>Ga0193747_1000548_pt1 | contig 12204 bp, 9 predicted proteins | sample L1m2metaG_FD_143048 | JGI IMG/M metagenome (GOLD analysis project Ga0193747, IMG submission 143048) | Soil microbial communities from a riparian zone of the East river system, Colorado, United States - L1m2 | ecosystem: Environmental > Terrestrial > Soil > Riparian zone | place: USA: East River...
GACACAGCACCGGCACTGATTTCAGCACGCTACCGGCAAGTCTTTGCCTGGTGTGATGTGAAGAGTTGACAAGGTCGGGCCATCTAAGCGGCGACCACATTCGGTAGCGCCGGATGATGTCGGTGTCGCTCATGAAGGCGACGACCATGCGCGCGTCCGGCAGCAGCGCCGAATACCACCAACCCACTGGACAAGACTCCACTAATGTAAAAGTGTCGCGCGGTAGTACGGCCTCGAATCCATAGATGCCGATCACACCCATCAAGCGGTCGTGGACATTTCTGCGCGCGCCCCGCCGTCGCGCGAAAATGGCTCCTCGGCCGCTGGCATCAATCACAAAGCGAGCCGAAAACTCGGTGTGCGCGGACGCATCTCCCTGCCTCACAACTAAACGCCATCGACCCTGCTCGTCGCGGGTTTCACTGACCACCCTGGCCTCGGTTAGCAGCAAGCCGCCACGCGCGGGTACCAACTTAGCGAGCGTCTGATCAAAGCGGGCGCGGTCAAGGTGCCATCCCTGTCCGCGCCCGGTGAACAAGAAATCTCGAGATAGCAGCTCCTGACTGCCCCAGGCTGCACTGGTTCCATAAGCAGGCAGATGCCCCTGTCCAGCGAACTGCTCCCAGGCATCAAGATATTGGAGCATCGGCGGCACTCCCGGAGGCAGCGTCTCACCCACACGCCAAGCGCCGTAGCCCGTGCGTTCAATCACGGCTACTTTCAGCGAACTGTACTTGAGCAGCGTGAGAGCGGCGGCGGTTCCGGCTGGACCGCCGCCGATGATGGCGACGTCGATCTCGTGCTCACTGAAATTTGACGGTCCGCCTGCCGGCCCCTTTGTTGTCGTCCTCATCCTTCATGTACCAGACCGGCGTAAAGTAATTATCTTCGGTAAAGTACGCGCCTGAGGCGGCCAACTGGTTGATTGGCTGTCCCACCGCCACGCTTCCGACGATAAAGCGGTCGTGATTGCGCTCCTTCTCGACGAAGTACGGATAGTCGCGCCGGTCGTCGCCGACGTTTTGGTTGAGAACAAATCCCATATACTTCCAGGAGACGATCAGCAGGTTGATGTTGTTGGCGCCGCGCGTGTAGTAAACCTGATAACCGCCGACCACACCGGAGGCGTTTTGTTCTTCGATCGTCATGTCGCCGCTCATTACGTACATCGGAGCCTGGGGCGGCCACCAGTAAGCGTAGTACGTCGGAGGCACAGGAATGCTCGTCGCCTCGTCTTGGTTGACTTCAGGGTCGGTGAAGTTGATGTACTGGATTGAACACTGGTAGAAATCGGACTGCCAGGGCGACGACATCCGCTTCGTCAAGTCACCAGGTTCGCAGCCGTCGCCGCGGCAGTTTGGTAGTTTGCCAGTGGCGCACTGGCATTCATCATAGGAAGTACTGAGTCCGTGCTTGCGGTAATACGCCTCCTCAAACCGCTGCCTGATAACGTATGGCGATTCATAGATGGCCGGGTTCCGGGTATTCCAACTCACCTCGATTCCCGGTGACATCGGATGCCCTACACAGTTTCCGACACTGGCCTGGTCCAGCGGATCGATACCCGCGGGCGGCGCACCTTCGCCGTCATTGTCAAACTTTCCTTTGGCCCACTGCTGCAGCAGGATGTACTGCGTCTGAGTCAGACTCATGAACTTGTCTATGTTCTGATTGCTGTACGAGTTTGTGCCCGAGTTGAGGGGCATCATCGGAATGCCATTGGGGCTCATCAGCACTTCGTGTTCGGCGCCGAGTTCGCTCTCGCCAGGTTGGCGAAAATACCCGAAATAGTTTTCGCGGTTCTTGCGATTCTTTTCCGAAGCGTCTGTCACATCAAAACGAGGATATGAAAACGCCGCCATTGATGGGACATTCGCGACCCACATGTAATCCGCGGGTCGCTCGATAATGGGCAGGATGTCGCGCTTGAAATTTGCCACATAGTCGGGATTCCAGCCGCCCGTGCCGGCCCAGCGTTTCTGGTTGAACAACTGTGGCGCCAAGTTCATGTAGCGCACTCCCACATCGTACATATTGTCGTCGAGCGTGCAGATGTTGCGCAGCTCGGGCGCGAACTTCGGCGAGCCGACTATGCACCAGGCTTTCACTTCAATGGGCTTCTTGCCTTTCAGCCGCAGGCGGCAATAGACCGGGCCGTCTGAGATGTCATCGTGCCAGGTGTCGCCGCCCGTGAACGTGGCAATAATCGTTTCGCCGCACGCGTTCCCCAGGCCTCCAAGGACCACCAGCCGCCCGGCGCTGTCCATCATGATCTTACCCAAAGTATTAATCGGATAAGGGCCAATGTTCGGGTTGGGAAATGAGCCGTGTTTGTAATCCTTTGGAATATTGAAGCGCGAGACATCTACCTGCTGATCGGGTTCGTTTACCGTGCGCGGTCCCGGATCGATGATTAGCTTTTGTCGCGCCGCCGCGCCTTTGACGTTCGCATTGCGTAACGGCACATGCCGGTTTTTATAGCTGTTCTGCTCACCCAACATCAGGTCACCGTCCAATTCAGAGCCCTCGTACCAGCAGGCTTTCTTGTTTGCCAGGTGAATGGTCCACTCGATGCCTTCAACCCCGGCTTCGTCCAGGGTCACTTCACGTCCGGGCGCCGCGGGATTGGTGCTGTCATAGGCGAAGAGCTTAAACTGCGCGCCTTGCCGCCTGACGCGCCCGGCTTCATCCTTAAACTTTTCAACCAGCTTCGGCGCGCCGTTGACCATGATTGGATTTCCGTTCGCGTCACATTCCCTGGGTAGCCCACCAATGGTTTCCGGAGCGAGATAGAAACTTTCCTCACTGTTTCCCAGGCGAGCAATGCCAATTGAGGGATGAATCTCATATCGAGTTGCCATGGTTTTGTAACCTCCCTGCGTGAGCCATGCAGCCTCTACTCATGCTGCTGGAGAGCTGCGTTGGATAATTTCGCTGCTACCTGAGGCAGCGTCAAGAGCGGCCAAGTCTAACGCCAGACCGTTGCTAAAATCAATGCAGCCGCGGCCTGAACGGTCTTTCGGTGCCGTTGTGATCGTCGTAGCGATCTAAATTAAGGCATTGTCTATGAGACGCTTAGAACGAAAAAGCAAAAAACGAGCTTGCGCAATGTTGCAAGTAGGTTTATGCTCCGCCGCTCTGAGAGCTTCCGCGTCCGGCTAAGGCCAATTCGAGAGACTCTCGATAGTTAAGCACACTCCTACTTTGTTGCCACGAAACTCTCGAATGGCAACGAAGGAAGGTTTGGGAATCAAGCGGCTGCTAGAAGATCGACAGCGCGCTTAGGAGCACATCAAGAGTGGTCATGGAAACTTCGATCACGGTTGGTGCGCTAGAAGTGGATGATGCGCTCGGTTCTGCTGAGGCGACTGGATCGTCCGGTGTTATCTGTGCACCCGAACACGGTGGCGATTGCATTTCGCCCGGCGCAGGTGGCACGCAGTCCGCGAAAGCTGCAAATGCGAACATGAACGTCAAAACGATGACCCCAACTAGTATCTTTAAGGTCTTCATGGTTCTCTCCTTCGGTTGGATTGTGGTTGCGAGTTTCTCTAAACGATCAAGGCCTAGTGTCCTGCAGAACGGGCGATTGGTCCTTAATCGGAATTCAACGTACGGCCGGGCCGTCGCGGAGTAAAAGATTGTATCACCCCAAAAGAAAGGTAAGCCTCATATGAAGTTAACGTCTCAACTAACTGCCTTACGCGAAGAGACTCGCGGACTAACAGCGCCCGAGCGCGCCACGCACTGCTGCGATTTGGCCAAGCAATTGGAAAAAGCAGGCGAGTACGACGCAGCTTGCGAAGCGTTAAGTGAGTTTTGGCCTGACCGCAACGAGTTCCTAAATTTGAATGATCTTGACCAGGCGACGAAAGCGATATTGTTTCTTCGCGTTGGCGCTTTGTCCGGATGGCTCGGCAGTACAGATCAAGCTGCGGGTAGCCAGGAGAGGGCGAAAGATCTAATTACGCAGAGCATCGAGATCTTTGAGAAGCTTGGTCAGACTCGCGAAGCAGCCGAGGCACATGGAGATCTCGCGCTCTGTTACTGGCGCGAAGGCGCGTTCGATGAAGCACGGATTCATCTGGCAAACGCATTAAGCGTTCTGGGTGGTGACGACAGCGAAGTGAGAGCGATCCTGCTCATTCGAGCAGGTATGGTGGAAGTAGATACACAGCGACTGGATCGGGCGCTCCGACTCTATGACGAGGCCGCTCTTCTGGTCGAGCGAAGCGAGGATCACGCCCTCAAAGGAAGTTTTAATTTCGGGTATGGGGTACTCCTTAGGAGGTTGGCCGCCCCCGAAAATCGAGAAGACTACTTGGACCGCGCACTAATTGCGTATGCCGCCTCAAGTTTCCACTATGAACAAGCGGGAAACGAGCGTGCTCTCGCGCGGGTGGAAAACAATCTTGGCTATCTGTTCTTCACGATCGGAAAGTATGACGAAGCACACAAGCATCTCGATCGCGCTCGTCACTTTTTTCTCAGCCTGAGCGATGCGGGAGCGGTCGCTCAAGTCGATGAAACGCGGGCTCGAACTCTTCTCGCTGAGAATCGACTGGCTGAAGCTGAACGAGTCGTGAGATACGCCGTACATGTCCTTCAGAAGGGCGACCAGCACGCACTGGTCGCCGAAGCGTTGACGACTCATGGAGTCGCGCTTGCGCGGTTAGGTGATTACCCATCTGCGAAGAGGCTACTTCAGCGGGCGGTTGAAGTTGCGGAAACAACGGGTGATCTCGAAGGCGCGGGTCGCGCCAAGCTGAGCATCATTGAAGAACTGTCTGACCAGACGCCGGCACCGCAATTGGTTTCGCTCCATCAATCCGCCGCCGAAGTGTTACGCCAATCCCAGGACCCGTCAACCAGCAGGCGCCTGATCGATTGCGCGCACAGAGTTTTTGAAGCTCTGGGAGTCGCTGAGATTGAACAAAGTCGAGTATTGGCTCAAGGCGCCGACTCCTGGGCTTCTTTCAGAAGAGAGGTGAAGAGGGCTGAAAAAGCTCTAATTGAGCGCACGCTTCGGGAGGCTGAAGGCTCAGTGACCAAGGCTTCACACTTGCTAGGCTTCAAACATCATCAAAGCTTGATCTCGATAATCAACATTCGGCATCCGGACCTTAAGGAGACGCGTTCAAAGATACATAAGCGCAGACGCCACCTTTTCTCAGAATCGAGGAAAATCAAGAGGACGACTCAAAAGAAATCACCAGCTGAAATCCTGGTAGTACACGTAGAAGAAAATGAGGCGGTAAGGGGAGTGTTACAGGAGACCTTGGACAACGAAGGTATGCATGTCGATTCCTGCGTTGGTGAAGCGAAAGCTCTGAAGATGCTAAAGAACCGCGCCCGATACGACATATTGATCGTCGACAACGATTTGCCCGCCTCCACTGGACTCGAATTGGTCGAACGCGTCCGCAAGATTAGCCACCGCCGGCGCACTCCAATCATCATGCTTTCTGGACCTGATTCCGAAAGTGAAGCCTGGAGCGTCGGCGTTACTGCTTTTCTGAAAAAACCCGAACAGATCGGCGAGTTGCCAGCGACAATTGCCAGGCTATTGAAGGATGCGGGAAAGCATGTCTAGGGTACCAGCGATCGTAAGAGCATCTATGGAGAACCAACCCAGAAGCGAGGGTATGGCGATGCAAGTCGATCAAGGTACCCCTCTGCCTGGAAAACGTTCAAGTGCTATAGATTAAGAAGGCGGCAAGAATCGCGGACGTTAGTTCTAAGACCATTTATCAGACATAGGGAGTTGACCCAGTGCCGACAGGCGTCGCAAAGCGGGGTGGGACGCGACGGCCACATTTCCTGGGTTTCAATCGCCCTACTGATCTAAAGATTCGACAGAGGCGCGCGACAAAAACACCTTTTACGAACCAGACTCGGTTACGGCCGAGATTGGATGGAGCGAGGCCCTTGGAGACTTGCCATCAGGCATTTCCCCGACCGCGCCTCGCTCTCATTCTATTACTGCTCGCTGTTGCGCGCTTAGAATTCTTTACGTATCGGCTTGATCATATGTGTGGTCGCGTTACGCTTCGATCTCGAGACCGAATAAGGCTCAAAGGGATTCCGCAATTCTGATCTTCCTTTCGAGGCGCGTTTCAACATTGCTCCGACTCAGAGCGTTATGGCCGCGGGCGACATCGGAAGCGCACTTGAAATCGCGGACCTCACTTGGGGATTGATTCCTTCGTGGAGCGCAGAGGCGAAACCCTTCATCAATGCTCGCGCGGAAACGCTGGAAGATAAACCAAGTTTCAGCGACTCTTTTCGATTGCGCCGATGTTTAATTCCAGCGGACGGTTTCTTTGAATTTATGGGAGCCCGCGTGTGGGAAGATCAAAGCGACCATTCTATTTTCAGTTGAATGACGAATCGCAAATCGCGTTCGCCGGCATTTGGGATCAGCGGAGAAACGGCGAGCAATCGACAAAGTCGTGTGCAATCATCACTACATAAGCGAACGAACTGGTCGAAGCGCTTCACGATCGCATGCCGGCAATCTTAGAACCGGAGTCTTATGATGTGAGGCTTCTTGATGGAATCGATGCCTGTTGCGCCAGTAATGAAACCAGAGTCATTGGAGGAAGTCTTAAGGTCTCCAAGCACCACAATAGCATTGCCATCGAGGCAACCAGTCCAGCAGAGCTCGCCTCCGCTTCACCAGTCGGCGACGATCCTAAAGGAGAAGAAGAAGTTTGAGAAGAGAAAATCTTTCACCAGCAAGTGTGCCAATTGAAAACTGTCTCAACAGAGGGGTTCACCCCATCACTGTGTGCCAATAGTGTGCCAACTCATCCAAACTAAACCGATCGCATACTAGTTAGTCGTGTCTGATCAAGTGAAATCTTAGCAGTAAATACTGAGCGACAGAATGAAACAGGTAGGTTAAAAATTTGCAAGCTTTGCGAGTTCAGGTGGAGAAAGCTTGCAAAATATGAAACCAGGAGAGAGCAGTCAAGGACAAGAGCAGGGTGATCTCTATCGGTCACGATTGAGTTGGCTATTGGACCACAGTCACCCGCTGTATGTGTTGGCGGAGGCGATCGAGTGGCAGTTCTTTGAGCGGGAGTTTGGGACGCTGTACGTAGAGGAAAAAGGGCGGCCGGGATTGCCGATGCGTTTGTTGGTGGGCTGCGGCTTCACCTGAGAAACTCACGCGAGTTTCTTTCGGCTCATTTTCGGCTGGCCTGATCCGGCGCTGGAATTCAATCTGGCAGCCGCGGCAGCTTAATCTGTGCAGATTGAAATGGAAATCGATTTATTCAGGGACGAAGTTAACCCGAAGAGATCATGCGACAATGCTAATGAATTGGCCCCAGTTTTGAATCTGGGCGAACAGGCCAGAACTGGCGTCTTGAGACTTAGAATCCGTTGACCGTAAGGTCGTGTGGGTTCGATTCCGACCCTCGGCACCATGATTAATCTCACTGTTACAACGATTAGTAGATCGGCAATGTCGTACTCGTGCACTTGTCGCGCGCGCAACTCCGTAGCAAAAGTACGACGCAAGTCATGCCAGATCAGACCACCTTCAAAGGTGAGACCAAATGGAATCTCGGCTCGTTCACTGGCCTTCTCAAAACCGGTTCTGAGAGTGCGCTCGCTTAATCCGCGTTGAAGCCGATAGAATAGGAGGGATCGTAGACAGCAATCATGACTTCGCAGCAATGCTTGTGGCTTCCTTCACCGGATCGTTTCATCTTCGACGACGATGAAGTGCATGTTTGGCGCTCCAATTTGAATCAAGCGCCTTCGGTGATACAAGCTCTATCAGAGGTTCTCGCGCCGGACGAGCGGCAAAGATCTGGCAGGTTTCATTTTCGGAAGGACCACGATCAATTCATCGTTGGTCGCGCTGTGCTGAGGCAAATCCTGAGCGGCTATCTTAAAACCTTACCTGAGCGCATACGCTTCTCCTACGGTCAATATGGCAAACCTGCGCTGGTTGAAGAGAGAGATTACGATTCATTAAGCTTTAACGTGTCGCACTCACACGGAGTCGCGCTGTATGCGGTCGCGCGAGCGCGTCGCATTGGCCTCGACGTTGAGCTGCTTAGAGAAGACGTTGCCACTCCAACGATCGCCGCGCGGTTTTTCTCATCCAAGGAAGCGGCAGCGCTTCGTGCGCTCCCTTCCGATCAGCAAACAGTCGCTTTTTTCAATTGTTGGACGCGCAAGGAAGCTTACATCAAAGCTCGCGGAGAGGGACTGTCATACCCGTTGCAGTCGTTCACCGTCTCATTGGCCCCCGGCGAGTCGGCATCCTTCTTAAGCACCGATCGTGACTCGCACGAGACCTCCGGGTGGTCGCTGGTGGAATTATCGCCGGGCGCTGGGTACGTGGCTGCGTTAGCCGTGGAAGGAAGCGCCCCGCGGCTTCGTTGCTGGCAGTGGCAGGCGTGATATTTGTTGAAAGATCCGTTCACTGGACTTTCACTTGCCGCTGGTTCTCAGCAAGATGTATTGATAGCTTTTCGATGTCTTTTCAGGAGGTCGCAAAAAGAAAGAGTAGTGCCCCGAGAACTGTTTGTTTGGATGTGCCGCGAGTCTCGGGTTGCTGGGGAAAGATAGAGCTGCGCTTGCAACTTGCGTCGATCGTAGTGAAGGCTAACAACTATGATGGACAAGAAGGTTTACATGAAGCCGAACGTGGTGGCCGAGCCGTTGTTCAAACAGTGGTACGCCTGCCATCTCTTATTCCCCGGGGACTTCCGCCTTGTGCATCGTCAAGTCGCATTTGAAGATCAAGCAATCCTTCGTCTCCGCTCCGCAAATTCCCGTGGCGGCGCTCAAGAACCCGGCCATCAGGGGTGGGCCATTTGTCAGCCGCGATGGTGACAGAGTGCCGGAGATAAGGTCATCTCAGGGGCTCGTCGATAGCGAGAGCGAGTGGCTTTTGAAAAACTCACCTCCGGCTTACCATTAAATGGTGTGTGCCCGTTGTCACCTTAGTGTCAGCAATCGAATTGAAGGAGATGCTTTCGCATCGTTTAGGATGATGAGGACCGGCGGAAGTCGAAGCCATTCTTTTCCAGTTGGTCGGCGAATTCTGCCAGAACGGGAGGATAGCGATAGGGGGCCTTGGAGGTTCGCAGCACTGCGTCAACGTCTTTCAAGCCATTACCCGTAAGCATAAGCACAACCGTTTCGCCCGACTTTATGCTCCCCGCTTCGCAACTCTTCACAAAGCCTGCGAATGCAGCGGCCGACGATGGTTCGACAAATACTCCAGTGGCGCGCGCCAAACTACTTATGGCTGCGAGGATTTCATCGTCGCTTACCTTGATGCCAAAGCCCGCCGATTCAAGTATGGCTCGCATAGCCTTTGTCGCATCGCGCGGTTTGCCGACGCAGATACTATCCGCAATCGTCCGCGCCGCGCCTTCGTGCGCTAGACCCCGGCCATTCAGGGCAGCGACGATAGCCGCGGCATTCTCTGCCTGAACGCCGATCATTTGCGGCAAGCGCTCGATAAAGCCCAGGTGGTGGAGGTCGCAAAAGCCTTTCCACAGGCCGCCGATGATACAGCCATCACCCATGGGAACAAATATTTTGTCGGGTACCTTCCAGTTCAACTGTTCGCCAATCTCGAGCGCAGCAGTCTTCTTGCCCTCGGTCATGTACGGGTTATGGCCTGTGTTGCGCTGATACCAGTTAAACTGACGCGCCGCCGCCAGACAGAGATCATATGCCTGGTCGTACGTTCCTTCCACCAGGGCAATGGTCGCGCCATAAACTTGTAGTTGAGCGAGCTTGGCAGCGGGCACGTTGGAGGGTACGAATATCACTGATCTGAGTTGCGTACTCGCGCACATACCTGCCAACGCACTTCCGGCATTACCTGACGAGGCGGTGGCGATAATATCTTGCCCGGCCTCGCGGGCTTTGACGACGGCCAACGCACTTGGGCGATCCTTAAGCGAGCCCGTGGGGTTACGCCCTTCATCTTTGATTAGCAGTTTGCCGATGCCGTATTGATAGGCCAAGCGCGGGCAGTCGTAAACCGGCGTCCAGCCAACCGCGAGCGGTGGCACGCACGATGTCTCAGCGACAGGAAGCAGCGTGCGATATCGCCACATTGAAAAATTCCGGTCGGCGGACAGCGAGTCCCTGCTTAATCTCTTTCTGATCCAGTTATAGTCATAGAGCACATCGAGGTTGCCGCCGCATGCCGGGCAGATATGTTCAATCTCGGCAACGTCATAAGTCTGGGCGCATTCGACGCATTTGAAACCAACCACGTTGTTCATTTGATCACTGGGTTCCCGTTAGCAATACCGGTTACCATGTCTAGCGCGTGCTCTCGCGGCCGCTGAAGTTGTCGGGCGATAGTTAGAACGCCACTGAGAGCGCCGTGTCGACAGGTTGCGAGGTGAGCGGATCGGGTGCCACGATGGGCATGTACGCGCCGTTCGTGGCGAAGTACGGAATAACTTCCTCGCCAAATGTGCGGATCGATTCCATGACAATCTCGTGGGGAACGGTTCCGGTTTGCATGACCAGGATCAGCTCGTCCACACCTACGTCTATAAACCGCTGTACCGTCTCGCGCGCGCACTGTGGGTCGCCGATTATCGACGAAAGCTGCGAGCGCGGAGTGTTCCGATAGCGCTTGAACTGTGCAATCTGCTCGTCCGGTGGGAAGTCGCGGCTGACGCTGTCGATCCGGCCGAGTGGCCGCTCCTTGGTCGCGAAATAGTGAATCATCGACTTGAGAAAGAAATTAGCTCCGCGTAGGCCATAGCGACAGGCGCGATTGTCGTCCTTCAGAATTAGCGACGCTGGATTGCAGGAGAAATGATTGTTAATGAAGAGGCCGACGGGCACGGCCTCGGCGATGGCCGCACGATACTGGCGAACACGATTGCCGAGCAGTTCGTCGTGATACATGGCCAGGTTCAAGACGCCTAATCCTAACTTGCCGGCGGCTACGGCTAGTTCTGGCTTTGAGCAGGCGGCAAACATCGGCGGATGCGGTTTCTGCACCGGTTTGGGAATGATGTAGGTCGGCGGAATGTTATAGAAGCGCCCTTGATGGCTATAGACCTCGGAGTTCCACATCTTGGGAATCATCTCCACGGCCTCGCGCCATTGGTCGTTCAGCGTGGCTGGGTCGATCTCAAACGCGCCCTGTTCAACGGGCGTCGCAGACTTGCCGGTGCCCCAATTCACCCGGCCCCGTGAGAGGATGTCCAACGTCGCCACCCGCTCGGCAATGCGGATCGGGTGGTTGTAACGGTGGGGCAGCAGTGATACCCCGTGCCCAATGCGGATGCGCTTAGTCTGAGCCGCGACAAAGGCGAGAAAAATCTCCGGCGCGGACGAATGAGAATATTCGTAAAGACCGTGGTGCTCCACGGCCCAGATGCACCAATAACCAAGTTCATCGGCCAATCGCGCCTGTTCTACACAGTCGTGGAAAATCTGCGCCTGTGTTTCTGGTGTGGGATCGGAAATCTGCATTTCGTAGAAGAGCGAAAATTTCATTTTGGCACCTCGTTTTTTCTTATTGGTAAAGTTGGGCAGCAGGCTGCTGCAGGGATGTCGGCTAACAGCTCGACCCGCGGGCGAGCCGAGTCGAGATAGGGCATGCAGCACCGAGCTGCGAGCTACCCCTCGATGTATCGCAAGCTCTCGCGATAGGTGAGTTGGGTGAAAGCCATGGTGGGAACTAATTCCACGGCAGAACGAACGCACGCTCTAACTGAACGGCTCGAAACACGACCATCGGATCAATCCTGGCAGCCTTTGCTCGGGAATATAGCTGGCCAGGGAGGCAAGCAGAATCACAATACCGCCATAGGCTCGGCAAACTCGTAGACGCTCTGCTCAAGACAGGCATTCAGCTTCGCTGCCAGGACTTTCACATGCGGCGCGCGTCCAATCGAGGAATGTGTGCCGGGAACGGTATGGATCGTCACGGGCTGCGTAGAGAGCGCACCCCAGCCCATCGTCGGGTCGCTTAGGAAAGCGGCATCCTGGGCGATAGCGGGGTCAAGTTCCGAGGCCCGAAAAAGCGTGATGGGTCCCTGGTAGGTCTTGAACCGGTAGTTCATTATCACCCTGATGCGCGCCTTAAAGATATTGATGGAACGATTGATCCACAGAGTCGGGACATCGGCCGGCACGAGTTGGGCAGCTTTCAATTGCGCCGAAACATAGCTCAACTGTTCATTTAAGCTGAAC
>Ga0193747_1000549_pt1 | contig 12174 bp, 15 predicted proteins | sample L1m2metaG_FD_143048 | JGI IMG/M metagenome (GOLD analysis project Ga0193747, IMG submission 143048) | Soil microbial communities from a riparian zone of the East river system, Colorado, United States - L1m2 | ecosystem: Environmental > Terrestrial > Soil > Riparian zone | place: USA: East River...
ATAAAAAGAGCTTCGCAGATAGAGTGGTAACTAACTATACAGAGATGGTTGAGGAACTTTAGTCCACAGCTTATATTTTGAAGTCCTAGATTATGGTGATGAATGGCTTCCTTATTCAGTTAGGAGATTAAGAGAAAGAAAGAGAAACAACTTCTTATTGGCGCGCTCTTTAGTTCGATCATGAATACCCGATGACACCGATTGAGTCCTACTTAACGTGCCAGTGCCAGTGAACCATACGTACATGTCTATGTGCTCGAAAACCATATTGTAGATAACCCAGTACATACCTACTACCATGAAGCTAACTGTGTAGTGAATTATGGTCGTATTAGTAATTGACCCAATCTTCTTGTGAGCTCCGACTTTGTGATGTTGCTAGAAAAAGTTGGGAGTTGAATTGACAAAGTCATAGTGGTAATAGAAAACGCAAAAAGAGCATCACTAAAAGAAATGAAATACTCAACTCTGATTTGATCCAAGTTCATTCTTTGACACACGTTCCTTGAGCATTAATGAATATATTGAAAAGAGCATCAGCCCTAAATAGCCCTTTGTTTACGGCCTTGAGGTTCCTCGTTATAATATTCTGATTGCCTGTCTTCATATACTGCTTGAGCTGTGTGTTTCCATTGGTATTTACTATTGCCAAAAAATCTAGTAGTCATTGTTGAGAACCTAAAGAATTAATTGACAGGATAAAGAGATCAAAAAAAGAAATTCGAAATATAAAAAAAATTCAAATTCAAAATCAAACTTACGTTGGGTAAACACTAATAGCTACTTACAGGGCTATTACAATGAAGAATGATTATACTAAATAATTCGATAGAACAAGAAAATTGGTATTTTGAATTTCACTGTTAATAGAATAGCCATACCCGCAATATGGGCAATAGTCTAAAGAAGTTCCAATAGGATAATCTGCATCGTCTTTTTGAATACCATTTAGTTCATCTAACGAATTCAGATTGAAAACATAATAATCTTGATAGTTACTATGGCTCTCGTCACTTTTTCCAGATTTCTCTTTGTGTCCAAAAGACAAAACTATTTTCTTATTCAGCAGGCTGGCTCCTAGGGCAGTACAATTATTAACATCCTTCGAATTGATTATTGAATGCATTCTTGTATCAATACCGCAATGTATGCAATACCTATAATCTCTCAAGTCAGATGGAAGATTTGTTTTAAAATGAACATTTTGAATGTACACTACAGCTTGGCCGTTGGTATCGCAGTTAATGTAATTCATTTTACTTAATCTGCGAATGGAATCACAGCAGTAGTAGACCATATGTCTGCCATAATATGTTCACTTAAATATTTATGCTTTTGTATATAATGAAATGTTTTTTAAAATTATTCGCCTTATTTACGATTATCTATAGATTAAATTGGAGCCATTCGGAGTAATCCAATATATTATCTAAATTTGGTATAGCGACTTTAGTTGCTCTTAATGTTGTAATGGTTATCACCTTTATTCCCAGCGCTAATGCATACTGGGATTATTGAGATGAGCATGAGCATGGCTGAAAGAAGGAAGACGTAGTGTAACGAGCTTAGAAAATTATTGATTATTGTGGTAGAATGAAGTAATGTCATACTGATCTTGACATTGTTATGATTGCGATTTTTGATTTGGTTCTGATTATTTGTGTTATTATTGTTATTGCTGTTGTTGTTGCTTTTTATACTGTCTTTGGTTGTTATCTCAGTTGTTCCTAGAAAAATAGATTCAATATAATTTAATGGCATAGTATGGGACATTATCAAAAATGCCAAGCCTACACTTAATGTACTTCCACTAAGTACGAACATAGTGCTAGTGCCTGCTGCTACCCCCCTTTGATATCGTGGAACTGAGTTCATTATTGATGCTCTGTTTGGTGAAGCAAAAGTACCCATTCCTGCACCGATCATTGCTAAAGGTAACAATGTTTCTATGAAAGTAGATTTTGTACCCAAACTTGTAAGCATAAAGAATCCAATTGCAGAAATAAAAAGGCCTATAGATGATATTACTCTAGATCCATATCTATCGGATATCCATCCACTAAACGGTCCGAAAATAGATAACGCTATGGAAACTGGAAGAAGATAAATGCCTGCCTCAAGTGGACTAAGTTTCATAGTGGGTCCTTGAAGATAAAACGTCATGATTAAGATAAAGGCGCCCCTTGCTATTGCATTAAAAAATATAGCAATATTCCCGCCTAGGAATGAGCTTATTCTAAATAATGATAGATCGATCATTGGTTTAATTACATTTCTTTCTACAAATACAAACAATCCTATTAGAGATAATCCTACTATAATTAAACGAATACGTTCCAAATGGTATGCTATTAAGAATTTGAAAAGAACCAAATGTTATTCCTACTAAAATAAGCGACAATCCTACAGCTAAAGTAGCATTGCCTATCCAATCTATTTGTTCTTTTTTAATTGTTCCTAATTCACGCAACTTTGAATGGGACCAAATAGTTGCGAAAACTCCAATGGGTATATTTATCCAAAATATTGACCTCCATCCAAGATAAGAAGTAAGGAATCCTCCAAATATAAGTCCCATTACAGATCCTACTACAATTGAGATTTGATTAATGCCAAGTGCTTCTCCTCTTTCATTTTCTGGAAATGCGTCAGTAATGATTGCAGCACTGTTTGAGAAAAGAAAAGCAGCCCCTAATGATTGGACTATTCTAAATAACAGCAGCTGTTCTCCTGTTTGAGAAAGGCTGCATAATGCTGATCCTATTGTAAAGATAATAAATCCAATATTATATAATTTGACTCTTCCCAACATGTCTGAAAGCCTGCCAAGGTTGAGAAGAATAGATGCAGTCACAAGCGAGTATCCAAGAACTATCCATACTAGTGTTAAAAGTGATACGTGTATGTCAGATACAATAGTTGGCAAGGCGATAATAATTATATTTGTATCAAGTGAAGCCATCAACGTTCCAATTGTTGTATTACTTAATGCAGTCCATTTGTAATTTATGGTCAAATCAATTTATCGTTTTATACCTATTTGCATAGTATACTATATAATTCAAATTGTGTTTCTTATTTAGATAACAATTTGGATGTTTTCTATCTGATATTTGCAAACACATAATTTCTTATACTCTGATTAAATGTTTGGTAAATTCTTTGAATGACGGTAGTATCTCAGTGGTGGGAGGCGATTCTTTGATATGCTCCGGCAATTCTTCTAAAACTATCAATTCAGATGACGCTGTTGGTGACACACCCTGTATTAGTAATTTATCCTCGTATTTTTCAAGGTAGCTCTTACCTTTTTTTGATTTGTTGCGGATTATGAGGAGGAAGATAGATCCGCGAGAGCGATTCAAAGTGATAGCCGTGAAATTTTCAGAAAATTCATAAGGAGATGCTTGGAACAAAAACTAAGCTTTTGCTAAAGCAAGGATACTTGATGTTAGATTCTAGATTTGAAAAATTAATAACGTCATAGCAGACAGCGCTGGAGCGTGATCAGCGAACTAGATTTTGCTTAGTAAATCGAATTCTCAACTTATGTTCAAATGTGCAATGCCCCTCAACAATATATCCCTGAAGAATTCAGGGCCTCGATTGAGGCCTTCCAAAATCAAAACTGCACAATTCTAGAACGACACATCATTGACCGCCACAATTCTCTAGGGCATAAGTGAATTGCTCCAATAGCTTTCTCTTTCTCAATATGCTGTTGCAATCGCCTAGCCTCCGACAGGCATGGTTATTATTCCTTCGTCCACGCTAGACATCCAGAATGGACTCGTAAGGTGAACTAGAACGACTCCTAAGGCACTCGACCTAGTAGGTTCTGGATCTATCTAATTCTAATAAATTTCCAACAATCTGTAAGGAGTTACGTTATATAAGAGTCTGTAATCCAACTTCATGGTAATGATAATGGCGTTAGTAACTTCCCATATTAGGGGATATGGTCATGTCTTCTAATAATATTGAAAATGTTTTGGTACTTCAAGGTGGAGGCTCATTAGGGGCATTTGCATGTGGAGTCTTCAAAGCTCTTGCAAATAAGAATATAAAAGTAGATATTGTAGCGGGTACATCTATTGGTGGCATAAACGCTGCTATAATTGCTGGCAGTGTAGATAAAGAGCATCCAGAACATACGCTAGAGGAGTTTTGGTTAGAACTTGCAGAGAACTCTGTAAATTTGACTCATCCCATACTGGAGTGGCTATATGACAAATCTAGAGGACAACTTATTAGAGCTGCAGAGAATCATTTACCAACCACAGACGAAGTTAATTCACTATCGAGCACAATCAGCTCTATACTTTATGGCAATGATAAGTTCTTCGTTCCTAGATGGAGAGCTGACTATGCATTAAAAGACCCTCAATACTTTAACCCATCAAAATGGACATACATATATGACCATTCTCCTTTAGTCAAGACTCTAGAAAAATATATTGATTATAATAAACTTCAACCTGGTGGTAATCCTCACGCACGTCTAATAATGACTGCGGTCAATATCTTAACATCAGAACCGTTAACTTTTGATAGTTCTAGGCAGAAAATAACTCCTAAGCATATACTTGCAACTTCTGGCTACCCGTCGGATAATTTTCCTTGGGTTGAACTAGAAAAAGGTGTATATGCTTGGGATGGCGCTCTGCTAAGTAACACGCCTTTTAGCGAAGTCTTAGATGCCTCACCTGTGATCGACAAAAGACTTTTCCTGGTTGAATACTATCCTAGGAGAGTTGATAAGCTACCAGACAACTTGGCTGAAGTCTATCATAGAGCTAGAGATATCATGTTTTCCGATAAATCTCAACACCAAATAAAGATGGCTAAAGTAATAACGCGATACCTGAAATATATAGAGGAGCTCTATCAGATAATCGACAAAAATATTGATCCAGCTAGAATAGATAAGAAACAACTTGAAAAGATTCGTCATACTTTCACTAAAATGAAACGCGAACGTGGTGCAGAAATAAAGAACATATTTCGCATAATTAGAGATGAGCCTTTACCACGCTTCTACGAGAATACAGATTTTTCGATAGAAGCTATAAAGAATTCAATTAAGGAGGGTGAATCAAAGACTAATCAAATATTGGAAAAAACGTCATTAATTAATAAGGTCTGACTTGAGTCCAAAAGTTCGTACTTACATTGCTCAGGAATATAAGGATGTATTCACGAAGCAGACGTGACTCGTATAGTGAGCCTAGTCAAAGAAGCTTACTATCCACCCAACGATAACATCTAAAGAGACAATCGAGCCAAGAACAATATATCAAGCCTGGTAAGCTTAGACTATTACACCAATATATAACATAGCTCAGCACCAAATAGGTATAAAAAGGTGGTACATATCCACTAATAAAAGATTAACTAGCGACTATGTCATTATTCGAATTCCCGATGATGCTCTGCTTTGACGTGAGCTTTAAGAAAATCCTTCAAGGGTCCTTTCCCTTCTCTAACTCTCCGTCTAAACAATGCTATGCCATTTCTCTTTTGCTTACAAGAGATATTTAGTTTCCATTTCTTGTCGTCTAGCTTGGGAAAATCAGACCTGTAGTGAGCTCCTCTACTCTCATGTCTCATTAAAGCGCTTCTTATTATGGCCTCACAAACAACCATTGCGGATTTTACTTCCCAAGTTCTAACAACATTCTCATTAAGTTTGAATTTTTTCAGAATATTATCTTTAGAATAAAATTCCTTCTTTAACTTCAAAATTTTTTTCAATCCTTCTTGAAGTTTGCCCGCTTCTCTTACTATTCCTACGCTATCTTTCATCAACTTTTGTATTTCAGTGCGAAATTTGATTGGATCCTTAGCGACAAATACTCCATAATCAAATCCGTTTTGTCTATTAACACTCAGCCCTAGTAATTGTGGTTTCAAATTCTTTGCTAAGGTAGCTGCTGCTCCTCCAGCAATTTTTCCGAAAACTACGGTATCCAGTAAGCTATTTCCACCTAAACGATTAGCACCATGTATCTGACTTATTACTTCTCCAACCGCAAATAAACCTCTAATCTTCGTTTTACAATCTCTACCTACTTGGACCCCACCCATAGAATAATGCGCCGTGGGTGCAACCTCCATTTTCTCCTTGGATATGTCGATTTGATCAAGCTGTTTGAACTGTTTGTACATGGTCGGCAGTCTTTCCAAAATTTTTGCCTTTGGCAGATGGGTTACATCCAACCAAACTGCACCGTGTTTAGTACCCCTACCTGATGCGATTTCATTAAAAATTGCACGTGCTACTACGTCACGTGGTCCTAGCTCCATTCTTTCGGGATAGTAATTTTTCATGAACCTCTCACCTTTTGAATTTAGCAAAATACCTCCTTCGCCACGGATTGCTTCTGTAGCCAGAGTACCCACCGCTGTCCTTGGCCAGACCATCCCAGTAGGATGAAATTGGACCATCTCCATGTCTACCAAATCGGCACCTGCTTCATATGCAAGAGCCACACCTTCTCCATAGTTTTCAAAAATTCTAGAACTACTCACGGCATAGACTCGCGTATATCCACCAGCCGCGAGGATTAAAGACTTGCATTCGAATATGGCAATTTTTTTCTTTTTGACATCTATGCCAGTTGCCCCTTTGATATGTTCTACTGCCACTCTACCTCTTTTTCCACTTGCACCACGTGATTTCAATAATTTCGTGATGTAAACGTTGTCTACAATTTCGATTTTCCGTCGACGAACTTGATCCATCAATACACGAATTATTTCCTTGCCGGTCCAATCTTCGTAAAACACAGTCCTTCTGTAAGTATGGGCGCCAAAAAATCGCTGTGTTAACCGGCCATCTTTCTCTCTATGAAATCGAGCACCCCATCCTACTAGTTCATTTATAGCATCAGGTGCATTTTTACAGAGTACTTCTACCTTGTTGTAGTCAGCAAGAAATTCCCCTTCTCTCAAAGTATCAGCAGCATGTATCATCCAATTATCTTCTGGGTCCATAGTACCAAGAGCTGCATTAATGCCACCTCTAGCTAATACTGTATGTGGGTCTCCTTTTCTACTCTTGCTTATTATAAGAACATGTACACCGGCATCATGAGCCTCTATTGCAGCTCGAAGACCTGCAGAGCCACCACCTATAATTAGAACATCACATGAGCGATTAGACTGTTTTTTCATCTTTTCAGTCATTAAGGTATCCCTGGTAACTAATATTTAACATATCGGGACATCTGCCTCTTCTAGAATTGCCTACTAGCAGTGTTATGTTTATGTTTACCTTCTTTTTTTTCAGGATCTACCATTCCACCTTTTGGATTAGTAGATATTGGTTTCGTTATTGTAGGTGCAGATGGCTCACGTATTGTTACTATCAAAGATACTGTGTAAATAACTAATGAGGTTTGTTGAGGAATAACCATCTCAAATAAAGGTGGTTGGATTCTTTAAATAGTTACATGTAACTCACTAGAGTGTTTTTTGAAATGTTTGAAGGTGCTTGCTATTTCTTTCTGCCTATCATCTACTGTGTAACCACATGCTTCGGCCAACTTTAGTCTATTATCATCTTCATGGACGAATTTATGTACAATATATAAAACCGCTACCTTCGCTATGGAACTGGGCATAGGCAAGTATCGGAAGCTCGGTGGCAAACATATTAAGCACAGTATGCTAATTTTGACATTCAATACAAATGCCCCTTCCAACTGTGAAAGGAGTCGGTACGTTTTACAAAGAGTATGGAAATCCTAAAGCTGAGCACGTGTTATTTATACATGGGCTTGGAGCCTCATCTCTTGCTTGGAGAGATATTCCAGATGCATTGTCAGAATATTTTCACACAATAACAGTTGATTTGATAGGTTTTGGTGGAAGTGAAAAGCCAGAGAATGCAGATTATACAGTCAAAGGGTTCAGCAAATTCATTATGGATTTTCTTATAGAAAGAATTGGGATAGAGGAGAAGGAGCATACAAAGATAAGCATTGTGGGGCACTCATTGGGCGGGTATATAGCTACACAAGTTGCCATACAAAATAAAGAGATGATAGAAAAGCTTGTTTTGATAGATTCCTCAGGTCTGCTTGAGGGGCCAACGCCGTTGCTGAAAGATTATCGTCTCGCAGCGACCGAGGTAAACCCAGTAACAAGATATGAAAAAGTCAAAAGAGTATTAGAGAACCTATATGCTGGTCCTTCAAGGTTGCTTCCCGTAGCAGTTGATTTGTTTGATTACACAATTGAAAAGCCAGGTGCAAAACATGCGTTTGAAGCCGCTTTCGATAACAGTACAACAACACAGATTAAACCAGACGGATTCAAACAAATTGAAGATATTCCTTGTCTTATCATATGGGGTGAAAAGGACAATCTAATACCAATTGAATATTATCATAGGTTTAGACAGGAGCTCCCAATGGCCAAATATGAATCGATAGCAGATGCAGGTCATGCACCGTTTGTTGAGAAGACAGCTCTCGTATACGAAAAATTACGTACATTCTTAATGCAAGATGACGACACGACAAAGCGTACGACATGAAAGATAGACAGATCATAAACTATTATTACAAATAAAAATGTTTTTTACCCGACATAAAGTACGAGCTTATTGTACTGTAATAGATGCTATTAATATACAAGATAAGTTAATACTTGAGCGTTATTTTGTTCCAGAAAAGGTAGATGAAATAGACTGTCGTTCGATAGAATTAGCTAAGCATGTCCCATAATATGGATACCACCACCATAAGTACATCCCAAATGCAGAGGCGGCCATCATGCTAATAGTATGTTATTTTGAGATTTTAAACCTCAGCGATTTATATGGCAGATGTATCAATATTATTGGTAATGAAATTCAATCCTTTCGATAGGAAAAAATTCAAATGCAGTATGTGTGACGAGAAATTCAAGACTGGATCTGAACTGACAGAGCATAATCATATAAAACACGGGCCAACAAAGTAACAATAGGATTCTGGTGCTAATGCTATTGTTCCTATTTTTTTCTTCCTATTCGCATCGCAAATGATAGCTGGTAGCCATCTGGGTCTCGCATATGAAAGAATCTTTCACCCCATGAAGCATTCATCGGCTCATTTTCAAATGATACTAATTCTGATATAGAAGCATCATTCGTAAGTCTGGAGTATAATTCATCTACATCTACAGAGTAAAATATTATCCTACCAAAATCCATTTTATCGCTATTGTGACGGATAGTAGAATCAATGTTTCTCTTTACCTCCAAGTTGAGGTACATTTTGTAAGTACTACCCTCTCCAATCTCAAATGTTGTAAAAGAATCACTAGAAGATCCCCCATATGCAACCTTAAAACCAGGTATGATGGAATAAAATTTGCATGACTTTTCCATGTTTTTAACTGATAGCGTAACTGCAGATATCTTGTAAACCCTCACGATAGTTCTTTTCTGTTACTAATAGGGTTAAATTTTTCCTAATCGAAGCTGAACATCACGCCCGACATAGCCATTGATCTTCTTTTGTAAGAGAGAAATCAGGTAAGCATTTGTGAGTATTAAGACTTCTTTATCAGACCCATTAAATTCGAGAAGTAACCTCCAAACCTTCGGCAATCGTACTTAATGTGCGGAGCTAGCCGCTTTCAGAAAAGTATTTCCTTTGTGTGCTAAACAACAATATGTACCTTGACTGCCTTCATAACAGTTATCGCACCATTTTGTTCACCAAGCATTGATGTATACTCTCCTGCCTACAAATCTGTGGTTGGAGTGAAGATGAAGGAAACCTCCTTTGTGTGCATTGGTTCTAGTGAAAAAGATTGTTCACTAGAGGATCCTGTAGAATTACCTAGATCCCCTGTGGGAGTAAATGTCCCTGATGCTAACATATCAATATTCACATTTAAGGGAGAAGGGGGAGAAGATACTCTAACTGTCGAAATATTAACTTTAATTTCCATACTCTGACCTTTTTTAAGTGTTAGCTCCTGAGATGAAGCTGAAACAGAAAAGGGTAACGGATGATTAATATTATTGGATGCGATGCGGCCTATTTTATTTTCTGACCATTCAACAAACAATGTCTGGCCGGTTGCTCCTATTGAGAACTGCAGAAAATTTGCTATCCCACACGTCTTACTGCTAGGCGGACAATCAACCCATAACCTATCCTGTGTTGGAATCCAGTATTCGTACGAGGTATCGGTTGAAGGATCAAATCTGGCTATCTTGTTACCCTGATGTTCGTTGAACCAAAGAGATCCATCATCAGCTGCTTTTTCTATCCAGTAAGGGAGAGTATATGCTCATTCTGGAAGACTACTTGATTCATTTAAACCATATATCTTTGGTGAAGCTTTAGACGTTGCACACATTGTTATGTTGTGGTTTGTGGTGTTTAACTTGTAAAATATGCTGGTCCCATGGTCAGCTGCCCACAAATTATCATTATTGTCTACTGCAAGACCTACAGGAGAGCTTAATTGTTCGGGGAGAATAAAAGTATCAAAAGTTTTTGAAGTTATATTATAACGTAGTATCTCACCTTTTGTAGCAAAAGATAGCATGGAGGCCCACACTACGTTCCTTTTTTTATCCACTGCTATGGCACCAATGAAGCCACCCGTAGTATTTGGAATCTTAACTATGAAGGTTTCTTTATTGTTGTTCTTGTTGTTTCTTTGTTGTTGTTGCAATTTTTTTTTGTTAGTTCTCTGATACCTTGTTATGGTTATAAACATGGAGACGAATTCCAAGCGCGAATTCCATCTCTGGATTCCAAACCTGGAATTGAGCAGCCTATTTTTATATCTCGTCAATAGTACTAATCAGTGTATTATCGGAAAATGGAGCGGCATAATAATTGATATTAATCCAAACTCAAATCTCGATAATCCAGTCTATTATGTATTTTATTGCCGCCGCCGTTCCTATCTATCTCAATTTCATAATAAAGAAATACAATAATAGAAATAATCGCTTCCGAAATCTATCAATAGTACTTGCAGGTTTTGTAATAATGCAAGGAATATACCATTTTGCCGGTGCCCTTGGTTTTAGTTTATTAGCTAAAGCGATACTAGAACCACTATCTTTTGGTATACTACTTTTCTTTGGAATTATGTACCTTATTAATAGGTCGAAAGGTAAGGAGGAGGTTAAAGAATTACAATGATATCGACTCAAATCTATAGCAGCTTGTTGTTTTCCACGGGTGGTGTAACATTAATCATCCTTTTCATGTCGCTGGCGATATTTGGATGGCTTACAGTAAGAGATAGAAAAATTAGAAGTTTTGAGTTTCAAATAACTGTATTCATTGTAGTCTATATCATAGGAGAAATAATCGAAGATTATAAAATTCCTTCTCTTTCGTCAATACCTTATCTTGGTTCGCAAATACACATAGTATCAGCAGTTCTTTTAGCAATCATATTATGGCTAAGATTATACTCCGTCAGAAAGAGTGGAAAAATGATTGATGAGCTAGAGTCAGTAGAATAAGGGAATGTCATGGTGCTAAGTAGAACATATAATAAACAAATTTCTATAGAAATTCATATGATGAAAACAATCTGGCTATCCACTTTTTTACTTTGTCAAAATTTTGCTCAGCCTCGACCGTAATTTTTTGATATTTAACGTTGGTTCCTTTCAACGTGCAACAACTTTTAACTCACAAAATTCGTTGGTTGTTCAAAGCTCAATCTTTGATATTCTAAGTTGTTGTTATTCTGACTTATGAAACTTATCTTGCGGTTTCTTCAATTAGTCTAAGAACGCTCTAGGGCATTATATTGTTCGAATAATTGTCTCCTATCTATACCTAATTCTCCCTAATACGCAGATTTTCTTCTACTATTAGATGTATTTCTTATATGCGTACATCATTCTTCTAACCGATGCGTCATGTAGGGATATAGATATGGCTCATGCATGTTTGAGATTATTTTCTCTATTTTTTTTGAACGGTCCTTTCTCTTCCTTTGACCAATATTGACAAGTCCCTTTTTGGTAATATGGTTTGAAACCGCACTTTTGTATCAATCTTTTGTTACGATTATAAAACCAGAGGCGAATACCACTGGTGAGTTCGATGAGTAGGTTACACATATGGAAGTTATGTCCCACTTTATTAAGGCATCAATACGTAAACATAGTATGCGAAGAAATGCAATGTCTAGAGG
>Ga0193747_1000550_pt1 | contig 12174 bp, 15 predicted proteins | sample L1m2metaG_FD_143048 | JGI IMG/M metagenome (GOLD analysis project Ga0193747, IMG submission 143048) | Soil microbial communities from a riparian zone of the East river system, Colorado, United States - L1m2 | ecosystem: Environmental > Terrestrial > Soil > Riparian zone | place: USA: East River...
TCAGTGCGCACTGCCACGTGAGCAGTGTTGGCAGCAAGCAAGTTTGCTCCGAGCAGATTTCATTCCTGCTCAAAGGCGGGTGCACCATACAGCTGCCGAGCATCGTCCTTTCCAATCTGGATTCGGACCTGCCGCTTTATCTTTGGTGGCAGGAAGAATTTCGCGAACCGATGGATCCACAACTTTGGACTTGGGTCGATCGCGTGATCTATGACAGCCACGGCTGGAGCGATTTTCGCTCGCAAACACGTTTACTCGAGTTGATGCAGGAGGAGGCCAACCAACGTATTGTGCTTTGCGACTTGAATTGGACGCGGCTGGACAACCTTCGCTTCGCGCTCGCGCAATTCTTCGATCATCCCGCTTCGCATCACCGCCTCACCAAGATTAGCAAGATGCGGATCGATTTTGCACCCGGGTTCAGATCATCCGCGATCTTGTTTGCAGGGTGGCTGGGAGCACAATTGAATTGGCACATCGAAGAGGTGAAATCTCTAGGCGAGTTGCGGTTCATCGGAGCGTCAGCGCGGCACATCGACGTCGAGCTTCGCGAGCGCAACGGCGAACCGGTTCACGAAGTCGCATTGACCAGTGATGACGTGGAATTTCGCGTCACATACGCGCATTGCGGCGATCTCTTGGAGATCTCACGCACACAGAACGACGAAAAGGGGATCCCTCAGTTAATGCCTGCTGGAAACAACGATCCTGTGGGCCTGATCAGCGAGGAACTAATTCGCGGCGGTCCGCACCGCGTTTACTTGAACGCGCTCAACTGCGTTCGGGATTTACTGTAGCCATCGCCCTGTGGGCAGTCCTTTTCACCTAACCCATCGACGGGCCATAGGCCCGTGGTTACAATGTCAGCAGCGTGCACAATTCGCGGACATTCTTTTCAATCGAGAAAAGCGCTCGTGCGCGTTCGTAGCCAGAATGGCCAAGTCTCGTCGCCGCCGAACAATCCTTAATCAATGTTTCAATCGCGTCAGCCATCGCTGCGACGTCGCTCGGTTGTACGAGAAATCCGGTTTGGTTTTCGATAACCATTTCTGGAATCCCGCCGATGTTTGTGGACACGACAGGCAGCCCCGTCGCCATCGCTTCCATGATGACTGTAGGCAGATTGTCCATGCCGCCGTCGGGATCAATCACGCTCGGGAGCACAAAAACATTTGCCGCGGCAAGCCGCCGGCGGAGTTGCGACTGTGGTTTTGCACCGGGCAGTTCGACATTATTTTGCAAACACAGTTCATCGATTTGCTCCCGTAGCTGGTTCTCAAGAGGTCCCTCACCGATGATTTCACAGCGGAACGATTTCCCACGTTCTACGAGCAACGCGCAGGTGCGAATCAAATCGCCAAATCCCTTTTTCGGAATCAAACGGCCGACCGCGATGATCAGCGGCGGCATCGAAGAAAAATCAGCGCGCCCAAATTCCGCGAGATCGAGTCCGTTGTAGATGCGGTGGACCCGATCAGCTCGATGAGAGAATCGGTCGCGCAAAAAGCGCGCGGCGTAATCCGTTTCGGTGATGATCGCACGCGCTGTACCGACAAGTTTATCCACTCCGATTTCGAACTGCCGCGGCGAGAAAATGTCGTTCGCGTGCGCGGTGAAACTAAAAGTGATTGAAAAAAACTTGTTTATCCAGAAAGCAGTGCGCGCAGCCATGCCGGCGAAATGAGCGTGCACATGATCGATCCCCATTTGCCGCAAGCGCAGACCAACGTAAATCGCCTGGTAAATCCGAAGGAAATCAGTGCGGCGGCCCCATTCATCCAGGGCGGCTACAATATCTGCGCCGAGTTTCCGTTTTTTTGTGGCGCGTCGAACGTCTTCCAGCAGTTCCTTTTCCTCTGGAAGATAATGCACCCGTTCGACGATTCGCGTGTCCCAATCTTGTGGTGGCTCGTCTTTCGGGTTCCGGATTGAAAAGATTGGCGGCGCGATGTCTTGACGATCAAGCTCCGCAACTTCCCGATAGCAAAACGTTTGTCCGAACGATGGGAACCGCTCGAAGAGGTAAGCGAAACGCGCCATTAACGAAATGACGAATGACGAATGACGAAGCTCGAAATAATGCCAAAGGTCGAATGACGAACGAATTTGTATTCTGTCGTTCCTCCGTCACCGCGCACTTCTGCTTCGTCATTCATTTTTCCCCGTTCTCCAAATTTTGGAAAAGATCAGATGCAGTTCCTTTGCTTCAGTCCAGAGGATTCGAGCTTGTGGTTTTAACTCCGGCAAGACTCGAACAATCATGCGAAGAAAATGCTTGGTCTCGCGTGCTTCTTTCCGGCACGTCCCAATGCTTTTCAGAAACTCTCTTTTGGACACCGCGTCGTCGGCTTCAACGTAATTTGCTCCCACACTTGTCGCTGCACCCACGAGCTGGCTAATGATACGATTCGTCACGGCGTCTTGCGGAATCGTCTTTACAAAATCAATTACCGCTTCTCCGAATCGCGCCGTTCGCTCTTCCAAATCATACACAACGCCCTTGTCGCTCGCTTCCTCGCGAACGACCGATGAAACCTCGCTATTCCAAAACACTTTATCCGACGCATCGTGCGCCAGCTCTGGCTTCGTCATTTCTTCGCCATTCGTCATTCGGATTTCGTCATTCTAAGGCGCTGCCGCGCTTAACAGGAATCGGTCTCCCCGACTCGTCGACCGCGACCAGCGTAAAGACGCCATGCGTGACGCAGCGCTCTTCGCCAGTCATATGACGCGTCACCCAAACCTCGACTGGAATAGTCATCGAAGTCCGCCCGATTTTCTCCACTCGTGCAAAACAGCTGACCGTGTCCCCCACTCTCACCGGCTCGAGGAATGACATGCCTTCCATCGCCGCTGTGACGACGCGCGCATGCGCAGTTTTCGCGGCGAGAATTCCGCTGCCCAGGTCCATTTGCGAAGTCACCCAGCCTCCGAAAATGTCGCCATTCGCATTTGTGTCCTTCGGCATGGCGATGGTTTGAATCACCAGCTCGCCTTTGGGTCGCTCGCTCATGTGGCCCGCATAATAGCATAACGGTCGACGTCGCAATCTTCCTCTTCCTGTTTGTCCTGAGGGAGAAGATTCAGAGGAAGCGGAAGAGGAAGATTACAAAATCAGCATGCAATCGCCGTAGCTGTAGAAGCGGTAGCGCTCACGCACCGCTTCGTTGTACGCGTGGAGAATGAATTCGCGTCCAGCAAACGCACTCACCAACATCAGCAAAGTCGAGCGCGGGAGGTGAAAATTGGTCAACAGCGCATCGACGACTCGAAACGTAAACGGCGGATAAACGAAAAGATCGGTCTCGCCTGATTGCGGTTCAACCTGTCGGCTAACCAGTTTGGTATCACGCGCTGCTGTTTCGAGAACGCGCATGGCTGTGGTTCCCACAGCTACGATCCGCTGCGCATTGTTGATCTTGTCTGCGGCTTCCGACGAAACGGAGAAACGCTCCGCATGCATTCGATGCTCGGCGACGTTTTCAGAGCGCACAGGGAGAAATGTTCCCGGTCCCACATGCAACGTCACGAACGTGTGCGGAATTTCATTCAAGATCTCGGACGTGAAATGCAGACCAGCCGTAGGCGCAGCGACGGCGCCGGGCTCACGAGCAAAAACCGTTTGGTAACGCGCCGCGTCCGCTTCATCGCTGGGCCGATTGACATACGGCGGTAACGGCATGGAACCACCGGTATAAACATCGACATCCTGGTCGAACGCGACGATTCGCTCGCCGTCTGCGGTGATTTTCTCGACCCGCAAACACACATCGTCGATCGTTGCCGTCGCGCCGACTTGCATTTTACGACCCGGCGTAACCATGCACTTCCAACGCGTTGGCCCGATGCGCTCGAGAAACAAAAATTCCGCCGCATCGTCATCGGAGAATCGCCGCGCTGCCAGCACGCGTGTATCGTTTAACACGAGGAGGTCGCCCGGCCGCAAAAACGTCTTTAGGTCGCCAAATTGCCGATGCTCGATCTTGTGCTCGGCGCGATGCAAAACCATCATTCGGGAATCTTGGCGGCGCTCAAGCGGGCGCTGCGCAATCAATTCCCGTGGCAGAGCGTAATCGTAATCGCTAAGTCGTGCGCTCATCGGTCGATTCAATCTAGCGCAGATCCACGACGAAACAGCGCCGTCGATTGGTGCGTCGCCTAGGCCAATGTTAGCCAAAGAGGCGTAGCTGAGTTGTGGATCGGCGAAATGATTCGCAGGAAAGCGCCGGACGGGCGCCGATGCCTGCGCGACGACAACCGATTTTGAATAACGATGCGATTTGATCGGCGAATATTCCTTCTCCCGTCATGCGCGTGTGCCATTGCGAATTGTTCAGCCGGTTTCCCCGCAAATGCCGGATCCGCCGCAGCACCTTCTCTTTGCGGTCTGGAAAATGTTCCTCCAGCCAATGCTCGAACAGTGGCGCAACCGCCCATGGCAGGCGGATAATCGTGTAGCCGGCAAACTGTGCGCCCGCTTTTGCGCACGCATCCAGGATCTTTGGAACCTCGTGATCAGTGAGTCCGGGAATAATTGGTGCGACCATTACACCAACTGGAATTTTTGCTGCACGAAGTTGTTCGATGGCGTAGAGCCGACCTTGCGGCGAAGTCGTGCGCGGTTCGAGCACGCGTTGCAACGTTGGATCGAGAGACGTCACTGAAACGTTGACAGCCGCTGCATTGCACGCCGCGAGCTCGCGCAAAATATCGACATCGCGCGTGACGAGATGGTTCTTTGTGATGATCGCCACAGGATTGCGAAACTTTGCAAGGACATCGAGGCAGCCGCGGGTGATCTGCAATTTTCTCTCCACCGGTTGATACGGATCGGTCACACCGCTCAACACAAGCGTCTGCGGTTGCCATCGCGGTGATTCCAGTTCGGCGCGCAACAGTTCAGGGGCATTGGTTTTCACCATGATTTTGCTTTCGAAATCAAGACCGGCCGAAAACCCGAGATATTCGTGAGTCGGTCGCGCGTAACAATAGATGCAGCCGTGCTCGCACCCGCGATACGGATTCAAGCTCGTTTCAAAGCCAACATCGGGACTCGTATTTCGGGTGATAATCGTTCTCGTTCCGTCGCGAAAGTACTGCGTCGGCCGCCGCGGTGTCTCTTCGGTCTCGCATCCGACGTCGACTACGTCCGGGTCGGCTAAATCGACGTGCAGTCTTTCGAATCGGTTCGCCGGGCTCCAGGACGCGCCACGCCCTCGAAGGGCGGCGTGGCTCTGCGGCGTTTCTTTGATCACAGATTTGAACTTCTTGTTCGCCGGCACAGAATAAGTTCACATGAACATATTACCGTGTCCAGCGAATCCGCTCGTCACTCCACCACGCAATTCGTCGGCGGTGATGGAGTGATGGAAGATCAGAGTAATGCCGCTATAATAGGACCCGATTCACCGACTTGTCCGCCGTAGCCTTGGCGAAGGCGGATCACTGATCACCAGTTTTCCGGAGGGGTGGCAGAGCGGTTGATTGCGCCGGTCTTGAAAACCGGAAGGCCCAAAGGCCTCGTGAGTTCGAATCTCACCCCCTCCGCCACCTTGATTATAAGGCACTTACATCAGCAGAAACCATTCGCATAAGGTTGCTGCATAAAGGAAATACCGGGCCACCGGCCCTGATAACAACCACCCTGGCCGGTCCGCTCCAACAATCGATTGCAATTCTGGGTCATCTTCGGCTTTACTATTTTTTACGTAACAACACATAAGACCATGGCGGATGATGACGACTTGCAACCCAATCTGTTTTTATGCGTCGGATTTATGCAACGGCTCAGAAGGTGCGCATTAGCCTCGTGAGAGTGCTTTAGAGATTCGAATCGCGATGACGGCTTGGTCACGCCGGCCGTTCAATGCGCGTCCGAGCAACTGTTCATTATCTCCCATTCCATACACATCAGCTGTGTCGAAAAAGTTGATCCCGAGGTCGAGTGCACGATGAATCGTAGCGATGGATTCCTTTATATCACGCCGGCCATACCACTCCGACATCCCCATGCAGCCAAGACCGAGAGCGGAAACGCAAGGTCCCCGTTGACCTAGCTGGCGCGGGAGCCCGAGACACTTTTCTTTGTGCAACCTAACTACTCGCTTCCTATCCGCTGCCCTAAACGAAGAGGGGCCAAGCCGCTTTTCTTTCTGCAACCTGACTCCTCGCTTTCTTTACCGCAATGATCTCAACAAGCAGCGGGCTTATCATCCAAGATTCACCGTCCTCTTCTCTCGCGCGGAAGCTCGTTAGTAGCTCCTCCGCAAAGTTTGCGTCGGCGAACCCGAGAGCTTCCAGACGCCGAACGCCTGAATCGATGAAGCTCGCCAGCCATTGCCACAGCGTGTCCGTTGGCCGCAGGCAAAATATTCGTGGTACAATCTTTTCGGAGACGAAATCCGTTTTTATTGAGCAACAACGGAAGTCGCAGCGCCACATCCGGGTCACCCCCTGTTGCGTGCCAACTGTCGGTGACGCGTTGTATGAACTCTTCCTGGATCGGGAGGCGCGGAGCCAGCCGCCAGGTTGCGTACTGCGCGTATTCGTGAAAGACCGCAACGCTTCCAGGACAAAGAACCGATGCCAGTTTTGCTATACGCATCGCGCAATCGTCTACGAACGTTGCCACCCATCTACACCATGAGAAATCATAGTCCCCTCGCGGTAGCTCGTCGTACATCAGGTCTAGCCGATGGACCGTGATATTTGGAATTGAGTGACGGCAGATCGTTTGTTCCAGTGCTGCGACGAATCTTGGTGAGCGTTCGAGCGCTGTAACTCGTCCACAATACCCCACCAGCGCGGCCAAGTCTAAGCTCGCGTAGCCAGGGCCTGCGCCGACATCAAGCACGTGACTCCCATTTTGTAATACCTGCCTCTCGCCAACACTCTAGGACGTGCGGTCGCCATGCCTGATTCTGCAGCTCGAGTCGGGCCAACTCCTCTTCGTCAGTGCCGAGGATGTAGTCTCCTCTGGAATCCACGCTGGCTACCATCGCTACCTGCTCTTTCACTTGCGAAAGAGTAGGAGGTAGGGAATTCGGCCGCATCGACGAAATTCAGGCATCGAATTTCGGATCCCGTGATTCGCGTTTACGATGACGCTGGCAACGTGATCGAAACGCACGAGCACGCGGGCGAGTTGAAAGGGTGGTGAATTTTGCTCGCGTCACCTCGCAGTTACCCCTAAAAGGAATTTCTGAGATTCGAAGAGTGGGATTCACGTATGAAACACTGCCCGGATTGCGGGAAAGAACTCGGTGCCGGAGTTGCCAAATGCTCGAATCCCGACTGCGGAGCCGAATTTATGGAGCCAGTCAATGCCGAGACTTCTGACCCACCCATAAAAAAATCCGATGAGCTCCGACAGCTCGAAATGGAATACAAACTAGCAACCCGGGGAATGGCCGCACGAGCGCCCAAAACTTACGCGGCGATGATCGTCGGGTTCTCGATCTTCCTAATATCGGCTTTGGTGCTTGCCGCGACCGGAAAACAGTTGTTTCCCCGCTGGCCGCTTGTTTGGGTCTTCGGCATTATTGGGACTGCCGTAGTTATCTATTATTCCTTCGTTTACAGACGGGCGTTTAAGCTCAAGGCGGAGATAGCTAAAGAAAAAAAGCGGCTAGAACTGGCGGCGGCCAAATCAGTGCGATGACCGCATCCCGGCTAACCATTGCTGCAGCCAACCGCTGTGCATGTTTAAGCAGTCCGTCCGCGCAAAGACAAACGCGGCGTCGATCTGAGTTCCGATGCGTTGCCCTCTTGGGTGACTATGGTACTGAAGTACTGAACGATAAGTTCTGTTGCGCTTGGACATTGTGTTCGACACGGTCCGGATGCGGGTGGCCCCAGCGGTCGCAATTGCAACCTAGAGTCCCTTCACTCGCATGTTGTGTCACTTTACTACCTGCAACGTTCTGGAATCTGGGCTTAGGTGATCCGCTTTCGTCATGCAACAAAGGAATTGGTTTCATCAGTTACTCCTTTTTTGCTTGGCAAATCCGCATCCGGCGCGATCGCAAGACTTCACGCGGATTGGGTTTTGCTTTGCGAAAGTCGCTTAGACCGAAGCCAAACCGCGATCATCTGGAACTCCCCCCCGAAGGAACCGCTGCAGAACTTGTCGAGCGCGTCGTTCGTTTGGTCGTTCGTTCCACCACCGATTGGTGCCAGAAGGATGCGGAAAGATTAAGAACCGACGTCCATAAATGCGTATCTCCGCCAGAAAAGGCACGTCGCGCAAGCCGAAGCAACGCGCGACGTTCTTACCAAGCAGGACGATGCGCTCGACGCGCCAATCCAGTAGGACGTCGCCAGCGTTGGCGTTGCCTTCCGCGCGGTTGAACGCGTCGCCTTTGCGGCGCTTCCCGCTGTAGTGCGTGTTCAGGTGCTTCCGGCGACACCCGATTAGCTCGTCGTGACTTATTCCGGCGAGCCGCGCGATCTTCTGGCCGTTCGGGCCCGCGAGTGGTTTGCGCGGGTCGCCGCGCCGCGACGGCGCCTGGCCGACCAGCCCGATCTTGTGCGTCTCGATCTTCTTCTCAATTTTCATACAAATATTTCCCTTTTTCTTTCACTGATAATAAGGAAATTGAGCTGACCCGCTGCGACTAGAAAGGTAACGCTGTTGTTACGTTTGCCGATCCGATGTCACCTAACCCATCGATGAAGCCAACGTCCCCTGCTCGAAATAACCTCAGCGCGTTTGCCACGACACCCTGCCGTAGCTTATCTCCGTCTCGTTAGACTTCGTACCATTTATGCCGAGCAATGTAAATTCGATACTCGCCCTTATCTTCTGCTTCTCAGGGTTTACTGACGCGATTGCTGTTTCTTCCAATAGCTCGGAAGCAACTGGCCGGATAGCGGAGGCTAGAGATAGTTGGCTGGCGGCGTTCAAATCCAAGGATGTTGGCGCGGCGAATCGTGAGTTCGAATTTCACCCCCTCCGCCACCTACGTTTCGAGTTTCGATTGGCGATTGGCGATTTGCAGCAACAGGAAGTGCGCTACGACAAGCGCGCATAAGGTTCCAAGAACCGCTGCGCAAACGACGTCGGAGAGATAATGGGCGCCGATATACATCCGTGAGAACCCGGTCAGGATCGGGATAGGGAGACACGCAAGGCCGACGCGCCGACGCGCGACAATTAAAACGCCAAAGAACGCGGTCGAGGCGTCAACATGTCCGGATGGAAACGAGTGATATTTCGAGCTGAAATGCGGCCCGCCCCAGCGTGTCTCGGTGTGGACTGACGGGCGCGCCCGTGGAACCGTACGTTTAATCACGGTTCCTGCCACACCTGCCAGCATCATCGCTAGCAGCATGGCGAGGAAAATCCGCGTCCACTCTTCGCTGCCGCGACGCCACGCCAACACCAGGAGAACTAATCCTACTGCCGCATGCAACGGCCAATCGCCAAGTAAGCTGACGTAGCGCATGAAATTGCGCATCGCGGGGTTTTGATGCTGTATCATGAATTCGCGCACGCTGTCGTCGAAATGAAATGAAACTGCGATTCCCGTCGCCGCGATCGCGACCCCGATGAGCCAATACAAAGCAGTGCTGCGTTTCACAAATAAGTTCCCGTCGGATTTACCGAACGCTATTTTGCGTTCCAGCGTGAAATCAATCAATTACGTGCTGCTGTTTTTTGGCTGTCTGGTTTTTCACATCCTCGGGACATGGAACTTCCCCCTTATCGATCGGGATGAGCCGCGCTTTGCCGAGGCTTCGCGCGAAATGATCGAGCGAGGGAACTACATCGTTCCCTACTTTAATAATCAGCTTCGACTCGATAAGCCTCCCCTCACCTACTGGGCTCAGGTCGCCAGCTATCGCATTTTCGGCGAAAACGATTTCGCTACTCGCTTCCCTTCGGCGATAGCAGCGGCACTAACTGCCCTATTGATCTTCGTCTGGGGTCGCAGAATGGGAGGAGAAAAACTCGGGTGGTGGGCTGCAATTATCTTCACGCTTTCGCTCCAAGCCTTCGTTCACGCGAAAGCTGCCGTCGCCGACATGTGGCTCGTGTTGTTCGTGACTCTGGCGAATTGGGCTGGATATGAATTGTTTCAATGTCCAACGCCGAATTCAAAGCGAATAACCGAAACATCACACATCAAACATCAAACATTTTTGTGGTGGTGGATCTTCTACCTTTCGCTCGCGCTCGGCTTTCTTGCCAAAGGCCCAATCGCGTGGACACCGCTGCTCGCCGTCGCTGGCTTGATCATCTACACGCGAGATTGGCAGATGTTACGGCGCTTCAAGTTTGCGGGCGGTGTTGCGCTGATGCTTGCAGTGGTCGCGTTCTGGGGAATTCCGGCGTTGAATCAAACACGGGGGGAGTTTTTCAGAGTGGGCATTGGACGACACGTCGTCGGCCGTTCGTTTATGACACTGGAAGGTCACGGCGCGAGTTCCGTTGGTATGTACGCGCTGCTATTGCCGTTTTATTTTGTCACCGTCTTTATCAGTTTCTTTCCGTGGTCGATCAAGTTGCCGTGGCTAATTCGCAAATTGTGGCGGAACAGAGAGGCCGGGGTCGACGCCCCCGGCTACAGCCGAAGTCCGGTCGATACATATCTGCTGTGGGGCATCGCGATCATCTTCGTCATCTTTACTCTCGTCAGCACGAAGTTACCGCACTACACGCTGCCGGCCTTTCCCTTACTTGCGCTTTTGCTCGCGCGCCATTGGTCTCAAGGAGCGGCGGTCTCCAGACCGCCGACAACTGACAGCCGCCGCTCCCTGTTCACAACCATCGCGGTCGCAACTGCGTGTGTGTGGATCGCAGTTGCCCTCGTGGTCCCACCAATGGTGGAGCGGTTTTCCCCCGCGTATCAGCTCTTTCAAATGTCTCGCGAATCTTTGCAGCCGAACATGCAATTTGCTGCGGTCGACTTCCAGGAACCAAGTCTGGTCTGGTATTTTCGCTCCCGTGTCCAAGGTTTTCTCACGCCGCTGAACAAGCGTCGCGCTGCTGAGTTCATGAGCGCACCCGATCCACGTTTTATTGTTCTGCCGACGTCCGTTGCGGGCGAGCTTTTCGCGAACCCACCGGCAAGGTGGCGATTCTTTACAATCAATGGTTTCAACATCGCGAAAGGCAAACGCGTCGATCTCACCCTGGTGTTGAAATCCGAGTGAGCACATTCGACGATTCAATGATTTAACGATTCACGACTTAACATGATTACGTTCCTTGATGGTAAACTCGTAAATGCCCTACCCACGCAGGCGATTGTGGATGTAGGCGGCGTTGGTTACGAAGTGTTCATTCCGCTGTCGAGCTACGACAAGCTGCCTGCTGTCGGGCAGGCTATCCGCATTCTCACGCATCTGGCCGTCCGCGAGGATGCGCACATACTGTATGGCTTCATGACGCCAGCCGAGCGCGACCTTTTCCGATTGCTGGTCAACCACGTTTCCGGCATCGGGCCGAAGCTGGCGCTGGCAGTATTGAGTGGAATGAGCGTAACCAATTTCAAAGCGGCCGTGGTGAATTCTGATGTCGCGGCGATTTCGAAAATCAGCGGCCTTGGGAAAAAGACAGCCGAGCGAATTGTTCTCGAATTGAAAGACAAGCTCGGAGTGGCGGCGGCATGGGAAGCAGCCAGCGCCGCGCACGCGCCCACGCCCGAGCAAGAGCAGGCGAACGAAGCAGTGCTGGGCTTGATCGCGCTCGGCTACAAACAAGCCGATGCACACAAGGCAGTGCTCGATTTGCAGCAGAAAGGCGAAGCGAAATCAGCCGAAGAACTGGTGAAGCTGGCGCTGAAGCGAATAGCCGCCGGCAGGTGACCAGAGAACGCTGAACGTCCAACGCCCAACTTCCAAATCAGACCGTCTACATTCAGCATTGGACGTTCGGCGTTGGGCGTTGGACGTTTCCTTTGTAATGCAGGTCCAAGTCGACGACGACAGGCTAACTAGGATTCGCGCCGCTTTCCCAAAGGAAGGTCTTTTCGCCCAGAAAGAGTGGCTGCTCTCGCCTGACGCATTTCCGATCGACAGGAAATCTCTCGCCGACCTAGAGCAGCTCGGGCATCGCCTGTTTGTTTTTCAGCGGGCTTGCAATCAGCTGTATCAGCTCAGCGTTAAAGGCAAGCAACCCGAATGGGTAGCCCGATACCTCGACGCCGGTAAACCAAAAGAGTTGATTGA
>Ga0193747_1000551_pt1 | contig 12168 bp, 6 predicted proteins | sample L1m2metaG_FD_143048 | JGI IMG/M metagenome (GOLD analysis project Ga0193747, IMG submission 143048) | Soil microbial communities from a riparian zone of the East river system, Colorado, United States - L1m2 | ecosystem: Environmental > Terrestrial > Soil > Riparian zone | place: USA: East River...
CGTGCCTGAAGCGATCGCCGCGGTAACGCCTTCGCGGGAAACGACGACGCGGACGAGGATGGCGTTGCTCCGGCGAAGCGGACTGAGTTTCCAGCGGCGCAGGCTGCTTTTCGTTTTCTTCGTTCATAAGCTAAAGATTGTTCGCTGCAGTTTGGGGGGCAGCGCCCTGACAAGTCTCTGTAAGCAATAGTTTTTTCAGGCCGGCAATCTGGCCAGCAATTCGTCGGGAATATCTAGATTTGAATAGACGTTTTGCACGTCGTCGTCCTCTTCGAGCGCATCGCACAAGCGAAGCACCTGACGCGCCACGGTCTCGTCCCTGACCGCGACTGTAGTATCCGGAATAAACGTAAACCTTTGCCCATCGGTACTGACGCCTGCCTTCTTGAGTGCTTCAGCTACGGCGTAGAGCTGATCGTGGGAAGTGGTAAGAACATACTGATCTTCCTCGATTGTCAACTCGTCTGCGCCGGCCTCCAAGGCGATCTCCAGCAGCCGATCCTCGTCAATGCTCGACCGCGGAACGGTGATTTGTCCTTTTCGGTGGAACATGTACGAGACGCTGCCACTCGAGGCGAGGTTGCCGTTATTCTGGGTAAAAATTCTCCGGACTTCCGCTCCCGTACGGTTTCTGTTGTCTGTCGCCGTCTCGACCATGATGGCCACGCCGCCGGGCGCATAACCTTCGTAGGTGATTTCGTCGAGTTGTTCGCCGTCTTTGCCCTCCCCCGTGCCGCGTTTGATCGCGCGTTCCATATTGTCATTGGGCATGCTCTGGGCGCGTGCGGCCAAGATCGCACTGCGCAGACGGGGATTGGCACTCGGATCGCCGCCGCCGGTTTTTGCCGCGAGGGTGATTTCCTTTGATAATTTGCTGAAGATCTTGCCGCGTTTGGCGTCAATTGCGCCCTTAAAGCGTTTGACCTTCGACCATTTACTATGTCCCGCCATAGGTGTGCGGAGTTATTTTAAATCTGAAAACTCGCGACCAGTGTTCACCTCGCGAGAGAAATGACTTGCGAGGGGAGAAATTTACCGCGCTGATTAATCGCACAAAAAATTATTCCGTCAATCGCCGCGCAGGCGTTTGTGCTCGTCAGCCGTGCGGGTAAAAGGTAACCGACTGGGAAATTAACGAACGCCCGTGTCAATGACCATATCCACGCGGATGGTCTGATTTGCCACTATTGTGAACGGTTGCGGCGTCGCGCGGACGTGGCGGCGACGGCGGTGGTGGCAATCCAGAACGTAGTCTCCTGGAGGCAGAGCGATCCGATATTTTCCATTCTCGTCCGCTGTCACACGCAGGATTTCTTTTTCTCCTCCTAACTCAAGCATGAAATCTTGCAGCCCTGCCTAAATTGAGGCGATGCCGTCCAGACCTGAAAAAATAGAGGCAGCAATCGGAGACTTAGGAAGAGATAGCATTAACGAAAAAAATAGGCGCGATAGCTTTTCAGCCCGATTTCCAAACTAACCCGATTACGCGGAAGCTTGACCCTTAGCGAGTCCTTTGAAGATGGTCATATCGACACGAACAGTTTGGTTCGAGACAACCGTGAATGGTTGCGGGTTCGCCTGGATGCGTTCCGCGGTGCGTTCTTCTCCTGAGCGTTCTTGCAGGGCGAGAATGTAAGCGCCTGGCGGCAGGGCGGCGCGATAGTTTCCAGATTTGTCTGCAGTCAACCGCGCGATCTCTCTTTTCCCGTCCTGACTCAAGATGATCAGTGGATACTCGGCATGAGTTTCGGGCGCCGGTTGAGGCATGTTATCAGGTTCAACCGCCCTGATCACCACAATCTTCAAATGTCCCTCCATGAAACCTTGCGGCGCTGCTTTAGTGGATGCAGCGCCAGCCAGCATCAGAAAAATGCAAGCAGCCGTCACGGAGGATGGAACCGATGACATCAGGATAAAAAGACAAGACCGGACAGTATCATCATCACCCGAATTCACTGGCAATTCCAGGACGAGAGAGGGCCGCCGCCGGCGGCCCTCTTTCCAAATCAAGAGACTGCGGCTATTGCCCGCCTAGATCCAACCTCCACACGCCCTGCGAGTGCGTCGCGGCGTAAATCAGGGTAGGGCAATCCATCCCGCTAAGCCCGACACAGGTGGGAACTCGGGCTGACGGCTGGATCTCGAGATGCGTGATCTCGAAGCGCGGCAGGTCCGGCGTTACGCGCCAGTCGCCTCTGCCGTCGTTGTTACCTCGAACGACACCGAAGTCCGTCGCGACGTACAACTTTTTCTTCGCGTCGTCGCGGACGATATCGTTGACCGGCAGGTCGCCGTTGTCGGTCGGCGTCGGGAATGTCGCCGTGCCGCGCTCGACCTGGAGGTTCGTGAACGAACCCGAGCCAGGGGCCGTACCGCCTTCGCGCACGTCGAAGACGTGACCAGGAGTGGTCGGCGTCGCGGCGTTGTAGCCGGAGTAAGTCACGAACGCACGATTCACGTTGGTCGGGTCCGGATAGATCGAGCTCGGGAATCTGGTGGGCGAATTGCCTGAGGTCGAGCTGTCAATCCGGTGCCACACGACGTTCGCTGGATTCGACGCGTCTGCGTTATGCGTCACAAAAACGCGCCCCGCCGAGGTCGTTGCCCACAGCGTTCCATGGTCTGCCTTGTTCCGTGCGATCCAGGATACTGCCCCGGCCATGCGGTCGCCCCCATACGTCGCGCTCGTCAGGTCGTCGCCCAGCGGTGCGAAGTCGCCGCAGCCGGGCTGGCCGCCGAACACGGTGAACTCCTGGCAGTTATTCTCGTAAAACGAGATGTTCGGAGTCGTGTCCTGCGGGTTGATGTGCGAGGGATCGCCGGCGCCGAACGCCCACGAGCGCCACACATGCTGGAGACCAGAAAAGATCGGGTGTGCCCCGGTCGGTGGGTTCGGATCGGCAACCTCCGGCCAGTAGAAGCCGACGGCTTCGCCACTGTTCACGAGCGGCGCCGAGATGATGACCCATTTGGTGGGATCACCGTTCTCGAAGTTCGCATCCGTGAACGCGCTCGTGAACTCGTTGAACCGCCATGTGGGATTCGTGCCGTCGTAGCCAGCGTTGCCGCCGTCTCCGTAAATCACCTGCGGCCAGTTGTTCCGGTCGCCCGACGGGTTGTTGTTCGACCACGTGCCGTTGTCCTGCGTCCCGCCTTGGACCTCACTTGGATTCCCTGGGTTGATGGCGACGTTAATGAACTGGAGCGTGTTGTAGTTGCGGTTGATGTGCGTGATCGTCGTCGGCACGCGCGAAAGCATTCGCCCACAGTTCGCCAGGCTCGCGGAACCGAGAAGGCCGCGCTCGTTCGAGTTGCACCGTGAAGACAAGTCGCCAAACGTGCCGTCCGTGCGGATCACGCCGCCATCCGAACCCTCGAAGATCTGTGTGGGATTCGACGGATTCACGACGATCGAATGCTGGTCCGGATGGATCCCAGCTGGCGCCCATAGGCAGGTGTAGCCTGGCGCCACGCCGTTGGCTTGCTGGACCGCGTCACCTAATGAGCACCAGGTCGCTAACGGGTCGTTCTGCATGTCGAAGGTGAGGTCGGTAAACGTCCGGTTCAAGGCCGTGCCCGTTGCGGAGGCATCCGGATCGCCGGCCGTTGTCGAGTACAGGACGGCCCGCCCGTTCGAGCGGCCGTTTCCGCAACCGACGCCCTTGGTGTTGCACGGCAATTCACCGTAGTTATACGAGCCGAGGACATAGATTGTATCGGGCAATCCGGCAGGCGTGTAGACGTATTGGTCGTACCAACACTGCCCCGTGCAGAAGTTAAACGTGGGGTAGTACGGGCTCGCGGTAGTGTTCGACGTCAGGATCTGCCAGCCGTTGTAGACGGCCGGGAATGGGTTGCCGTTCCCGGGCGGCACAGTCGAACCGGGTCCCTGCGACGCGAGCAGCGTGGCAGCCGGTTGGTTGGCGTTGTCCGTTCGCCAGAACTCCGACGGCACGCTAGTACTCCCGGCCGTGCCGTCGGTTAGGTAGATCCGCGTGGTGCCGTTCTTGACGGTCGGGGCTAACATCACACGGTCGGTCCCGCCTCCGGGATTCCGGGGTGCGAACACCTGGTGGAAGTCGTACGGCGTAGACGAACCGTCGAGCGCCGCGGACCGACGCCAGAGACCCTGGTCGAACGCCGACGCGTACACCGTCTGCGGATCGAGCGGGTCGAGTGCTGCGTCCCTCACTCCAAAGGTCGAGCCGTTGCCGTTCCAGACCTCGGTGAACGTGTTCCCGCCATCGGTCGATTCGTACAGGCCGACCGAGTTTGCACCGGGCGGGAACCGCTGCGTCTCACCAGGCAAACCGATAACATGCGAGAGCCCGCGAACGCCGAGTGCGGACGTAGCGTAGATGTGGTTTGCGTCCGTCGGGTCGACAAGGATCTTGCCGATGCTGCGCCCGAGGAAGGCGTCAGTACCCGGCGTGACACACGCGTACGTAGCGTTGCTCACGCAAGTGTCGGCGAGCTTCGTCCAGTTGTTGCCGCCGTTCGTGGTCTTGTATATACCGACGCCCGCCTCGCAGCCGGAGCTGCAGCGATTGGCCTCGCCGGTACCGAGGTAGAGCGTGTTGCCGCTAGAGTCGTTGGGATCGGCGGTCAGCGCGCCGACCGAGTTCTGCGCGATCCCGCCCGTCAGGTATGTCCAACTGGGATCTGCCGCCAGGGCGTCGTCCGTCCGCCAAACGCCACCGCCGGCGGCGCCAACCCAGACACGGCAGTTACCCGGCACGCACGTCGGCGCGATGACGAGAACTGGACTACGGGTTGCGGTTGTATCGGTCTTACCGGTGAACGCGAGCACGCCGGGCTCGATAGCGTTCTGCAGCGCCCCGTACGCCTGCCAGTGGTTGTTGCCCTGCGGGTCGCCTTGGGCGGCGATCCTGTTAAAAGTGTTCCTGGCGTTCTGCACCATCGACGGCGGGATCACGTTGGCCGGATAGGTTCGCGCTGCGGATTTGTACGCCTCGTAACCGCTTGCCGGGCCTTCGCCCGGTATAGTGCGGGCGTTTCTCACTGCGTCCCGCTCGCCAGCGATCTTGACTGTACCTAGGCGGTCCTGCGACAACTGGCTGGACGGATTACTGACGCTAACGAGCCTGCCGCTGCCAGCGAAAAAAGCCATTGCCGTCGCCGCTGAGATAAGCATGCCCGCAATTGTGAAGCGGATAGTTGAGACGAAACGATTTTGTCTGAATGAATGTGAAGTTTTCATATTAATAGGGGCTGATGAATTGAATTGCGTGGGTGTTGTGGGTGTTGAGATTGCCAAGTTACGCGTAAGAGGGTCAAGCACTTTGACCTTACATTTTTGTAATGCAGAACTGCGCGTTGTGGCTACATGTCTCATCGGTCATTACTGGCGCGTGCTGCAACAGGAAACAAGATCAGCCTAACAAGCGGACTTCATCCGGGATAATTTTTACTTCACAGCTTCTCATGGATTTTTCATGCTGGACCGTTATGAGAATTCCTCTTGCAGGCGTGTTTGGCCAGCTCGCGAGCGACACGAAGATTACCGAATGCCTGTATTGTGACATTCATGTCCACGCGCACGGTCTGATTTTGAAACTACTGTGAACGGTTGTGGTGTCGCACGCAAGGATTCACACCTGAAAGCCTGGTCGCACTACAGGAACCGATTATTTTTGCCCATGAAGTGACGAGGCGAACGCTACAGGGTTGCCCGCAATGCGAGAAGGGCCACCCGGAGGTGGCCCTTCATTAACAGTTCTTCGAGGTAGGTCTCAGAAACTCCCGCTGCCTGTAACGACGTCCTGCTGGTGAATCAGTGTTGGCACGAACTGGAACCCGTAAAACCACACCACAGTCTGCTCGTTGTTGCTGTCGGTCCAGAAGGCGTGGAAAACATTGTTGGAGCCGGCGGCAATGTCGGTGTAATCGCCGAAGAAGGTTCCACCGAAGCCGTAACGTGTGTTGATATGTTGAGTGTTCACGGCGTTCGTGCTCCCGCTCAGGTCGCGGACGACGTAGTCGAGTCGCGTGTTGTTTATGTAGGGCCCAAGAAAGTCACATGTGATGCGACCAACCGGCGGAGGCGGCCCAGAAAAGCACGTCTGCCACGGCGAAACCGTGGTGCCTCGGTAAGCGGCGAGATAAACGTTACCATTCGCGGCCACGGTTGCGGCTGGGAATACGTCCTCGACTGGACCCGTCGGCGATGGCGCATTAAACGTGGAGCCATTGCAGCCGTCACCTGCCTGGCAGCCACCTGGCTCCGGCGTTGGCTGCGCGACTGGATAGCCATCGGCAGTCCGGTTGCCACCCCCGAACACGGGCGCGGGATCGGACCAAGTCTGCCCGCTATCGGTTGACTTGCTGTAAACGGCGACCGAGTGGCATGTCGAGACGTGGTTACCCGGGATGAAATACGCGCAGCCCGGGTCGCCGGTATAGATTGGGGTCGTGTTGTCCACCTCCGTGTTCCACGTGGCATAAACATCGCCGTTGGGAGCAGCAGCTGCCGCTGGGTAACTGTTCACCCGAAACACGGTACCGCGCACGCCGGGAATGTTCGTCATCGTCGCGACCGAGAGTGGTGGGCTCCAAGTGTCGCCGCCGTCGGTGGACTTGGCCATGTAGGTCGAGTTAAGCGCCGCGAGGCGGGTCGAACCGTTCCAGAAAACGTACACTGTCCCATCGGGTCCGACGACTGGGCGGGAGCCCTGACTGTAGTGCGCACTACCTGAAATATTCTTGGGCGTGCTGAACGTTGCCCCGCCGTCGTTCGAGTAAACAAAGAAAATCGGTGACTGGACGTAAGCGCCGGTCCCAGCTTGGAAGATGAACCGCGTCCAAGTGACGTAGACGCGATCCTGAAACGGGCTGCCTGAGTGGGAGTCAACCGCAATCCACTCCTTATCGTTTAGAGTCGAGGGCGAGGTCGTCTGGTTGATGAACGTTGGAGCGCTCCAGCTGAGATGGCCGCTTCCGTCGAACGTGCCCTTGTTAACCGCCACTGTGTTCGGTGGACTAGTTCGGTTGAAGCCAAGACCCGCATAGAACACGTGGCCCTGGCTGTCGAACGCCACTGAAGGATCTCCGCCCGCGTCGTATTGGCCGCCGACGAGGCGCTCAACACCCGGAATCAGGGTTCCGATTTGAGCAGGGTCGGTAGTCGGTGTGTAGTTGGAGTTTGGGTTGCTGTTGCAGCACCAGGTCGAACCGCCGTTGTTCGAGTAGTACGTGCCCGAGTAACCGTCACCAAGGGCGCTACACGGCGTTCCATCGACGGTACAGTCCCAGGTGCGCGTTACGTAGTCATTCGCCCCGCCAACGATCCGGTTCGGGTTATTCGGATCGACTGCAATCGCTGTTTCATTCTGTGGCGCAGCTGCGGTGTCTTGATTGACGAGGACGTTCGGGGCCAAAATGGTGATGCCATCAAGCGGGCTCGATAGAACGTGAACCGGCATAATGGCAGTCGGCCCTGGAGTGCCCTCTTCTTCCTCTGCCTCCTGCTCGATGAATGCGGAGAAGCGAATTTGCAGCCCGGCAGTTCCTCTCAGTGAGGCTACTTTGCCAGCGAGAGTGTTAATATCGTAAGTTGGCGCAGCCACGACGCGAGCCGGATGCGCTGCAATGAATGCTAATGCGGCCCCCGCCGAGACGAGTGCGCCCGCAGTCACGATGCGCACTAGCGAGAAGAGACGAGTTCGACTAAACCAAGATGGAGTTTTCATATTTGTGCAGGCTGAATATCAGTTGAAGTTTTAGTGAAGTTAAGAGAGTCACACTTCGAAGGTGAGACAAAGTCGTCAAGAATTTTTAACCTTACATTTTTGTCATTCGGAAGAGTGTGTCTGGTTCCAGTGGTTTATCTGTCAGCACTGGCCGTTCTGCGACGGAGATAAGGTCAGCCTAACAAGTATAGCGCTTACGAAAGTAATTTAACTTCACATCTAGTCGCGGATCTTTCATTCTTGTTCGACATGAGAATCCTTCTCGCCGGAGTACTTGGTGGAATCGTGATGTTTATCTGGACATCGATCGCTTCCAAATGAGTCCGCGGTGCTTGGCGCGATGCAGGGCAATATCGGTGACAAGACCGGACTTTAGACCTGAAAAGTTGCGAACAGTGTCACCTCGCAAGAGAAATGACCAGCGAGGGAGAAATTTACCGCGCTGATTAATCGCACAAAAAATTATTCCGTCAATCGCGCGGCGGAATATGCGCGCGATGACGCCAAAAGAGCGTCGCCGGGCCGTAGGGAACCTGTGGAAAAACTAGCGAATATCCGTGTCGATGTTCCTGTCCCCGTTGACTGGGACAGTGTTTTGCAAAGGGTGCCCCGCTATCGAATGTCGCGAATGAAAGCAAGTCAGTGAAAGCCAAGTCCAATCACGACGTTCATATCGACGCGGGCGATTTGATTCGAGACAACAGAGAACGGTTGTGGCCTGGTGCGAACACGCTTGCGCACACGATCTTGAACGTCGAGAAGATAATTCCCCGGCGGCAGCGGGACCCGATAATTTCCCTGTCCGTCGGCTGTGATGCGCGCGACTTCTTTGTTGTTCTCTTTGCTCAAGACGACCAGCGGATACTCAGCGTAGGATTCCGGCGCAATCTCTGGGCGGGGCATATCATCGGATGGTTGCGCTGCCATACCGAAGATGATTTTCAAATGCCCTTCGAGGAAACCTTGCTCTGCTGCATTGAGCGATGCGCTACAGGCAAGCAGAAAAACTCCCAAAGCAAAAGCGAGGTACTTCAGGGACATCGACATGACACCAAAAAAAATGGGCGGGATAAGATTTTAACCTCTCCCGCCCAATTACGAAACTAAGTCTTACTGCAGGCTCAGCTTCCAGGCGCCACGGCCGTGTGTCGCGGCGTACAGCACGCGCGCGTTGGAGTCGATCGTGAGCCCGTACACAGCGACCGGCGGTAGACTGCCGGCTGCTGGAATCCACGTGCTCCCGCCTGACTTCAACATATTCACACCGAAGTCGGTCGAGATAAACAGATCACCTGTTTGCGCATCAAGCGCGATTCCCGTGACTGGCTCGTCGCCGAGGTTGTGATCGATGTTCGTCCACGTCGCCGTGTGGGTGACCGGGTCGTAAGTGACCTCAAACACATGTCCCGTTGCGGTTGACGAGGCCGTCGCATACGCGTTGTAACCTGAGTACGAGATGAACGCGTGATTTGGATCCGAGGGATCGACAGCGATCCCGCTTACAAACCGCGTCGGCCGCAGGTTGGTGCAACTTGCTGGGCAACCGGTTTCGTCGATGCGATAGAAGGTCACGGCGGTGTTGTCCGCGTTGTCGCCATTGGATGCGACAAACACGCGTCCGCGCCGCAATCCTGCCCAGAGCATGCCAGTGTCGCTAGCGCCGCGCCCGAGCGCGACGACATAACCATTAAGTCCAGGTGTCTTGTCTGTTCCAAATGACGTGCTTGTTAGATCGGCGCCAATCGCTACCCAGTCACCGCAAGCACCGGTAAATTGCAGACCATTGACGAACTCACTGCAGTTCTCTTCGAGAAACGTTTGATCACCGGCATTGTCCTGCGTCCGCCAGACGTGCTGCGCGCCGAAGAACCACGTGCCGCTCACCCTCGGGTCAGTGATCAGTGGAATGTAGAAGGACATATTCTCGCCACTCAAACTGCCTGGGTCTCCGACCCAGTTCCATCCCAACTCGCTATTGAGCGTCGGAGTGGTGCCGCGGAAGGTCACGTCGATCTGCGACGCGCCCCGTTGATTAAAGAATGTATGCATCCGGACGTTGGGATTGCCGATATTGATGCCAGACTGTCCACCGTCGCCAAAGATGGTGACGAACCAGCTTCCGTTCCCGCTGCCGTTAAAAGCCTGCGTCCCATTGTCCTGAAGCCCGCCCATGATGTCATTGAGCGGATTCTGCACATTCACAGCAAGGCTCTGAAATTGAAGCGTCCCCAAGCCCCTGTTCATCGTCGAGATCGTCGTCGGCACCTTCGAGAGCCAATGGGTGCAATCAATCAGGTTGTTTCCTGTAAGTCCACGCGATGCACACTGACTCGAAACATTGCTGAACGAGCCGTTCAAACGCCAGATCCCGCCGTCGTTCGCTATAAACGCAATATTCGGATTGAATGGGGTCGATGCGATCGCGTGCTGGTCCGGGTGCAAGCTCACGCCATTCGTATCAATAGTCATATCGGTAAAATTTACGCCAGCATCTTCGGAGCGTTGGATTGCCCTGCCATTCGACCGGCCTCCGAGTTCGCCGTACTGCATCGACGAGCCGATGTAGACAATGCTCGGGGATCCGGGCGGCGAGAAGACCGGCATGTCATAGGTACACTGGGTCGAGCAGTAGTTGAATGATGCAAAACCAGGCGTGCCGTTCGCGGAACTCGACAGCCTCGTCCAGCCGCCGTTAGTTCCGCCTGTGTATAGCGTCGCTGCCACCACATTGGCGTTGTTCACCCGCCAGAAACTCGCCGGGGCGGGCGCGTCACCCACGTAGATGCGCAGGTTCGACCCGTTCGGCGCAAGCGAGAACTCTGTGCGAGATGCACCCGAGTTCGCCACGGTGCCAGCGCCCGCGGATGCGAAGATCTGGTGGAACGCGTTGTCGCTATCCTGTGTGTTCGACCGCCGGAAAATGCCATAGTCGAAAAATGACGCATAGACCTGCGTTTCGCTCGCAGGCCGATAGAGCTCAATGTGCGAGCAGCCGGCACGGAACAAGTCGCCACCTGTCGGATTGTTGGGGTCGACGACGTCCTGGTCCAGAATGACCGCCGGCGAGAACGTTGCGCCACCGTCAGTCGACTCGTAAAGCCCGACCTTCGCGCTCCCCGGCGGTGTGAAACGACCGCCATTAACTGAGGACGAACCGTGACGCGCCACGTCTGTGCCGATAAAGATGTGATTGGCGTTGGCTGGGTCGATCGCTATCGCACCAATCGAGCGCCCTGTAGCAACCGGGCAGTTGTTGCCAGATCCATCCGCACAGGGGGCGTTTCCGGCTGTGCTGCCTGCGATAAGTGTCCAGTTCTTACCGCCATCAATTGATTTGTACAATCCTACGCCTGCCTCAGAGTCGCTGGAACCATTCGGCTCGCCGGTACCAGCATAAAGTGTTTTGCTGTTCGGATCGTTAGGATCGAATGCGAGCGACCCGATCGCGTTCGATGGGATACCATTGCTTGACGGAGCCCAGTTCGGCTGCGGATCAAGTGCGTTATTGGCCTGCCACACTCCACCGCCCGCTGCGCCAATGAAGATCGCGCAGCCTTTATTCGCGGTGCAGTTAGGCGCCACGGCGATCGCCGTCGCACGGCCCGAGAAGATTGTGCCGCTGGATGCGCCAGTCGACTCTGAAGCTACGAGAGCGTCCGCGGGCACCCCGCTCGGTCCAACCTCCTGCCAGTTTGATTGCTTGCCGCCGGGCAGCCTCTTGATGGCGTTTGCGGCGTTCAACGCATTCTGCTGCTGAGCAGGCAAAATGTACTGGGCCGGGTAAGCTTGGTCGTCATACATCGCCTGCGCGGCGTCATTCATGGGTCCCGCCTCTCCGTCCTTCTCATTCGGGTTCCCTAAAAGTGTGCGGAAGCGACTAGTCAACGCATTCGCGCGAGCAGACTTCGCTGCAAACTTGTTTTCGACTTTGGCTTTCGATTTCCCGGATAACAAATTGCCGGATGGATTCACCGCGACGAACGCCATTGCGGCGGCCGCGGACAGTAAAGTTACTGCACCTGCGATGCGCAGATGCGATGCGAAACGATGCCGATTAAACCAATGTTGATTATTCATATTTTTTTAGCTGAAGCAGGGCGGGACTATCAGAACTGCGAGAAGATGGTCAAAGATTTTTTACATTATATTTCTGTAATGTTCGCGCTTAATGGACGACTGGCCGGACCTGCGTGAATCCCTTGCAAAAAATGCAACGGAGGGATGGAACACAGCCGCTGACTTTCTCGATCTCCAAATCTGATTTTCCCTTCTAAACTCGTCGCCCCCGCTGCATTGTTTCTCTTCTATGAAAATTCTTCTCGCTGGTGTTCTCGGTGGAATCGCGATGTTTATCTGGACATCGATCGCGCATATGGCGCTGCCGCTGGGAGAAGCTGGGATTAATGAGATTCCAAATGAATCAGCGGTGCTTAGCGCGATGCAGGGCAATATCGGTGAC
>Ga0193747_1000553_pt1 | contig 12164 bp, 11 predicted proteins | sample L1m2metaG_FD_143048 | JGI IMG/M metagenome (GOLD analysis project Ga0193747, IMG submission 143048) | Soil microbial communities from a riparian zone of the East river system, Colorado, United States - L1m2 | ecosystem: Environmental > Terrestrial > Soil > Riparian zone | place: USA: East River...
TGCACCTTTTGACCGCGGCCAGATCGCGAGGCTGCCGGTCCCGGCTGATGGCTCTAACACGATATCGCTCGGCTGCGGATTCAAGAGTCGCGCGGCGAGATAAGCCAGCGTCGGCGGTGTCGAGAATTGCTGCAGCTCGCTTTGCTCTAACGTGCGATCGCATTGTCGCGGCAATCGCTTCATCAACGGACGCAAGATGGAAGCAAGCGCCTCGCTCACGTCCATCTGCATTAGCTCTCGCGCATGTTTCTCTAAGAGATAATTGTTGACCGCAATCTCTAAGGCATCGTAAGCATCGCGCGGAGTGTACTTGCCTTGTGCGCGCGTCCCTTCAAATACTCGGTCGGCGGTTCCGGTTAGCTTTGGATTGTCGAACGGCTCGCCGTCCTCAACGCGTTCTTCCAGTTCGGCAATCAGTTCGTGGATATTGCAGACAAGCGCGTTTGTCCTGGCTGCGCATACAGTTGTAGTCTTATCTCGCATCAATCTTTCTCCTGTCACGGTTGAAAAGTTGGTGTGGTGGGTCAGGCAGCGTTGGCGCGCTTACCTGACCCTTTTCGTTTTGCGTGTTTCAGTTCGCGTATTCCGCTGGACGCTCTTTGGCCGGTCGTCCGGCGCGAAGTATTTGATCGGCTGCGCGGAAAATCTTCTGTGCGCTCTTTTCCGGGATTGCCTCGGCGTTATAACCGATTGTTTCGAACAGCCACTTTTGTATGTATCCCCGCGCGTAGTCCGCGCCTTCCAAGCCAAGCGCTTCACAGCACAGCAAGGCGACTGATTCCGCTTCGACTTCGCGAAGATTTCTCGGTGTGTGTTCCGTGTCGGTGAAATCGCCTTCGGACGTGTGAAGGAGCGTGTGACCAAGCTCGTGGAAGAGTGTCTTATGCGGGAGTTGCGCCACGGGATTGATTGCGATCTGACTGCCACGCGCAAACCCTTGACAGTTACCGTCCGTCTTGTCGAAAGCGATGCGCTCGATGCCGAGCGCTGCGAGTGCTTGTTCGGCGTCCCACTTTGGGATCGTTATTGGTCCAAGCTCGCTGCCGTAGGTTTGACTGACTACAAACCATCTGGCTCTGTGAACAAACGTCGTATAGGTCTGTTCTTCGGGCCGCTCGTCGTTGTCGGTTGACTCATCGTCGCGGCGCTTGCGGGTTAGTGGCATGCAAAGCGTCAAGGCTCGCTCGCCGCGTTTGACGACTCGGCCTAACGTCTGCCACTTCGGAAAGGTATTGATCGGCCCTGGCTGAATGCCGCGCAATTGGCATTGAATGAGCGCTAGGATTTGATTCCCTACGGAATAATTCCAAAATGCGCTGTACGCTTTCATGATCAGGCCGGGCTTGTTAACAGCTTCCACGAGTAAAGCGGACCACTTCGGAATGTCCGGTTTTTGCGTTTCGGTTTGCGTTTGCTTTCCCATCTTCTTTGCTCCTTTTCGGTGTTGTAGTTTTTGTTTTAGTCTTAAAGAGAGAGTGTTTCCCCCTCGCAGTGACACTTGGCTGCGACTGGCGCCGCAGAGCACACCCGTAGGGCCGCAACAAAGAGAAGGAGTCACAGACTTGTGCTATGTGGCTGGCGCGGACAATAGGCACGGAGAGGGGGAAACAACCGGAGAGAATCTCGTCTCGGCTGGAATGAAACGAAGAGAAATGGAAGCAGAGCCCTTATTTCGGAGAGGAACTTAAAACGAATCTTCTCGGCTGAAATGAAAAGGAATGGAATGCAAGCGGCGCCTCATTGATTTTCTTGTGCGCGTGTGCGGGAAAACTATTAATGGACATTACCGGTGGCCAATCACTCTCTGGTTAATTCTTCTCGACGGGCTTAGAATGCGGTTACGAGTCGCTGATCGCGCCTGAAAGTTCTGCCTCACAGAGGTAGTGTTTTGACTACTTTTCCGGAGCGGCGATTGATGTGAACTTCAACGAAGAAATCAAGAGAAATGAAATTCTGCCGGACTTGCAAGCATCGAATACGTCGTCGTCGGACGATTCGGTGCCGCATCTGTGGCACGTTTGTACGAAGATGGCTGATAGTAGTTTACGTGCTCATCGGCCTTGTCGCGTTAGCGGTAGTTGTTTCGATCCTTGGCCGCTTCAAATTCGGCTAGTGGATCTCCTGACCACTGTGAAACATTGGAGCGAGCCGGTCATTCGGCAGCTTTAGGCATCGACAGTCCTCACGTCTCGAAAAAGTTGAGTGTTAAGCGAGTAAGAGGTTTCCTTGGTGTGTTAAAAGACTCATTTGTCGTCTAATGATGGACTGACATGTAGTCGCGGAATTCCACAAATGGCTTTCAATCTGATCGACATCCTGCTTGTTGTGCTTGTGATTTTGAGCGTGCTTGGTGGTTATCGCCGTGGCTTCATTCATGGCGTGCTTGATCTGGCGGGTTAGGTTCTGAGTGTGGTCGCTGGTCTGCGCTTTTATCAGCCGGTAGCACGTTGGTTTGCTGCCTTCGTTCCCTCATTGCCACAGATTTGGAATCGCCCGATTGCCTTCGTCTTGATCGCCATCATCGTGGGTGTAGCGATCCATTTTCTCGGTAACGCAATCCTCAAGCGGTTACCGAAGGAGATTCACCAGCGACAACTCAATCGACTACTCGGCATCATTCCAGGATTCGCAAACGGATTGATCATTGCGGCAATCGTCTCGGCGGTGCTCCTGGCAATTCCGATGAACGAAGGCTTGCGTGAGCGCGCCCGTGCGAGTGTGTCGGTGAACCGTCTCGCCGGCTACACCGAACGCCTCGAAGCCGTCCTTCATCCGGTATTCGGTGAGGCTATCGCCGAAACGCTCAATCTGCTCACCGTCCGACCTGAATCAAACGAGCGAGTTACTCTTCCCTACACAGTTGTTGCGCCGCGCCCCAGGCCAGAGCTGGAAGCCAGGATCCTCGAATTGGTTGACGGGGAAAGAGTTGCGGCGGGACTTCGACCACTTGCGGCTGATCCCGAACTCGTGCAGCCAGCGCGAGATTTTCGCCGGCTGTAACGAATCGTACGTTTGCTTCTCGCATGCGTTCAAAAGGATCGCGACCCTCCGGCGTCGCGTGGGCGAAATAACCGCGCGCGAACATATCAACCGAGTGCTGCCGCGCAACCAGTCAGGCACTTAGCTTGTCGGGTCAAGCTTAGCAAATTAATTGCATCCTACCTCTTAGAGTGATATAAGGTAGTCGCCCTCGCGCAATTTCAACTCGTAAGGAGGTCGTCCCATGAGTGATCAACCGAACAGTCCATCGAGCGTGTCCACTGAAGAGAACTGGTCAGAAGACATGACATGTCCCGATACAGGGAATCCACCAGTATTGGGCTTTCTTCAGTTATGTGCTGATAGACGGTTCCACAAATGTTTACAACAGAAGTTCCAAACCGACGCCAATCTGGATTCGCCTGAAGCTTATTGGATACACGCGGACGCAGGCGGAACACCGAAGATGGAGAGTCTGACAACAGCACCGGACTACTGTTATAAGAAGAAGGGCGTGCGGTTGATGGGGTGGTCGGCCCACGGGAACGGATGCGGAGGGTACGGGGATCATGTCCCAGATGACGTGATACAGCATGAATTGAATCTAGTAGCGGAAAGAAGAGCGGCAGACTATCCGGAAGCAACGCATTACATATATTTCGCGACAATGGGCAAGGGGAAAGATGTAGGGAAGGCGGTTGTTTATTCCATGAAATATGAGCCAGAAGTTAATGGCTGATATAACAAAAGGTGATTATCCCCTTGACAAAGTACAACGCCTATATTCGGGGCTTACAAGATTTTACTCGGTGAGATTTCGATAGACGATCGTAATACCTTCTCGTTCGTAGTGCGGCCGCCGCTGTGCTCCGCGCGCGCGGGTGATGTTTGTCGCATGAGTTGCGGACGTGCTTCGTTGAGAGGTTTATATAGAGCTCTGTAGTCGTTAGGTGTTGATAGCCGAGCAGTGCTTGTACAAAGCCGGTGCTGGCGCCGTTCTCAAGCAGATGGGTAGCGGAGGAACTGGGCGGAGCGTATGTGGCGTGACATCGCTGAGTCCGGCTTAGTCGCGTAGTGAGTCACTAATGCCGAGACCACTCGCGGTCGTACACGTTATTGACGAAAGCTGGTCCATGGGGGAGCCATGCTGCACATATTTCGACGTAGGAAAGACAGGTAATTAAATTAACGCGCCGCAATCTGGACAAATGTAATCAGGTATCGTGCTTTTCAAAGAATCTTCGTGGTTGTCTGCCGCTTGTTTTTCTTCGTGCGTATGGTTGGCCTTCGCGAAGGATTTGATCAACTTAAGACTGGATTACTCTTCTCGTCGGCCCTGAGCGTTAGGCGAAAGGCGATTGTCCAGCACCGAAACCGTTCTCTATTTGTAATGGGAGAACTAGAAGAATATTGCACTGAAATTTTGCATTCCAACGATTCACTCCATCCGTAAGCCTGTTTCGTCGAGTAGCAGTCTTCTTTGCAGAAAGAAAGTTGCGACTGTCTCCGCAAGAAGCCTAAAGGGTCTCACGTTGCCGTCGTGATCTTCCTAGCGGTCCAAAGTAAGCGGTCGTCTATCAGACACTTCAGTTGGAAAGGCAAAAGACGGGCTTGCGAAGTGTTGCAAGTAGGTTTATGCTCCGCCGCTCTGCGAGCTTCCGCTCAGGCTAAGGCCCAATCGACAGACTCTCACTCAATAGTCAAGCACAATACTACTTTGTCGCGGCAATATGGGGGATTCCAATGTCGCAGAGAGTCGAGTTAGAGTGCCTAGCCTGCTCGGCTACGACTGCTTGAGGGATTTCGTCGTGAACTGAATTAAGTCGACCGGTAGGAGTTCGGTCGTGAATGGACCCTCCGGGGGCAGGGTTACAGGATTATGAGTCGAATAAGAGTAAGTTGGCAGGGCCTATTGATTTCGACGCAGCATTGGGTAAGCCGGCTTTGGCACTCTGCAGGGTGATTTTCGACTACCACAGAATCACATGATACTGAGCGATTAATCTGTGCGCTGAGATGCGTTTTTTCAAGGGCTTCCTTCGCCTAGCATATCTTTGCCTTCTTTGCAAAACTCCTTGCTAACGTCAGCACGTCTGACCGCAACACCAGCTAACTTAGCTTGACACAATAAGAAAAGGAGAGTAAGTAACGTATGTTTAGCTGGTTATGCAGAAATGTGGGCAAGCCTAAGTCTTTGACTCGCCCTAGTTCACCTAGGAGATAACCTCAATGAAAACACTAACCGCAACCCTTCTTGCGTCTCTCTTTATCCTTAGCACAATATCAGCTCCGAGTCGCGCTGCTTCGTCTGCTGCTGCGATCGAGGATTGCACGTGCAGTGCCAGGGACAATAGCTGTTCGGCTAGCATCACCTGTCGAGGGGGATGCGTAACATGGTGCGACGTTGACGGAGACTGCTTTGCTGAATGCTCGGGGTTCTTGCAAACTTTTAGCATGGAAACCACACTTCAGATGCGTGATGCCACGTATCCTCAATTGATCACTGAACTAGCACGCATCAGCGGAAAGGATCTGTTGTTTGACCCCTTAAAGCCTGATGTGACCTTCAACGCGGAATATAAGCGGGCTTTGCTTTGGGATGTCCTGGATATGCTGTCCGAGCGCGGTAAATTACAAATTGCGCGTCAGGATTTTGAGAGACTCAAAAAACTGCGAAGAGTCTTGCTATCTGGGACGAAGATTTCACTGTGTGTTCACAATACTCCCGTCAACACGTTCGTAAACGATTTGGCTAGTGTGACTGGGCTATCCCTTCGTGTTGTTGATGGAGACCCTCTCGCGATAGTCAACGTCAAACTACAGGACGTGTCACTGAGTGACATCGTGGTGAGAGTATCAGGGCAGACGGGCGCTAGGATCAAAAGCGGCGTCGACCTTCACTCGCCGTGAGTGCGAGATTATTTACTTTCAGGGATCAGGAAGCCGGACCAAACGGGGCCGGCTTCTTCGGTTTTGAGAAAGGAGGTTTTAATATAAACTACGCTCATTGGGGAGGAACTAGATTTGAAGATCACGGTTGTTGCTTTGCTCCTATTCTTATTGACTGGCGTCCAGGTTGGCGTCGGACAAAGAGTAACTTGCTCGTGTGAAAAAGTTCCAGACAACAGTTGTCACGGCGTGGTTACTTGCCCCGGTGGATGTACGGCTCTTTGCGGTTCTAACGATGCTTGCTATCTATCCTGCCGCAGTGACTTATTGCATACTCGCATTAGCGAGAAGTTTGTCAAAAAGGAAGGCGGAGAAATTGCCTCCGTGCTTTCAGATCGAACGCACAAGAAGATCGAGTTCACACCATATCCCCGAAATCTACATGCCCAGTACGATCTAGAAATCAATGATGATGACATCTGGAATGCGCTGAACTTCCTCTACAAGCGTGGGAACGTAAAGATCGGCGGGTTGGATTTTGGGAAATTGCGAGAGCTTCGTAAGGAGATGAGATTAGGCAAGCTGGTTTCTGTAAATTTCATCGGGATCCCTGCCAAGGATTTGGTTGCCAAGTTGGCTTTCCTGACTGGTCGGCCATTCCGTCTGAAATCGGGCGACCCTGAGAAACTTGTTTCCATTTCTCTGGAGCAAGTTACCCTCGATGAGATAATAGCGCGGATCTCCGCATCGGCTGGGGTTAAGATTAAAAATTGAGGAATGTTGCTCTGGTCAGTTGAACTACGGGCTGGACTCGCCTGTCAAGAACGTGTTTCTTATTTTCAGAATATCTTGCTTCGCGTCATCTCTTTTCTTCATAACGTCGATTAAATCGGTTCCGCTTGGAGTCATCAGCTTGTTTAGAGCGTATTTCACATTCATGTCGAGGTACGCTGTGGTTTTCTGAAACAGTTCTTCGCCGAGCCAGAACCTACATCTAGTTGCCATGACCTGATCATCGTGGATGAGTCTATGTATTTGGTCAACTCTCTTGTCCTTGGAGATGGAATCCTCGTTAGGGCCTTCGAATGCGCTTTCATCTAGTAACCGATTAATCGTAAACTCATCTTCATCGAGGCGGCCCCACAGCTCGCCAAGTTTTTGTACTCTCGTTTTATTCAACTCATCTGAAAAACTCTGCCGGCGCGTGATTTCCTGCTGTAGCAAACTGCGATTGTAATCTACATCCTTTTGCCTATAGGTATAATAGTGTGTAAGTACGCCACCCACGAGACCACCGGCGAGCACAACAACTAGAGGGTGGGCCAAGATCGCGTGCCATTTTGAGGGTTTACTTTTTTCGTCTATTAGATCACGAAGCGCTTGCTCAACGTACGCGAGGTCTGGCTTGACAGATTTATCATGTTCTCCACTAGATTCCGATTTTGCTGCATTCGTGCTCTCGTCCAATCGGCCAGAGGTTGCAGCCTCTGAGCCTGAGTGCTGTGAGACAGGTTGGTTCGATTTCACAGGAGTCTCTCCGTTTTTGCGATTAGCATTCTGTCCTTTCAAACCTATTTATTCGGCAGATCGCCAATGCCGTTGAGAACGGTGGCGATACCGGTCGCTACTGAAGCGATCGCGCCCTGTGTCTGAGTTTCGGCGAAAACGGAAAGATGCAGAACGTCAATTGCCAGAGCCACACTCGCGATCGAAAGCGCCGTGCGTTGCGCGCTCTGTCCGACACCTTTAAATCTCCGGCGGGATTTCTTTGGCACATTCTGATTGGATTCCGGTTCTTTCAACTCTAAGCCATTTGGGAAAGTCTTCTCTCCCTGTTCTACCTGCGTCTCCAGGTCTTCAATTCCTGGGCGGATTAAATTTCGCGGTTTTGCCTTTCGACTTTCCGAATTCGCTCTTTGGTTGCGTAGACAACGCCCCGGACTTCGACGTCTGGATTTACGCTTCCGATCTCGCGGAGGATATCTCTGTTCCGTTGCAGGCAAGTGCTTGGGCGTGCCAACTTCCAATTTCTGGGGAAGAATCTCACATCCGCGAGTTCAAACAAACTTCAATGTTTCAATACGCGACTATTTTACGCGGCGAATCAAGGATTGCCACTGACCGACGCTGTGACCTTTTCGATAGACCTTTGTTGTCGCTCTGCAAAGCTACATAGCGACGAGCTTCGACAGACAATTAGGCGCTTGCTTGGCGCGCCTGGAACTGGAAACATAGCGATCAATCTCTGGCACTGCCTCTCGCCGGACACAGGTAGTTGGCCCGTGCCGACGGGCCGTCGAGATTCGAGGTTGGGCGACGGTCTAACTTTCGGTAACTTCATTTGTTTCCTCTGCGTTAAGTGTTTGCAAGGCAGTACAACGGGATTATATTCTCACGAGCCAGACTCGGCTGAACGGCCGAGATTGGATGCAGCGAGGCAAAAGGTCCTTGGAGACTTGCCGTTAGGCATTTCCCCGACCGCACCTCGCTGCACTGAGATTTTTCGATTGGTGAGATTCACTTCCATCTTTAAAGCTTGTGTCCTCGAGTCGCAGTCTTTCTTTGCAGAGAGAAGTTTGCAAGTGTCTCCCCAAGAAGCCTGAGGGGTCGTTCGATATCATTGCGACCTTCCTAGCGATCTAAAGTAAGGCGTTGGCTGTCAGATGCTTGCGCCGGAAAAGCAAAACCTGGGCTTGCGAAATCTTGCAAGTGGGTTTATGCTCCGCCGCTCTGAGAGCTTCCGCGTCAGCCTAAGGCCAATTCGAGAGACTCTCAACCGTAAGCACACTAATAACGTCTTGCCACGAAGCTCTCGATGGCAACGATGCGAGGTTTGGAAATCAAGCGCGCTGCTAAAAGAGCGACAGCACGCCTAGGAGCACATCAAGAGTGGCCACGGAAATTTCGGTCACGTTTGATGCGCTGGAAGTGGATGATGCGCTCGGTTCTGCTGAAGCTACCGGATCGTCCGGCGTGATCTGAGCACTCAAACACGGCGGCGTGCCCATTATGCCGGGTTCCGGCGGCAGACAATCAGCAAAAGATGCAAACGCGAAAACTAACAGCAGAGCGATCGCGGCACCTAGTCTCTTTAGGTTCTTCATGGTTTTCTCCTTTGGTTGGTGAATTGTGTCTGCGAGATTCTCTAAACGATCAAGACCAAGCGACCTTCAGAACCGATTGGCTCTCACTGGAGGTCCACGCACGGCCCAGATCGTCGCAGAGTAAAAGAGTGTATCACCCGATTAGAAAGGTAACCCCCATATGAACTTAGCAGCTCAATTAACTGCCCTGCGCGAAGAGACTCGCGGACTAACCCGCGCCGAGCGGGCGAGGCGCTGCTGCGATCTGGCGAAGCAACTAGAAAAAATCGGCGAATACGAGACGGCTTGCGAAGCGCTAAACGAGTTTTGGCCTGAGCGAGATGGTCCCCCAAACGTAAATGATCTTGACGAAGCTGCCAAGGCGCTAGTGTTGTTACGCGTTGGCGCGTTGTCTGGATGGTTGGGCAGCACAGATCAAGGTGCGGGCAGTCAGGAGTCGGCGAAAGATCTAATTACCAAGAGCATCGAGATCTTTGAGAGGCTTGGCCAGACTCGCGAAGCAGCCGAGGCCTATGGCGATCTCGCTGTCTGTTACTGGCGCGAAGGCTCGTACGATGAAGCCCGCATCCACTTGGCAAATGCATTAAGCCATTTGGAGAATGAGAACTCTGACTTGAAGGCAGGTTTTCTCATTCGAGCGGGCATGGTCGAAGAGTGGGCCCAGAGACTAAACGAGGCCATGCATTTTTATAATGAGGCTGCACCTTTGCTTGATCGTAGCGAAGATCACGCACTCAAGGGGACATTTCATAATGGCTACGGGTCAGTTTTTAATCGCTTGGCTGCCCCCGAAAACCGGGAAGATTATTTAGACCGCGCATTGATGGAATACACGGCCGCGAGTTTCCACTTTGAACTAGCTGGAAATATTCGCTATCTCTCTCGGGTTGAAAACAATCTTGGTTATCTATTCTTCACGATTGGAAAATTTGACGAAGCACACAAGCATCTCGATCGCGCTCGTCACTTTTTCTTTGCACAGAACGATGTGGGCGCGGTTGCCCAGGTTGACGACACGCGAGCGCGAACGTTGCTGGCCGAAGGTCGCATTTCCGAAGCCGAGCGCGTGGCTCGAAACGCCGTACGAACCTTGGAGAAAGGTGACGAGCAGGCGGTCCTGGCCGAAGCGTTGACGACGCATGGAGTTGCGCTTGCGCGGTTGGGTGATTATCCATCTGCGAGAAGACTGCTTCAGAGCGCGATTGAAGTTGCTGAAACCGCGGGCGATCCGGAAGGCGCGGGTCGCGCCAAGCTGAGCATTTTTGAAGAGCTGTCTGGTCAAACGCCTGCGCTGCAGTTGTTTTCGCTCTATCAATCCGCCGCCGAGGTGTTACGGCAATCTCAGGACCCGTCAACCAGCAGGCGTCTAATCGCCTGTGCGCAAAGAATCTTTGAAGCTCTGGGAGTCGCTGAGATTGAACAAAGTCGAGTATTGGGTCAAGACGCCGACTCCTGGGCTTCTTTCAGAAGAGAGGTAAAGAGGGCTGAAAAAGCTCTAATTGAGCGCACCCTTCGGGAGGCTGAAGGCTCAGTGACCAAGGCTTCCCACTTGCTGGGCTTCAAACATCATCAAAGCTTGATCTCGATAATCAACATTCGGCATCCGGACCTTAAGCAGACGCGTTCCAAAATACATAAGCGCAGACGCCACCTTTTCTCAGAATCGAGGAAAATCAAGAAGACGGTTCACAAGAACCCCCCGACTGAAATCCTTGTAGTGCACATAGAAGAGAATGAGGCGGTAATGCGGTTGATGCGGGAGACATTGAGTAACGAAGACATGCATCTGGATTCCTGCCTTGGTGAAGCGAAAGCCCTGAAGATGCTAAAGACCCGCGCCCGATACGATATGTTGATCGTCGACAACGATTTGCCCGCCTCCACTGGACTCGAGTTGGTGCTGCGCATCCGTAAAATAGCTCACCGTCGCCAACTACCCATCATCATGCTCTCTGGCGTCGACTGTGAAAAGGAAGCTTGGCGCGCCGGCGTCAATTCTTTTCTAAAGAAGCCAGAACAGATCGACGAGTTGCGGGCAACAATTACCAGGCTATTGAAGGATAGACCAAAACATGTGTAGTCAACGATCATAGGTGGCGAAGAAAATCGGCCAATAGCAGGTTTATGCGCCGCCGTTCTGAGAGCAACCAGGCTAAGGCCATTCGAAAGACTCTCAACCGTAAGCACACTAATAACGTGTTGCCGAGCAATCGATAAGCGGCAACCCGAATTCTGAAGTTGTTAGAAGCCGCTAGAAGAGCGACAGCACGCTTAGTAGCACATCAAGCGTGGTCTCGGTTAGTGCGAATACGTATTCCGCAGTCCCGTGACCTTGATCGGCAAAGCACTTGAACCACTCGAAGAGGCAAAGGCGAGATACTGGTGCTGCTCAGCTTGCAGTAGTTAGTAAGCAAGAAAAGGGACATGCACAAATGTCTCAATCAAAGAAAAGTTGGTTGAGGAGAATGACATCCCAGTGAAATACAGAAAGCTCTTTTGGCCGACAGTTGTTTTGATCGCGGTGAGTGCTTCAGCGCTGGCATTTGTCTCAGCACGAACGGGGAAAGTTACTCGGCGAGTTGAGAAGCAAAGTCTGCTCGCAGCAGGCCCAGCCGATAAACCTCAACTTAGCTTAGCAACTCTTAAAATACCTGAGCGGCAAACTAGCGCGCAACCTGCTGAGCGATATCGGGCCGCTACTGGTCAGAGTGACGACGTTGCTCGTCCTGAGGGTCAGGCGAGTGAAGAGCAAGTCGAGGTAGAGGTAATAACAGTTCGGGCCAAGGAATTCGAACCGCGTGAAATTACTCGTCGCCACGGCGCTTTCATGCTGGCGATCAGCAATCATACCGGGGCAACCGAGTCTCGCCTTGGACCTTGATCGCGTTCAGGGCAATCGCGTTCAAGAGGTACGCCTGCCGAGGGGCAGAATCAGGTGGAACAAGGTTTTCGATCTGCCGCCAGGAGACTATGTGCTGAGAGAGCAGAATGGATCCGAGCAGCAATAAGAAGTACGCACTCAACGAGTTTCGAAACATTCAGATCGATCCGGTGTAGGACGCGCCGGAATTCCCTGAATTGATTTACGCGGGACGCGTCTGCGATTCGCAATCCAGCAATACCTTAACCGCGCTTAAGCAGCGCCTTTTGATACGGAGGTCCAATGTCCATCCAAATAAAGTACACATACCA
>Ga0193747_1000554_pt1 | contig 12160 bp, 11 predicted proteins | sample L1m2metaG_FD_143048 | JGI IMG/M metagenome (GOLD analysis project Ga0193747, IMG submission 143048) | Soil microbial communities from a riparian zone of the East river system, Colorado, United States - L1m2 | ecosystem: Environmental > Terrestrial > Soil > Riparian zone | place: USA: East River...
CCGAGCCAAAGGACCTGCCGAGCCTTCGGGACGCAACCGCAGGTCCACTCGAAACAGCGAGCCGGCGGGATGCGGCTTCGAAAATGTTTCGAGAATCTTGTTTCCCAGTCGATTGAAAAACTGATGGTAAGAAATGTGCGGCGTGAGTTGGCCTTCGTCGCTGTAGAGAAAAAGAAGGTCAACGTCCGAACTGTGATTGAGTTCGCCTCCGCCGAGTTTCCCGAGCGCAAGAATCGCAAACTCCGCTTTTGGCGAGCCGTAACGTTGCCGCAGTTCGGCGTCCCAAAATTCGAACACGCGACGAAGGCAAATCTCTGCGATCTGTGACAGCTCACCGGTGGTCTCCTCCAGCGGTGCGACCGCAGCCAGTTCGCGCACGGCCACGCGCGTCATTTCGCGGCCTTTCCAAAACCGTAGTGCTCCGAAATTGTTGTCGACCGCAGAATCACTCGTCAGAGCGTGCACTTCAGCGAGCATTTCCGCGCGGCCACGCGATGCTAGGCACACCTCAGGCCGGGCGAGCCACAGGAGTGTTTCAGGATTGCGGGTCAACCGCGTCGCGCAGATGCTCGAGACGGCCAGAAGATGCAGCAAGGCCGCTTCACCTAATGGAAATTGTTGGACCACTTCGGCCAGGGGCATCGCATTTGCCGGCCATTGTTCGTTGAGCTGAACCAAAGTGGTCTCTACCTGCGAAGGGTTCAGCGATGTGGCTGCTTTTTCCCGAATCCAGCCCGCACGTTGATCCATCGCGCAGAACATCACGCGGTTCTGCGCGAAAAACCAGTTGTCGCAGTGCTTAGACAGGAACTACGGCGCTGCCGGAGGCGACAGCACAGGAAGCGCTTTTTCGTGCATCTGAAAGTCAACCGGGCAATTACCGGCTAATTCACCGTCCAGCTCCACGGGAACGTCCTGCTCGCTGCTTACGCGGAGTTGGCGTGTCTGAAAATATTCAATTTCCGGAACGCGGATGTCGGAGCTGAATACAACGTCGTGGAGATATTTAATGATCTCTAGAAACCCGAGCCGCTTGAACAGAACCACGTCAAGTAGACCGTCATCGACAACAGCCTGCTTGAAAAATGGGAAAGGTCCGCCGTAAAGACGGCCGTTCCCGACAAGCACAAACGATCCTTCCCGCACAGGCGCGTCCTCCGACTCGATTAAAAGCTGCGGAGGTTGGCGCCCGGCGATGTGCGCTGCGGAGATAAGATAACTAAGCGGGCCAAGACTACGCTTGAACGCAAGCGTGGTCTCTTTGACGGCTTGCGCATCGAGCCCAATGCCGCCGAGTTGGACGAAGTATTTTCCATTCGCGCTCGGTAGATCAACGAGACGTATGTTTCCGGCCTGGACAATTTTCCAGCAACGTTCGAGATCGTTTGCAGGCAGACCGAGCTCCATCGCGAAAACGTTGACCGTTCCCATGGGGAGAATGCCGAGAGCAGCATTGCTGCCGGCGATTCCGTTTGCCACATGATTCACGGTTCCGTCGCCGCCAGCTGCAACCACGCGTCCAAAACCTTCCTCGACGGCACGTCTCGCGAGCGCTTCCGCCTCGCCAGCATGCGAGGTGATGCGGATCGGCCAACCGCCGACGATTGATTCGACTCGCTCCTGCCAGTCTCGAACAGTTTCGAGATTTCCCGCGCTTGGATTGAGAATGATAACAATGTCAGTCACACGAAAAAGTAGTCAGGGCCTTTGGTCTTTGCTTCAAACTGGGGCTGCGTAACGTCTGAGGGTGCAAAAATTGCGCCGATTGGTAGTGATCGCTCTGGGGGCATTGATTGGACTCGGTGCGGTGGTTTTGCTCGGCGTGAACCTGTATGTGCAATCACAAGGGGCACAAGGAAAGATTCAGCAGGAACTGAGTCGCAGCCTCGGCGTTCCGCTCAAAATTCGCAGCATGAGCGTCACTCCCTGGGGCGGACTTGAACTTAGCGGCATCACGATTCCGCAAACCGCGTCGGTCGGGCCGAAGCATTTCCTGGAGGCAAGAACATTCCGGCTGCGCGTTCGTTTCCTTTCGCTCTTTTCGCGACGGCTGGTGATCAAGGAAGTTTCGCTGATTGGTCCCACGGTTGTGTGGCCGCAGAACAAAGAAGGAAAATGGCGACTGCCTAACGCGCGAGCTGCGCGTGCGCAGACCGTTTCGACAAATCAGGCCCCGGCGAACTCGCAGGCGGAAGCAGGATTAGAGGTTGCTGAAACGAACACAACCCCCGCTGTGACGAACGCAGCACCCGCTGTGACGAATGCAGCCAGCGTTCCATCTTCACCAAAAGCGATGGTTAAGGATGAACCACCCGGACGCGAACCAAAATTGGCCGTTTCTCCCGAAGTTCGACGAGTAAGCGTGAAGGACGGCGATTTCACTTTTTTGGACCAAACCGGGAGACTCGTTGCGAGTTTTGCAGGGGTGGATTTTCGCACCAACATCCGTAGCGCATTGGCGCTCCGGGGAGATGCAAAGGTGGCCCGAGTTTCATTGCGGGACCGCTTTTTTCTGGACCAGCTCCGTTCACCGCTTCGATATGAGCCCGACGTTCTCGAGCTCTCGAAAATTTCTGCTCGTGTCGCAGAGGGCGAGGTAAACGGTTATTTTGCGATCCAGCCGGAGGCCGAGGATTCCCCGTTCACTACGAGCGTAAACTTTCATGACGTGCTCGCCGATCAGCTCGTCGAAAATGCCGGCGGTCCGAAGGGAATGGTGAAGGGCAAATTGGAAGGAAGTTTCCAAGCCTCGGGAAAAACTAGCGATCCGGAGGCGCTTGTTGGAAAAGGCGAAATTTTCCTGCGGGACGGCCGCGTCCAACAATACAGATTGCTTGTGTTACTCGGCCAGATTTTGCAGATCGAGGAGCTGCAGGAGCTTCATCTGGAGCAGGCGGATGCAAAATATCACTTGCGCCCGGGGCTGGTCATGATTGACGAGCTGGTTTTGCGTTCCCCGAATATTCGCCTCACCTCGTCGGGTACCGTTGCGTTTGACGGCGCGCTGCAACTCAATTCACAGCTCGCGATCAACGACAGAATTCGCGGTCAACTTTTCAAAGCAATTCGCGACAACTTTCACCGCATCGACGATCCGGGCTATTCAGCCATCGAGTTTCAGGTCGGCGGCACCGTTGAGCGGCCCAGTACAAACTTAGTGGAGCAAGTCGTCGGCCGGGACATCAGTAGCATGCTCAACAGCTTCTTCGGTGGAAAAAAGGACCGGCCGAAAAAGAAAAAGAAGGCCGTTGAAGATGTGACGACCGCTGTGCCCTCGCCCTCTTTGCCGCCGGAGGGAGCGCTGCCCGAAGCCACTGCGACGCCAAGTCCAGTGCCGTCGCCATGAGGGTCATCGCCGGCAGCGCCGGCGGAGTCCGCCTGGCAGTTCCGAAGCTGGGTGTTCGCCCGACAATGGACCGCGTCAAAGCGGCTATCTTTTCGAGCTTGGGTGAGACGATCATCGGTGCGCGAGTGCTCGATCTTTTCGCGGGGAGCGGCGCGCTTGGGATCGAAGCGCTGAGCCGTGGGGCGGCCTCCGCAATATTTGTTGAAGATGACCGCCAATCGGCAGAAGCAATCGAGAAAAATCTCGCCAAAACGAAATTAAGAGGGCGCGTTCGGCACCAGAATGCTTTTGATTTTGTGCGTCAACGATCGAACGCCGAGAAATTTCAAATCATCTTTGCGGATCCGCCTTATGAAAAAACTCACCGCGGCGAAAGCCATACTGAGACACTTTTGAATAACGAAAGTCTGCCAGAGTTGCTCGAGCAGAACGGCATTTTCGTTTTGGAGAAGAAGCCCACCGACACTCTTCCGCAAACGAAGTTTTGGCGCGTTCTTCGGCAGAAAACTTACGGCGCAACAGAAGTGCTGTTTCTGGAGCCGATCCGCAACTAATGATTCGGTTCATCTATAATCTGTTTTGGCCGCTCGGACTCTTGATCTTTTTGCCGGGCTATTTCGCCAAGATGGTTCGCCGCGGCGGTTACCGCGAGAAATTTGGTCAACGATTGGGAATTTACGACGGCGAGTTGCGGAACCGGCTTTCGAACCAACGTCGAACATGGCTGCATGCAGTGAGCGTAGGAGAAGTAAACATCGCGTTGAAACTCGCGAATGCGTTGCGCGCGCTCGAACCGGATTTGCAATGCGTGCTGACCACAACCACAACGACCGGCTTCGCGTTGGCGCACAAAACTGCTCCGCCCTGGATCGAAGTCATGTACACGCCACTGGATTACTGGCCAATCATGCGCCGCGCGTTTTCGGTTATTCGTCCGGCGCGGATTGTTCTTGTTGAAGCAGAGGTTTGGCCCAACCTTGCCGCCGCAGCGCGCTCGCGCCGGATCCCCCTCGCGCTGGTCAACGCGCGATTGTCTCCGCGCTCAGAACGACGCTATCGACGGTTTCGGTTTTTTGTCGCTCCCACGTTCCGGCTCCTCGATGTGGTGTGTGTACCAGAAAGGCGAGACGTCGAGCGATGGGCGGCGCTCGGTGTTCCGCGAAACCGAATGCATGTGACCGGCAGCATCAAATTCGACCCTGAGGTTCAGGCACAAGGCCACGCTGTAGCCGCATCCGTGCCTGCCTCGCCGAAGTTAGATGGCGGGTTGAACGCGTTCAGCCCGGGTCCACTCGTGCTCTTCGGTGGCAGCACGCACCGTGGTGAAGAAGAAATCCTGGTCAGAGTTTTTCTTCGGCTGCGCGGGCAATTTCCGTCGCTGCGGTTGTTCATCGCGCCGCGTCATGTCGAACGACTCCAAGAAATCCGCGCACAATTGGGCGCTATGCCATTGCGCGTGACGCTCACCAGCGAAGCGCTCACCTGCGACGCAGCCGAAGCGGATTGCATGCTTCTCGACACGACTGGTGAACTTCAACGCTGGTACGGCATCGCCACTGTAGTGTTCATCGGGAAAAGCCTCACCGCGCACGGGGGACAAAATCCTGTGGAGCCGATTCTCGCAGGCAAACCTGTTGTGTTTGGTCCGCACATGGAAAACTTCGCAACGCTGGCTAAAACGCTGGTTTCAAAAAACGCCGCAATGCAGGTTAACGATACCGACTCGCTCGAGCGTGTCGTTGGCGAGCTTCTCCGCGACAGCGAATCGCGCCAGCTTCTCGTGAAAAATGCGCATGCAGCGTTGAACGAACACAAAGGCGGAACCGCGCGAACAGCCAAGCTCGTTCACGAGCTCGGACCGAGACACTAAAAGCGAGGCGCCATTTAGATTGCGGCGACATATCAGCCCAGTCCAAATTCGCTACCAATTTGCCTTGCGCCGAACGATGGCAATTCCGATATTGCCCGGCTTTGTGACCCTATCGTCTAGAGGCCCAGGACACCGCCCTTTCACGGCGGTAACACGGGTTCGAATCCCGTTAGGGTCGCTTCGCGCGGGACGACGAGCGTGAAGCGACACGCCTTCAGTGCACTCTCAAAAATTGGCTGGGCAAAAAAGCGTTAGTGATCGCTGTCGCCTACTTGTCGAGATCAAACTCCTGATCTTTCGGGTAGAATTTAGTACGACGGCACCGTGCTCGTTGCGATGGTAAACATCGACGCAGGTTGTGGCGCGTAGTTTTCGGGATACCACCCTTCACACCCGAAGCGAATGTCCAGGACGGCAGCGTTAGTGGGAACGTTCGGAACAGTCCAAAAGAAATATTGAGCCTTCGGGTCCAGTATCGGCGTAATGCACATTGTGAAGGTCCTGCCGCCATCTAGCGACAGCCAACTTCCGCCTCACACCCCGCCAAGTTTATCGGCGGGAGAACCGATGCTGTCACTGGCGTTACGTGCCAACAACTTAGGCAGCATCCCAACGTCTCTACGCTAACTGTGAACAGCGCTCGTTATTTAATTTGGCGCGGGTCGGTCCGTACGAATGGATGCTCGAATGAGCAGTAAAAGAACATGCCCCAATCGGGGGAATCTGAGGTGAGACCGATGGGCAGAGCCGCGCCGATGACGAGTTGCGCATCATTTGGCAAGTTGAAGGCGTAACGCACACCAGGAGAAATGAGCGCAGTCGTACTGCGTTCGACCGTCTCCTCGAATGCGAATCCCCCTTCGGCAATGTCTTCATTCCAGCCCGCGAGCGTTTCGAGCATTAGATTGAAATCCCGGCTGACAGCGTAAATCGCGCTCGCGCCGACATTGTAATTCGTTAGGTGTCGGCTCTGATGCGCGTTCGGAAACACCGACATTCCGGCGTTAAAATGCAGAGTCCAGCGGTCGCTGACGATCTTGCTGAAGGGAAGATTGAACTCATAACCCACCACGCCAGCACCGAAGCCCTTATCGCTATCGCCGGTCGGAAGCACAAGCGATAAACGCGGCGCGAACGCTGGCGTATATTTGTCTTCCATGAATGCCTGTAGGCGGTAATTGAGCCGCATGTCCGCCATCTCGTTGTCGTCTTCTGTAAAGACGTACGGAATCGTGTTGGAGAACTGGTGTGTTTGACTGAATACCGGCCATTCCTGAGTAAAACTGGGGGCGATCTCACGCGAGCCGTTGGCGAAATCGATTGGCAGGTTGAATATGTGCTGCACCACACCCGGCTCCTGGTTGTACGCTTCTTCGATGAAGAACGAGTTATCCTGGATGCCCTTTGCTAGCGGCTCGGAGGCGATTAGGGCGCTCACCGGCAGGAGGTACGCCAGTGACCAGACCGATGCGATTGTGAGGCACAATGTCGATCGGGAGCGCGAAGGTGGAAATTGCACGAGCTTCATGTTGGCGGTGAATCTGGTGCACACAACCGAAGCATAAACACACCCGCATAGTCAATGGGACCGGTTGCAGATTGCGAAAAGCGTGATTGAGGATGCGGCTGTGATGCAATACTTTGATGGGCTATGCAGGTCGCCTTTTACCAGTCTGAATCTGAGCAGCCGCATCCCGGGCGAGCGCGAGCGATCATCAAAGCGCATCCCGAGGTTCGCGAGTTAATGGTGCGCAATCCGTGGACTGCGCTGATCGCGGTTTCGATTCTCGTGATGCAGACCGGGATCGCGTTCGGCATGGGCCAGTTGGGCTTCGGTTATTGGTGGGTCAGTCTACTGATCGCGTTCTGCGTCGGCGCGTTCGGCAATCATGCGAACTACGTCATCATTCATGATGCCACGCACAACTTGATTTTCCGGAGCCCGAGCTGGAACAAAATGGTCGCGATAATCGCAGACCTTCCAAACCTCACGCCAGGTGCGATGGGATTTCGTGTTTTCCACTTGAAACATCATTCCCATCAGGGCGACTACGAATGGGACGCAGACCTGGCGAACCATTGGGAGGCCCGCTTGGTAGGCAACTCATGGTACCGGAAGGCAATCTGGCTGATGCTGTTTCCATTTTTTCAGGTCACGCGTCCGCCTCGACTCAAAGCGATCAAGATGTGGGACCGCTGGTTCTCAATCAATCTTGCGTGCGCGGTCGCGTACGATGTAGCGATTGTTTATTTCTGCGGTTGGGCTGGATTTCTTTATCTGGTGTTCGCATTTTTGTTTTCCATCGGGTTGCACCCGGTTGGGGCACGCTGGATTCAGGAGCATTATACTTACGACTTCGACCAGGAGACGTTCAGTTACTATGGGCCGATCAATCTGGTGGCGCTGAACATGGGCTATCACAACGAGCACCACGATTTACCATCGATTCCGTGGAACAATCTGCCGAAGCTGCGGGCGATGGCGCCGGAGTTTTACAACAATCTGAAATATCACTCTTCGTGGAGCCGACTGCTCTTTCAGTTTATTTTCGACAGGCGATACAGCCTCTATTCGCGAGTCGAGCGAACCGAAACGGACGGCCCGCACACAACTGCACAAATGGGAAGCCGCGAAGCGGGCAACCTTGATCTGAGTGCCCGGTCCATTAGCTTTTAGCCATGGCGGATCAATTAGACCAGGGAAGAGCACTCTCGAAGCCGCCCCTCTACGTCTCGACGAAAGACGAAACGGTCCGGATGTTCGACAGCGATTTCATGGAATTCTTCTCGCGTGTGCATCCGGCGACTCCATTGATTCTCTACCTACCCGTCGTCGGTTTTATGCTTTACGTGGCACTTTGGAGACAAGGATTCCCGGTGTTTGTTGTCGTGGGATTTTTCCTGCTCGGTATGCTCCTGTGGACGCTGCTCGAATATCTGATCCACCGATACATTTTTCATTACCAACCGAAAACGCGCGTGGGACAACGGCTGCACTACGTTATCCACGGCGTGCATCACGATTATCCGAATGATGGAAGAAGATTGGTTATGCCCCCCAGTATCAGTGTGCCGCTCGCATTTCTTTTTTACGGCATTTTCCTGCTAATCTTCGGGCGCTTTGCGTCCAGTGCGTTCGCCGGATTGGTATTCGGCTATGTCTGCTACGACATGCTCCATTATGCAACGCACCATTTTCCGATGAAACGCGGGGTATTGCTCTGGCTGAAGCAGTATCATCTTCGCCATCACTACAAAGATGATCACGCGGGGTACGGCATCAGCTCGCCATTGTGGGACTACGTCTTCCGGACGACGCGTAAGTAGACGAGCGGTCCATCGCACCCTCTAGCCCACGGCCTGTGGCCGATTGGCAACAGCTGTTGCATCGAGAATCATACGGCCCACAGCGCCGTGGCAATTCTACTAAAACCCTTGTCCTGAATCCGAAAGCCTTTACATTGCTGCCCCGACACGAAACTCCACGATGTGTGGAAACGGTGGAGAAACTCGTAAGGAATCTGGTGAACGAGAAAATTGTCAGTTTTGCTGGGAGACACCGTCTGTGCAGACGTTTGCAAGTGAATCGGAGTCTAAGGGCTCGATGAACATTGATCCGGCAAAGCTTAGTTTGAGTAATTTCCTGGGAGGCGAAAGCGACGACCCGCTGCAACCCCCATCGAGCTTTACAAACTGGATGCAGCTGGGCGCTTGGGCTGTTGAACTATACGAGCCCGAGCTTCTCTCGACTGCGGATGCCCGGACCACGATCAACTATGCCGGGAAACCACGGCAAGTGATCAACCTCTGCTCGTACAATTATCTTGGTCTCGCGAACCACCCCGACGTTCTGGCTGCCGCGCATGAGGCGCTGCGCACCCACGGTATGGGCGCATGCGGTTCGCCCATGCTTTCAGGTATGACCGATCTCCACCGCGAACTCGAACGGCGCGTCGCGCAATTTCTCAACCGCGAGGACGCCATGCTTTTCAACAGCGGATTTGGCGGCGCGCTGGGCACGATCTCCGGCCTGCTGCGGAAGAGCGACGTTGCGATTCTGGACAACCGCTCTCATCTGAGTCTTCGTGACGGCGCGATTTTGTCGCGGTGTCGCACAGAGAAATTCGAGCATAACGATCCCGCCTCGCTCGACGTGGCATTGAGCCGTCAAAAGGGCCGACGCCAACTCGTGGTAGTCGAAGGCATTTATTCGATGGATGGCGATTTTGGAAATCTACAAGAAGTGCTTGATGTGGCGGACTCGCATGGCGCGAGTGTTTTCATCGACGAAGCACATTCGATTCTCGGCTGCGGCCAACAAGGCCGGGGAGCTGCTGAGCACTTCGGCGTCGAGGACCGCTTCCCCCTCGTGTATGGCACGTTTTCAAAAGCGTTCGGAGCCTTGGGCGGTTTCGTCGCCGGTTCCAAGGAAACGCTGCAATATTTGCGATTCTACGCGCATCCGTACGTGTATTCGTGCGCGCTGCCGCCGGTCGTCATTGCGGCAATTCTCAAAGCGCTCGAACTCGGCACGAGCCAGCCCGAATTGCGCGCGAAGCTTTGGGAAAACGCCCAGTACTTCCACGCTCAGCTCGACAAGCTCGGATTCGACACGGGAGCATCGACAACCTACGTGATGCCAATTGTGATTGGTGATCGCGAGCTGATGTACCGGCTCGGGCACGAGCTGCGGCGCCGCGGTCTTTGGGTTGCGCCGGTAGATTACCCGGCCGTTCCGCAAAATCGGATCTGTTTTCGCGCGTGTGTCACAGCCAAACACACTCGCGCGGATCTGGATGAGGCGCTGAATATTCTCGAGGACACTCTCGTTCCGGCGTTGTTGCAAAAGCAAAGCGCCTGATGATGTCTCAGCAGGTAGGGACACCTCATTCCCGCATCGCAGCCACTTACAAAGCGCGTGAAGTGGAAGGCGCTCTCGACGTTTATTTCTACCGGCCGCTGGGGTTTCGACTAGCCAAATTTTTCGCGCAGCTCAAGGTGACGCCGGCGGGCGTCAGTCTGCTGGGGGGTCTCTGCGGTGTCATTGCGGGACATCTCTATTTTTACCGTAATCTCGGCATCAACATCGCGGGCATGGTGCTGCATGTGTGCGCGAATGCGCTCGATAACGCGGACGGTCAGCTTGCGCGGTTAACTCACCAGGAAAGCCGCAAAGGTCGCATCATTGACAGCGTTGCGGATCATTTGGTATTCGCGAGCGTTTACATTCATTTGACGCTTCGCTGTGCGTTTGCGGGTGCGTCACCGGCGATCTGGCTTTTAGCGCTCGGCGCGGCGATCAGTCACGCGTTGCAGGGGGCAGCAGCTGATTATTATCGGACCGCATTCCTCCACTTTGCGGGCGGATCACGCAACGGAATAGATTCCTCCTCTGCACTGCGCTCTGACTATCGAAAGTTGAGTTGGGGACAGCGAGCATGGGACAAGCTTCTTCTCGCGCTTTATTTGAATTTCACTCTGCAACAGGAAATGCTCGCACCCCATCTCAAAAAGCTGCGCGAGAGCGCAAACACAGTGTTCCACGGCCAAATCCCCGCCTGGTTGGAACAGCGCTATCGAGACGCTGCCGGCCACATGCTCAAGTGGTGGCGGCTGTTAATGACCAACACGCGCATGCTGGTTTTGTTTCTCCTGTTGTTCCTTGGCCAGCCGGTTTATTACTTTTGGTTCGAGCTCATCCCGCTGAATCTGTTGTTCGTCTATCTGATTGTCCGTCAGGAAAAAATGGCTGAATCGCTAGAGCACCTCGTGGTGGTGCGGCATTCCGCGTAGCTTCCCCATTCGTGTTGAACATCGAAGTCTCAGAGGTGACCTCGCGCCGGGAGCGCGATGCGTTCATCAAATTTCAGTGGGAAGTTTATCCCAATGATCCGGCGTGGGTGCCCCCGCTGATCATCGAACGGAAAGCGTTCCTTGATCGCAAACATCATCCGTTTTACAGGCATGGCGACGCCGCGTTATTCCTCGCGCGGAAAAACGGCAAAATCCTCGGCCGAATCATGGCCAGCGATGACCCGAATTACAATTCGTTGCACCAAACCAACGTCGGCTGTTTCGGTCTGTTTGAGTCCATTGATGATCGCGATGTAGCCGCCGCCCTCTTTGACGCTGCGGCGAATTGGCTTCGCAAGAAAGGCCGCACTGAGATCATGGGCCCGATCGATTATTCAACCAATTACGTCTGTGCCCTGTTGATCGACGGCTTCGAATTTTCGCCCACAGTATTGACGGCGCACAATCCGCCGTATTACCGGGAGCTAATCGAGAGCTGCGGTTTTACAAAAGCGAAGGATTGGTACGCGTGGTGGTTTGCTGATCCTTCAAAAGCGGTAGAGCAGTTGCGACGGCTCGCGGCTCGCGTTCACAGGCATTGCTCTGTCACTTTTCGTCCAGCGAATCTCAAAAATCTCCGGGATGAAAGCAGACGGCTCCGTGAAATTTACAACCAGGCGTGGGAGAAGAACTGGGGCTTTGTGCCATTCACAGAAGCGGAGATCCAGTTCATGACTAAAGAACTAAAGCCGCTGCTCCTGCCGAAGTTCGCCTGGGTCGCCGAGAACGGCGATGAGCCGGTCGGGTTCGCGCTGTGTGTGCCGGACATCAATGTGGTCCTGCATGATCTCAACGGCCGGCTGACACGATTTGGGTTTCCAATCGGTCTGATCAAATTACTGTTTTACAGGAAGCGCATCCGAAAGGGTCGCCTGGTCGCTCTCGGGGTAATTGAAAAATATCGCCGCTCCGGTATTGCCGAGACGCTCGTGCTGCGCGTGATAGAAGAAACAATGGTCAAACGCGGAATCACCGGCGAGTTGAGCATGACGCTTGAAGACAATTTAATGATCAATCGTTTTCTCGAAGCGATCGGAGCCTATCGCTATAAGACATATCGAATTTTCAAAAGGACGCTGACCGAATGAGCA
>Ga0193747_1000556_pt1 | contig 12127 bp, 8 predicted proteins | sample L1m2metaG_FD_143048 | JGI IMG/M metagenome (GOLD analysis project Ga0193747, IMG submission 143048) | Soil microbial communities from a riparian zone of the East river system, Colorado, United States - L1m2 | ecosystem: Environmental > Terrestrial > Soil > Riparian zone | place: USA: East River...
CAAAACAGTTTAGTACTGTTCTTTAGTTTGCAACCAAGATCACAGCCATTGCACTAGCCGAAAGCTACACCGGAAATTATTATAACCTGTGAAATTCCAGTTGGAAGACATGTACAATATTAAAAGTTCCAGTAAATGGATTCGTAATATGGTGCGGTCACCGGGATTTGAACTCCCGCTCTATCTTTGACAAGGTAGAGTCCCGGGTTACGGGCTGTCCTCGTATTCATGTACATGAAATACCTGGAAGGCCAGTGTCCTGACCAAACTAGACGATGACCGCACACATACGTCCAAGTAGCCGAGCATATCGTAGATATTAAATCTTAACGATTTAATCTGACTACTAGGTATACACAATCGTTATTTTTCGTGGAATATGTGGTTTAGAAGCATATTGATTGCTTTATCTTTTGCTTTCTTCTTGTAATACTCAGAATTTTTTCTCGGAGCTTCAAACGCCCTTTCCTGTTCAACTTCGCGGACAGGTCTGTGATCTAATGCTCCCTCGAATTGAACTCTATATCCCTTAAGCTTGGATACTACAATAGAGTCGTAAATATCCCTTTGCCAAACAGAGCCGACGAAATAGATATGGGGAGGATTAATCCGCGATTTAATCATATCTAGAACTCGGTCGAAAGTTTGGGCAATATTCTTAGGGCTGGAGTCTATCACAATTATTTTTTCGTCAACTCCCTCTTTTAGCAATGCTTCTTTAACCATTTTCCCAGATTCTAGGTTTGCGACAACGGCTATTGTGGTTTTATGCTTATCTGGCTTCGAACGTGTAATAATCCGCAAGGTGTCCAGACATACTTTTACCCTTTCGAGCATGTAATCAGGTAAGCTTCGTCCATCGGCTGATCTTCCTCGATATATTGCATAAAGTATGACCAGATTGCCCTCCGTAAATCGGTGTTCCGACATAATGTCTATTGCGGGTCATCAAATGTTTCACATTTATATATTACCCATAGATCCTAGCATGGCATTAAACGATATATTCTCTGTTCATAGACGAGAGCTGCGGGTGTTTAGTGGAGGGCAAAAAATTATGATGTTCATGAATACTTCGGACTCGCTAAGTACCGTGAATTATTCTGCCTCTCGATAAGAACTAATTTTGATTGGAGCAAATAATAGCTCTTTTATTGCGAGAAAAAGATTAATTGTATATCTAATTCGAATCTTTAATACTACCAAGAAGCGACTTTTTTGGGTGCGGAAATTTGCCTTTCCAGATCGTCTAACCGTTGTACTGTCTCAGGATTCCCGCGTACCTCAGAAAAAGATTTGTCATATCTGATTCTTTGCATGACCGCCAGAACTTCTTCGATTGTCACACCATGTTTTATGTCGTAATCGATCTGCTTAGCGCAGCTCGAAATAGTACTATTTTTTGAAATTACGCTTTTCAAAAGATGACGCATCAGGAGATATGCCTTTGATATAACGGATGATAATCTTTTCGACATGTTCCAAATGCCAATCTTTCATGGCAAAATTGTTGGGTTTCATTAGGCGTGTCCCTCTCAATCTTCTATTACCAAAAAAGGATATTTAAATTGATGTATAATAGATTAATCAAGTTATCAGCTAATGTATTAATATGCTCATATTCTGCACTGACTTTCATCCAAGATCAGCCCCTAATACATGCAATAAAAGTATATAACAGGTGGTGGCGTAGATTCAGTGGCGTGCAATTAGACTACGAATTATTAGATGATGTAAATCTCAAAATTTTGGACAAGTTAGGTGAGGATTCGTCAACACCATTCGTAGAAATCGCAAAACAAATTGGCGTATCTGACGCGACAGTACACATAAGGGTCCGCCGGATGGTTGATGCAGGAATAATCAACAAGTTTACGCTGTCTGTTGACAATGATCGACTTGGATATGATCATCTGGCATTCATGGGTATCAACACTGATCCGGGTTCGGTAGAAAGCGTAATTGCTGACCTTTGCTTCGTGGATGAGGTATTAGAGGTTCATGAAATGCATGGTACCTTCGACCTGATATTAAAGATCCGTGCTAAGAATTTAGAACAGATGAGAGATATTGTTGAAAATAAAATCCGCACTTTACCACATATTCTAGAAACTGAATTGATGCCTGTATTGAAATCAAGAAAAGAGGAGCAAATAGTCTCGCTAAAAAAGGACATTGCTACCAAAGCAGAGTCTGCAGAACGAGCGGCGCTTCGGTAAGTAACAAGAATTAAATCTAGAAGCAAAATTTCTAACAAATTCGTATGTGCATAAATACTATAATAGATATTCGTGCAGGTGTACCCATTGCTCTGTGAATGCAGCCCCGGCAGAGTATGAAGTGAAATTCCGGCGCATCAGCACTAAAGTTGTACGGGACGGATATGCGTATGTTTACGTAAATAAATTCAATTGCAAAAATATTTTCGGCCAAGCGGTATACTAACCCAATAATCAGTTCATATAAGGATTTTCGTTCCACTTATTCATATCCCAGCCCGGGCGGAAAAAGTCATGACCAAATACGTATATCAGTACTTTAAAAAACTCTTGGAATCATATCAAAGGAAAAAAAACATAAGAAGAGGGTGTTTCGGACTATGACTTGAACAACGATCATATAAGATATATCGAGGTGGAAAAGAATACAATATTTTAAAAGTGTTCCATCTTCGAATTCTGCTGTGGTAGATTATGGATATTGTTTGTAGCAATAGTTTATTCTAGGGGCAGGGGCGATACTATCGCTACAAGCGTATTTAGATTAGCCCTTGGAAGAAAGAAGAACGACTAAATGAACAAACGCTCCCAAGGTTGTTATTTTTTTGCAAATGTATAATGATCCATCACACATCGGCGTACATAGAAAATTCGTGAGGATGCGGTCTCACTGCTACTTCATTGTGTTCCTTCACTTCGTGTTCAATTATGCTATCGATGGCGTCGTCGCCGAAGATCGGTTTCAGGAATGCTCTATCGCTGTCTAGCGCCTCATATGCTTCTCTTAAACTTGCAGGCAGCTGCTTAACCCCAAGTTCCCTACGTCTCTGTGGGGTCATTTTAAAAATATCTTCATCGACGGCATTACCCAATGGTTTCTTTTTCAGAATACCGTCTAGTCCAGCAGCAACCATCGCGGAGAATGCAAAGTAAGGATTGCACGAGGGGTCTGGGGCCCTGAACTCGATTCTCTTCATCGCGGCAAATTTTCTGCCTTTGTAATGGGCCGGGATCCTGATTATTGCTGATCTATTACCCCTGCTCCATGCAATATATACAGGCGCTTCATATCCCGGTACCAACCTTCTGTATGAGTTGGTAGTCGGTGCAACAATTGCAGCCAATGCATATGCATGGTCTATGATCCCTCCACCGAAATAACGAGCAGTTTCTGACATTTCCGCATATTCGTCTCTGTCATCAAAAAAGAGGTTCTTCTGTTTGTCCCAGAGGCTAACATTAACATGCATGCCTGAACCGTTATCAAGTGCAATCGGCTTAGGCATCATCGTAGCAATCATGTTATATTTTTTTGCAATATTTTTAACAATATACTTGTAGCTTTGAACAGAATCGGCTGCATTCACAAGTGTGTCGTACCGAATATCAATTTCGCATTGGCCCGCAGTTGCGACTTCGTGATGATGAGTATCACAAATGATACCGAAATCGTTACTGAGAACGTCTACACATTCATTTCGATAATCCATCAGAGTGTCACCGGGTGCGCTTGGAAGATATCCTTCTTTAAGTCTTAGAACATATCCTACGCCCTCAGTGGACCACGGCGCTTCTCTTGAAGTTATGTTGTAGCTCTGGCCGTGATAAGGCGTCATAGTGTTTACCTCGAGTTTGTCAAAGACAAAGAATTCAACTTCAGGCCCCCAAAAAGACGACTCATAGCCTTTTTCTCGAACATGTTTGGCCGCCTTGGTTGCGATCCCCCTTGGGTCGCGCGGAAACGGATTTCTCTCTGAACCGCCGGTTAGGATATCACAAATTAGCCTTGCTGTGGAATCCTTTTCAATCCACGGGATGGTGGCATATGTCGATGGATCAGGCCTAAGAATTAGATCTGATTCGTGGATCTCTGTAAAACCACGGATTGAAGAGCCATCGAGTTTTGGAAGACCATCCTCGAAGTCTTCTTTGTGAAACATGTTAGATGCCATAGTTGTGTGATGGAATCTTCCGGTAAGGCCGGTAAACTGCAAATCAAGAAACTTGATCCTCTCATTCTTTAGCTTTTGCATAACTTCTTCGGCTGTAAATGACAAAGGTTCAATTTTGCCGTCAATTACTTTATAGGGCAACCGCAGTATCTGTTATGATAGCACTTAATGTCATAATTAAGCTTTCAAGTCGTATGGCATATCACGACAGCGGGTAGGAGTCTGTAAGCAAGTTGAGGTTACAAACGTCCTCAAACTTTCGCGCACCGCTTATACTCATAGCTTCAGATGATTAAAAACATTCATGTTTCTTATTTTATTTCGTAGATGCTCAAAATGTCAAAATTTGAATTGATTCTCTAGGGGCCTAAGAATATTTATTGTCACGACGTCCCTTGTGAAGTTCTCATCCACTGAAGAGAACTTACTCTGGTCTGTAAGTGTGGTTTGCTTTGTTCTGCAGTTTTTCGTTATTCAATTTATTATTACTTATTGTAAAGGGGGCACATAATATGATTAAAACTATTTTGTTCTAACTTGACTAACAAATTTTATTTGTTATTTAATTTCTTGTTCTTCCCAAGCCCGACAGATTCAAAGGAAGATCTATCAATTAATAGGAGGTGCAATTATTAATTGGAATTTTTTATAGTCCGCACCAGACAGACGTGACATCTTGAGTATGTGAATGCTCCGGTTGATTTCTAATTGTTCTAATTCAGATCTGACTATAGCTATGGGACAGACTTCCTAGTAATTTTATTCAATTTTTCCTCTATAAAATGCAGATGCAAATGCAAAATTTGTACCGGATATCCTTTTTCTTATGGATTATTATCTTTATAAAGATAATTGCTTCTCATTTGACCATGCCAAATCCATTTCATTGTTCTAATGCCGCTGCCCATTAAACTGTCTATCATTGTTTGCCGAACTTTTCTATGATGGCGGCCATGCATTTAGTTGCCTTGTTAAGGAGATCAATTCTTGCGAATTCATTCGGTGAATGGATTCGTGCATAAATAGAGGTGCTTCCCACAGAGACACATGGAGCACCTAACATTTTAACGAACGAATGCATAGGTCCACTTCCAGAAGATGAGACGCTAATAATAGGTTCCGTTCCAAAAGTTTCCGTCGCTGAATCTTCAACCAGTTTTACAAATGGTTGATCGATAGATGTTCTAGATGCCGATTCTCCATGAATAAATTTTACATCAATATCACCGCCAAACCCATAATTTCTTAAATGATTAATTAGTCGCTGGAATTGTCTTGTGGGATCCATATCGGGGACCAACCTAAAATCAATTTTAGTCATAGCAGTCGAAGGAAGAACAGTTTTCGCACCTTGACCGACATACCCTGCTACAAGGCCAGCAATATTGCATGTTGGGATACCCACCAAAGCCTTCCTTGCTTCAATTCCTCGCACATCATTTACGAATTTGTCGACACCATACTGCCTCTTGAATTCGTGTTCATCAAACGGTTCTCGAGAAATACTATCCAATTCATCCGATTTAAATTCCCTTACCTCTTCGTACCAATCTTTGATCAAAATTTTTCCATCGCTGTTTCTTATGATGTTTAATGCTTGGACCAGACGCCATGCAGGATTTTCAATCAAAACTGCCAAGCTAGAATGAACATCTTGTGAAGGTCCTTTTGCGATCAGCTCCACATAAAGTAGCCCCTTCATCCCAAGGCTCATAATTGGTTTATTTTTTTCGTCAACATATCCGAATTCCCAAATTACCCCGTCGGCTGCAAGTTTCTGTCTGTATTTAGAAAGGTACTTCTCTATGTTCACGCTCCCAATTTCCTCTTCACCCTCTACGATGAATTTTATATTACAGGGTACATCACCTGTTTTTTTTAGAAAATACTCTACAGCCTTAATACGGGTCATTAGCTCGCCTTTATCGTCTGCAGAACCTCGCCCGTAGACATAATTACCCTCCACCTTACCACTAAATGGATCTGTATCCCAGAATTCTACAGGCTCTTCTGGTTGGACATCATAATGGTTATAAAACAATAGGGTCTTCGCGTCCGGATTCATCTTCGATTTAGCTTCACCGTAAACTATTGGAGCGATAGCCTCTTGATTCTGATTTGAGTCACGATCGAGATTCAACACTTCCGATTTTATTCCTGCTTTGACCATAATTTGGGATACTAATCTAGCACATTCACTCAAGCCCTGCTTTTTTGCTGAAATACTGGGTTGTCTGATTAAGGTTTGAAGGTCAGAAATGAGGCCTTTCATTTCAGAGTCCACCGCGGCACTAACACTCTCGTTCAACAGTCTGCAGCTTTACAGAATCAAGTTAAATGCCTTCTAGCTCGTTTATCTACACCCATATGTATCGATATTATAGCCAATTAGGCTCAGTAGAGCAACATGCATTTATAACCATCGTGTCTTTTTTCTATTTTCTATATGTCTTCGTCGTCGTCATTGACTAGGGACGAGAAGCGGGTTTTTCTTTCTCCGCAATCCATCGCTGTTATCGGTGCGTCTGAGAAGGCAGGAGTCGGGAATGCTATATTTTCAAACATAGTGAATGGCTACAAAGGAAAAATCTATCCGATCAATCCTTCCAGTGGTACGGTATTGGGTATCAAGGCTTACAGATCTGTCCTCGATGTGCCAGAAGACATCGATCTCGCCGTGGTTGCAACTCCTAACAAAATTGTGCCTGCCGTAATGGAAGATATAGGCAAAAAAAAGATTAAGGGTGCAATTATTGTGACTGCTGGATTTAAAGAAGTCGATGAACAGGGTGCAAGGTTAGAAAAAGATATTGGGTCACTTGCGAAAAGCTATGGAACTCGAATCATAGGTCCAAATTGTCTCGGAATTATGAGCCTATCTGAAAGCAATATTATGAATCTAACATTTTTAAAAATTACCCCGAGGTATGGTGGAATAGCCCTTCTATCTCAGAGTGGCGCAATTTGTGCAGCGACCGTGGAAGACGCGATAGAACAAGGAATCGGCTTCTCAAAAGTGATAAGTATGGGGAACAAAGTGGATATGGATGAAAATGATATTCTCGAATTATTAGCTGACGATGCCGATACCAAAGTTATAGTGATGTATCTTGAAGACATTCACGACGGAAGGCGATTTATGGAAATTGCAAAGAGAATCACAATGGAAAACAAGAAACCGATCATAGTGCTCAAAGCGGGTCGAACTCCTGAAGGGGCAAAGGCCGCGATCTCCCACACCGGTGCACTCATGGGCCCTGATGAAATTTATGATGCCCTTTTCGTTCAATCTCGCGTAATTAGAGTAGACACCATGCAAGAGCTTTTTGAAATTTCCACTGCATTTTCAAAACAACCCACGCCTCCTGAGCAAGGCGGGGTTGTAATAGTTTCCAATGCTGGTGGCCCTGCCATCATCTCTACTGATGCGTGCTCAAAGTACGGCTTGAAGATGGCAGATATATCCTCATCGAGAGAAGCAATTGCTAACGTAATACCGCCACATGGGTCGGCAAGAAATCCAATAGATATAGTGGGAGATGCCGACTTCAACCGGTTTGAGAAAGTTCTTGTTGAAGTGATATCAAATCCGAGCGTCGGATCGATAGTTACGATGTGTACGCCCTCAGCTACTTTAGATTATGACGATCTGGCTAGAATAATCGTTAAGACATCAAAAGGTAGTGGGAAGACAATGCTTGCTGCATTAATGGGGCTTGCAGAGGGTACTAAAAATAAGGAAATTCTCTCCGAGGGAGGGATTCCACACTTCATATACGCTGAATCTGCTATCCAAACTCTCGAAGGAATGTATCGCTTCAGAGATTGGTTAAAAAGACCCACCGGTAAACCAAAGGTATTCAACGCAGATAAGAAAAAAGTAAGGACACTTTTTGATAATATGCGGAAGTATGGGAGAAAGAACTTGGTTGAAGAGGAAGGTTATGAAGTCCTGGCAGCATATGGTTTCACTACTCCAAAAACCGTTCTCGCGGATAGCGCAGAGCTCTGTGTAGACGCTGCTAACAGTATCGGCTATCCGGTCGTAATGAAGATCGCATCTCAAGATATTATCCACAAGTCTGACGCAGGAGGGGTCAAAGTTGGGCTTGCAAATGATGAACAAGTGCGGACAGCATTTAATGCTATATTGCAGAATACGAAGACGTACAAACCAGACGCGAACATCAAAGGAGTACTAGTTCAGGAGATGGTAAGATCTGGCAAAGAAATAATCCTTGGTGCCAAACAGGATCCAATATTCGGTCCACTTGTTATGTTCGGTCTGGGTGGAATTTATGTAGAAGTTCTTAGAGATGTTGTCTTTAGACTGGCTCCTATAGATGAGAGCGAGGCCAGTCGAATGGTTCACTCAATAAAAACACTTAACCTGTTGAAGGGTGTCAGGGGGGAAAAACCTTCGGATCTTGCAGCCATAATAGATAGCCTGCAGCGCCTTTCTCAATTGGTGACCGAATTTCCTGAGATCGAAGAATTTGACATAAATCCGCTGCTGGTATTAGAAGAAGGCAAAGGAGTTCGGACAGTTGATGTTAGAATAAGCCTACGGAGTTAACCCAACTTCTTTCCACATTCTTCACAGAAAACGGCAACCTCTTCGTTCTGGTAGCCACATGATGCACATTGGGAGGGACTATTCGTGGCAGAAGTACGCATTCTTTCGCCGAGGAGTACGATGTCTCCAATTTTCGAAATATTCTTCCACAAAACTTCTTCTGTCACCACAGTCTCAAAATTCTTGTAGCTATTCTCATCCTTGGAGATTTTTAAACTAATATCCATGTTTTCACTTGGCGACTTGCGTAGTCCAATTTCTAAAACCCTGCCCACTAACATAGCTTCGCTATCATATGCAGTCATGCCAACTAAAGATTGAATTGAAATGAATCCTGCCTGTGCAGCTTCTGTTGTTGCTGTTGTCGTCGCGGCTGCCTCTGGTCCTACTCCCTTTGTTATTGGTGCTTGAGGACTAGTGGTATCAATCTCGCTCATTGATTCTTGCCCGTAAGCGGCTGTGCCCTTTTTATCATTGTTAGAACCCGTAGCTCGTCGTTGTGCTTGTAGCTGTTTTATTGTAGCTGATGTGTTTGTTGGCTCTTCAGGAGAATTGAATTTGCGGTATTGAGCTATCGTACTGTTGCATCCCGTGCACCTGTACTCCCCTTTTTCAATTAAAGTGACCCCTTCACCGAGGTCTTCATTAGGTTTTTCATAATTAATAGTTGGAGAACCCTGAAACTCTTTTTCGCATTTGTTACAATAATATTTTGAAAACCTATCCTCATTCAGTCTACCCACTCCTGCAAGAAACAGATCAGGGCCTCCAAGGTTGCCCTTCTTTTGTTCCTCGTCAGTTACTTTCGCAAAAACGTGACCGCCAGAGCCACGCAATTTCTTCTCGGATAAATCGTCGCCTTCAATCATCATTTGTGTATACAATCTCTAATGCGAAACAATCGTATTAGTATTTCGTATTTGTTAAGTTACTTTGCGGAATCTCCATGTAGATAGGTCACAAACCATATCCAAAGAAAAAAATTATCATCTTTTTATCGTAATATATCGTATTATTATCGTCATATTTGACTGTCTTATACGCTTCCGAGCTGCCTATTCCAACGAAAGCTTAGAAAAACCCCTGCTGTTGGCCTTCTCATACTGTAACCCTAAAACATTTTATGTATATACAATCAGATAATATATCTGGCGCTGAAAGTCATGAATTAGTTTGGCTACAATCAGATAAGAAAGTCACTTACTCTTAACATCTGGTTACTTGTACATCGGTAAATTATTTATCTCCGTATACCTTATATTTGTGTTATTTATACAAAATGCGAGCAAGAGAAATACGGCGGATCTGTTAAGTAAATAGAAAATTGCTTCTCGCGTCTTCCGTGACTTTTGTAATAACACATGTAAGAGGACCAAGAAATTGAAAACTTTTAAAGAGTTAGGGATGAGTACGGAGATAGTTAGATCTCTCGATGAAAACGGATTTGACATGCCCTTTCCTATTCAAGAGACAGCCATACCATTTATTTTAAAAGGTATCGATGTTATAGGCCAGGCACACACAGGAACAGGTAAGACAGCGGCTTTCTCTTTACCAATATTGAGCAAATTAAAGCGCAACGGGCCAGTACAAGCCCTGATAGTAGCACCGACCAGAGAGTTAGCAGTTCAGATAACCACTGAGATCAATAAGTTTGCAAAATATATCAACATTAAAGCAGCATCCATATACGGTGGACAAAGCATAAACCTCCAACTGGATCAATTAAAGAGGGGAGTCCAAATAGTGGTTGCAACTCCTGGCAGGTTGATTGACCACCTAAAACGCGGTTCAATCCAGCTAGACGATGTGAGGTTTGTAGTGCTTGACGAAGCCGACAGGATGTTGGACATGGGCTTCATCGATGATATAAAGTTCATCTTGTTTTATGTAAGTGAAGATAGGCAGACGTGTCTTTTTTCTGCGACCATGCCACCCGAGATTTTGAGACTAGCCCAAGACTACATGAAAGAACCTCAAGAGATCAGATTAAATGAAGAGGAGCTGAGCCTTGATACAATCGATCAATCTTATTTGATTGTCCATGAGAATGACAAATTTAAGCATCTCTGTAACTTTATTAGAAAAAGGGATCATAAACAGACTATAGTTTTTGCCGCCACGAAGCATAGGACACAGAGACTCGCAGCGGAATTGAAACAGGAAGGATTCAAAGCAATAACAATTCACGGTGATCTTTCTCAAAAACAGAGAGATATCGCAATGTACAGGTTTAAGAAGGGAAATGAAGACATTCTGGTTGCTACAGACATAGCTGCAAGAGGAATAGACGTCCCAGCCATTGGTCATGTGATAAACTATGATATTCCTGAGGATCCATTGATGTACTTCCATAGAATTGGAAGAACTGCGAGAGCTGGAGCAACAGGGAGAGCTATCTCATTAGTTTCACAGGACAGGGTTGAGAATTTTGGAAGAATTCTCAGACAAACGCAACACCGCGTCCGCAAACTTAACGAAGAGATGGGAATTTCGGTTCCTGTAGTCAGGCAGCAGCAACAACGGCGTCGGTATCATACTACAAGTTATCAGCCACGACAAGGGTATGGTGCGAGCAGTAGGTCCCGGGCCAGCTTTGGATACAGGAGGGGGTATGGTGATAGAAGACATACGAGCAGCAGTGGCAACAGTTATCGTGGTAGCAGCAGCGATGCATGGGGTAGACGCGGCAAATTTGAGAAAACAAGATAATTCATCGTCTGGATGCGAATCTACAGATACTAAAGTGGCATTTTAATACTGTTATCAGTTTGTTGGAATTGCGGCTTGGACGCAAGGAAAAGATAATCTAATGTACGAAAAAATTTATTTATTGAGGTAAACGCAATGCCAAAGCATGATGCAAAAATTGCCTAAAAACCTCATGTTTGCCTAAAATCCCTTTGTATCGCTAACTATATATCCAAAAATAGCAATACATATGTATGTACATGCCCTCGGCTGAATACGAAGATTCTTTTGTTAAAATTGCAGGTCTGATTGGGGGAGAGGAGTACCTAAAGGTTGCTCGCGGGCTTCTAAATTCAGATGATGCCACAGATGAAGAGATTGCAGGTGCCACTGGTCTGAGGATTAATATCATAAGGAAAGTCCTTTACGATATGTTTGGTAAGGCTCTAATCACAGGAATCAGAGTAAAGGACGAAAAAAAAGGCTGGTTCGTGTATAGATGGAGAGCAAAAAAAGATCAGGTCGATAGTTTTATTGATAATCAAAAGAAAAAGATCCTTGACAGACTGCAGATCCGTTTGGAGTATGAAGAGTCTTCGGAGTTCTACCACTGCGGAAATAAAGATTGTCCGCGCGTGAAATTTGATTCGGCGGTAGAGTTGTTCTTTAAATGTACAAATTGCAAAGGG
>Ga0193747_1000557_pt1 | contig 12115 bp, 7 predicted proteins | sample L1m2metaG_FD_143048 | JGI IMG/M metagenome (GOLD analysis project Ga0193747, IMG submission 143048) | Soil microbial communities from a riparian zone of the East river system, Colorado, United States - L1m2 | ecosystem: Environmental > Terrestrial > Soil > Riparian zone | place: USA: East River...
CAAAAATTCAGCGAGCGCCCGAGCTGTTTCAGTCTTGCCGACCCCGGTTGGGCCCAGGAAGACAAACGAGCCGACCGGACGGTTTGGATCCTGCAAACCCGCGCGCGCGCGCCGCACGGCATTCGCCACCGCTTCAAGCGCTTCGTCCTGGCCAATCACTCGCTCCCGCAGGCGGTCTTCCATAGTCAGAAGTTTCTGCATTTCGCCTTCGAGCATTTTTGAAACCGGAACGCCCGTCCATTTGGCAACGACTTCGGCCACGTCTTCTTCATCGACTTCTTCCTTCAGCGTGACGCCGTCGGTCTGAATTTTCGCCAGCTTAAGTTGTTCGGCTTCGAGCTTTCGCTCCAGCTCGGGGATTGTTCCGTACTGAATCTCGGAAGCCCTCGCGAGATCGCCGGCATTACGGGCCTGGTCCAATTGCAGACGCAGCTGTTCCAGTTCGGCTTTCGCGGTCCGCATGTGCTCGATGGCTTCCTTTTCCGATTGCCACTTAGCCTTCATTCCCGAAGACTTTTCGCGCAAATCGGCGATTCGCTGTTCGATCTCTTTGAGCCGGGCCCTGGAACGTTCGTCTTCTTCCCTTTGCAGCGCCTGGCGTTCGATTTCGAGCTGCATTATTTCGCGCTCAAGCTGGTCGATTTCCTGCGGCAACGAATCAATTTCAATTCGCAGGCGAGAGGCAGCTTCGTCAATTAGATCGATTGCTTTGTCAGGCAGGAAGCGATCGCTGATGTAGCGGTTCGATAGCGTAGCGGCGGCGACAATCGCTGAATCCTTGATGCGCACGCCGTGATGAACTTCGTACCGCTCCTTCAGACCACGCAGGATCGCAATGGTGTCTTCCACGCTCGGCTCACCGACGTAGATCTGTTGAAACCGCCGCTCGAGCGCGGCATCTTTCTCAATATATTTCTTGTATTCATTCAGCGTCGTCGCCCCGACGCAACGCAGGTCACCGCGCGCCAATGCCGGCTTCAACATGTTCGAAGCATCGATCGCGCCTTCGGCCGCACCGGCGCCGACCAGGGTGTGTAATTCGTCGATGAAAAGAATGATCTGACCCTGCGCGCTCTCGATCTCCTTGAGAACTGCCTTCAAACGATCCTCGAATTCTCCACGATATTTGGCACCCGCAAGCATCGAGCCGAGATCCAGACCGACCAAACGCTTGTTGCGCAAAGTCTCGGGCACATCGCCGGAAACAATCCGCTGAGCCAAGCCTTCGACGATTGCGGTCTTGCCGACGCCAGGCTCGCCGATCAGCACGGGATTGTTCTTTGTCCGCCGCGAAAGTACCTGAATGGTGCGGCGAATTTCATCGTCGCGGCCAATCACGGGATCAAGTTTTCCCTGCCGCGCTAAATCGGTGAGATCGCGAGCGTACTTTGCCAGCGCCTGGTAATTCGCTTCCGCATTCTGATCGGTGACGCGTGCGCCCCCGCGCGTCTGTTCGATCGCTTTAAGCAAGTCATCCCGATTGACTCCGTGCTGGCGCAGAAGCTTTCCGCTCTCCCCTTCCTTCTCTTCCGCGATCGCCAAGAGCAAATGCTCGGTCGAGATGTACTCGTCCTGCATCTTCTCAGCCTGCTTTTGCGCCGCGGTGAATATTTGGGTCAAGCGAGGACTGAAATATTGTTGGCCGCCCTGGACTTTCGGAAAGCGCGCGATGGCCGCCTGGCAATCGTTGAGCACAACCTGCACGTTCGCTCCCAGCTTGCCGAGCAACGGACGCACGATTCCCTCTGCCTGTTCGAGCATCGCGCACAGAAGGTGCTCGGGCTCGACTTGCTGATTTTGATTCCGCTCAGCCAGTTCAATGCCGGCCTGGATGGCTTCCTGTCCCCGAAGTGTGAACTTGTCTAAACGCATCACGAAAAGTTAACTACAGAATTCGTTCTGAGGAAAGTAAGCGGGGCTACTGGTCCAGATGCCAGTGCCCCGCTGCTCTTGTCAAACCCGCGACGTTTACTTGGCGGCGGCCTTTGCTGTCTCAGGCCTGGCTTCGATCGTCTTGGGCTCCTCGCCGCCTTCGCTTTTGATTTCGATGCGACGAGCTTTGGTCTCTTCCTTCTTAGGAAGAACTACGCGCAAAACGCCATTTCGATAATCTGCTATCGCTCCTTCGCCCGAGACCGAATTCGGCAACGTGAAGGATCGCAGGAAACCTCCATAAGCACGCTCGACGCGATGATAGTTGTCCGCTTCGTCCTTCTTTTCGAAGTGACGCTCTCCGCGAAGAGTGATGACGTTGTTCTCGACGGAAAGATCAAAGTCTTCGCGCTTCATGCCGGGCAATTCCGCCTCGAGCACGATCTGGTCCTTGTTTTCGTAAATGTCTACGCTAGGACTCCATGAACCGCGGGCGATACCCTCATCGTCAAACCGGGCCATGTTGCCGGTAAACAGACGATTAACTTCATCCTGAAGCGCCCGTAAATCACGAAATGGGTCGTAACGAATGATGCTCATAACCAACCTCCGGATTCTTATTACTCGTTCCTATTACTCAGAGCCTACGGCCCTGAGCGCGTTGCTATAATAAAGGCTGAGTGTGACCTTGTCAAGTCCAACGGCGAGCTGCGCTGCTCTGGGGACAATCAGAGGGAAATCCTCGATATTAGTTGGGGTCTAGCGCAGGCCGAAGAATCGCTTGATAGATGACAGGAGGCCGGCAGACTCTTCAATACTGGCTTGGGCAAGCTGTTGAGAGCCGGCCGCCAAGCTCGCGCGGCGCTCGGCAATCGTCCAACTGATCGATTCAGCGAGATCGGGGTTCGTTTCGAACAGATGCTTCATCGCCACATGACCGATTTCGAGCACTTCAGTTTCTTCTATGGCGAGGACGTTCGCCGTACGCGGTTCACCGGTGAACAGGGCCATCTCGCCAAAAAAGTCGCCTTCACTCAAGACGGCCACGGGTCGAGGCCTCCCATTTTCGGTTACTTGAACTTGGACCCGGCCGTTGTGGACGACAAACATCGATGACCCTTCGTCTCCGGCGCGAATAAGCGTCTCACCGGGAGCAAAGACGTGACCGACAGTGGCCGCGGCCAACTTTTGCAGTTCTTCGGGAGAAAGCGGGGAGAAGATGTCCACCGCCGAAAGTCGATCAGCAATTTGTTCCTCAGCAGTGACAGGCTTCGGCGCTACTTTGCGCTCTAATTGGATCGTGCGGGTTGGATAGGCAAAGGTTAGACCACTCCGGCGCAGTGCATACCAGATGCGCTGGCGGACCAGTGCATCCGTATCGTTGTATTTGGCGTAGTCCTCCAGCCAGTATTTTATTTCCCAGTCGATCGAGGACTCGCCAAGATTTCTGATTCGTACGATGGGCGTGATCTTCGGTGACACGTTGTCGGCATCGCGTACGGCTTCTCTCACGACATGGATTGTCTTGGCGGGCGAGTCCGTATAGAGCGTACCAAAGAAGACTATGCGAGCGTTCAGATTGTCGCGCGGGCAAACCTCTATCGCCTCTTTTGCCGCGTTGCTGTTGCTTACGAGAACCACGTGGTTTTGAAAGGTGCGAATTTTGATGGCGCGCCAGGTGATGCTCTCGACGACGCCAGTGTGCTTTTGCTGTCCCACGACGATCACGTCGCCGACTTGAAATGGCCTGTCTGCATGCAGCGAAATGCCCGAGAAAAAATTTCCCAAAGTGTCCTGCAATGCCAGGCCGATGATGACGCCGAAGATAGCTGAGGTGGTGAAGAGCGCTCCTAGATTAACTTCGGTGTAGATGCGATTAAAGATCAGTAGGAAGAGAATTGAGAAAACGACCAGCGAAAAAATATTTCGCACTAGAGTTGGGGCTTCATAGCCACGCCGCAAACGAAATACAAAATCAAAAATGATAGTGCTGAGCGCTCGAACGCCGAGGAACGCAAGCAGGGAAAACAGTATGAGCTTAGGGATGTTAATCAGACTGTCTTCTGCGCGGGCGCGAGGGCCCATGCGCGAAGCCAGGTAATTACGCAAATCTTGCTCGAAGTAGAGGAAAAAATAGAGGGCCAGCGCGACGACAAAGGTCGCGAAAATGAAAGCTAAAATCCGATTCCGCTTGAGGCCGACTGCTGCCATGCAATCTTCGCTCTTAAATAGACGCTCGGGAACGAGAAGGTACTTTTATCATCAAACCCGCAGCTTGGCGAGAGGGAAAGTGAAGTCCCGCGTCCCTCCTACTGCCAAATTTCAGTAGACACTGCGAGCTACTTCGCAAAGAGGTTAGGGAATACACTGGTCGCGATCATCAGGAGCGACAGGGCTGAGACAATTATCGCTGTGGCCAAGGCCGCAAGATTATAGACCGGGCCATTGACGTACTCACCCATAAGTTCGCGATCGTTCACCAGGCGCAGCACTGCGAAGAGAATTACCGGCAGCAACACACCATTGATGACCTGGGTCACGAGCAGCACGCGAATCAACGGCAGACCCGGCATCATCGCGATCAGCGCACCCAGCGCAACCAGAAACGTAAAAATTCCGAGAAAGATTGGCGCCTCGCGAAAACTGCTGGAGACGCCCTTCTCGAATCCAAGTGCCTCGCTAATCGAATAAGCCGTCGCGAGCGGCAACACCCCGGCGGCCAACATCGAAGCCCCGAAGAGTCCAATTGCAAATAAGCTTTCAGCATAAGCTCCGGCAAGCGGTCTCAGCGCGTGCGCGGCCTCCGCCGCTGAGTCAACATGTTCGCCGCGCACATGCAGCGTCGCGGCCGTCGAAATTACTATGAAGAAAACTATCAGGATTGCGAAGATCGTTCCGACCCAAACATCGATGCGGGTCAGCCGATAGTTTTCAGGTCGCACTCCTTTTTCGACCACGGACGACTGGATAAAAACCTGCATATAGGGTGAGATGGTGGTTCCGATGACCGCCACAAAAGTAAAAAGATATGCAGGCGCCAATTCGAAATGCGGATGAACCAATTCGACCACGACCGTGGCCCACGGAGGATGCGCCAGGAAAGCCGCGACTACATAACCCAGGAAAACGAGCGACATCGCCAGAAAGACTCGCTCGACTCGCTGATATGAGCCCTTGACGACTAGCCACCAGATAGCCATCGCGGCGATTGGCACCGAGATATAACGGGCGATGCCAAACAATTCCATTGCGGCGGCGATGCCAACGAATTCCGACACCGTCACACCGCCGTTCGCGACGAGCAGAGCCAGCATGACCAGCGCGGTCCAGCGCACGCCGAAACGTTCACGAATCAGGTCCGCGAGCCCCTTGCCAGTCACCGCACCCATGCGGGCGCACATCTCCTGGACGATACCGAGACTAAACGTGAGCGGAATCAGGACCCAGAGGAGTTGATAGCCATGTTCGGCGCCCACCAGGGCGAAAGTTGCGATGCCGCCGGCGTCATTTCCCGCGCTGGCAGTAATCACACCGGGACCGAAAATGGCGAGGTAAACAAACAGACGAGGCCGTCGTTCGATCCGGCGACGTACACGTTGAGCGCTGCGCCGCAAAAGGCGTTGACCTCCGCCACGCTCGTCTGTCTGGTGTTTCTCCATTTGGAGGATCCTCGGAATTCATTTTGTGATATATGATTGCGGACTAATGATTCTCACAATCGTTTAGATGCCGGGCTTGTCCGGCGCTCGCGAACAAATCCTGTCTAAATAAATATCGACTGGGCTTTCTCATCCGATCAACTTCGGTAATCGCTGACGCCAGTCTTTTGGTAACAGAATTTCGATGGCGTCGTCGACTGTGACAATGCCTAGTATCTCGCCGGCCTCGTCGACGACCGGAAGGGCCAGCAAATTATACTCGGCAACTTTCTGCGCCACATCGACCGCCGAGTCGTCTGTGTGCGCCACCTGCAAATCGCTGCGCATCACATTTTCCAGCGGCGAAGACGGATCGGAAAGGATTAGGCCGCGCAGGGCGATCACTCCTACCAACTTCTCGGAAACGTCATCCTCGACCACGTAGAGGTAGTAAATCATGTTCGGCGTTTCCGCCATCTCGCGCAGACGCGCGAATGCCTCTCCCACAGTCAGGTCGCGCGGCAGCGTTACAAACTCCGTCGTCATCAATCCGCCGGCGGTGTCATCTGCATAAGGAAGCAGCTCAGCGACTTCCGATTGTTCTTCGTCCTCCATACGATTGAGGAGGTCCTCGGCCTTTTCTACCGGCAAATCGCCAAGCACGTCTGCCGCCTCATCAGGCGACATGTGTTCATGGATGAAGAAGGCGCGTTCTTCATCCATGTCCCCGAGAATTTGCGCCTGACGTTCGGCGGCCATCTCTTCCAAAGTTTCGGCGGCGGTTTCATCGTCGAGCGACTCGACAATCTCCGCGCCGTGCTGATACGAGAGAGATTCCGCGAGGCGCGCAATTTCGACCGGATGCAGTCGCGACAGTTTTCCCCGCGACGATTTCAACTGCACGGTCGCGGCATCCGTGGCGAGGTAGCCCACGTCGGCCCAGTCGATCACTTCCACCGGCCGCCCACTGCGCATAAACGCCGGCGCCAGGCGACGCCACAAACCGACCAGGCTAACGTCCGCTCCCGTGACCCGCCACTCGTTTGCAGCTTCGATAAGCTGGACGTCGTTAACGCGCACGACTCGCTTCCCATCGACGTCCACCAGTTGTTTGTCCAGCACGTCGCGCGCGAGCAGCACCTCGCCGTCGCGGCGCACGAATGGCCGCAGATCGAGGATGTCTGAATTCAGACGCACCCCTGTTTCGCCGAAATGCGAGATGCGCCAACGCGGCAGAAAAAAATCTCGCCGCCGATAACGGGCGACAAACCCCGCGACCGGCGGATGATCCTCTTCGCCCAGACGCACAATAACGTCCTTGAGCGTGGCCACACGCTCACCCTCAAGGTCCACGATGGGCCGGCCTAAAACTTGCGAAAGATAAAGCATGTCGGATCACGCCGATGATAGCATGATAGAAAGTCGGCACGAATATGCGATCGCCTCTAAGGGGCTTATATCGTAATGCTAATCGGAGAAGAATCAGGCAGGCTTCTGTTCCAGCGTCACACGGTCGTCAAAGTCGCGCTGAACTCTGATGACATCGACATATTGACCCCTAACTACGTACGCCCGATCTTTAACATCATTATGAACGGTGGTTTCGAGTGATACTACCCGATTTTCGAGGGCACTCACTTGGTTCTTGAGGTTTTCCATTTCGGCGAGCACCGTTTCCCAGATTGGACGCGTGTCATAGAGACGACGTTCAACGGCTTCTGATAATGTCGACAGTTCGCTGCGCAAACTTGACACTTCACTGCGCAACTCGCTGCGCAATGCTTCCATTGCGGCTAACAACTGCTCGAGCTTATCCTCGCCGTTATCGCCTAAGGCCTTCGGAAACCGCTTTGTGGGATCTTCCTCCATAAGATGTGCCCATGATAGTCCAACTAAAACCGCAGCGCAATTCAAAATTCGCGTTCGGACGACGGCTTTTGCTGCGTAGAATTCTCAATCGGAGGCTTGCGAAAATTATAACGAAGCAGTACGCGCAGCGGGATTGCGACGCCGTTCCGCAGGGCCGGAAAAAAGTGCATTTGCTTCACGGTGTCCACGACGGATTGATCCAAGCCATAGCCGGCCCACCGCACAATTTCGACCGGGCCGACTTCGCCGCTCGCATCGATGTCAACCAGCGCGTCAACCGTCGCTTCCGCTTCGGCGCGCGCGGCGGTTTCAGGATAAGGCGGCTTCAATCGACGGTAAGCTCGCGGTGCTCGCACATCTTTGTCGACTGCGGAGTTTTCGTCTGACATAACTTCGATGATCGGCGCGTTGAGTTCTCTAGCGGACGCTCGTTCAGCACGCTCCTCCTCTAATGCGCGACCAATGGCGATGACGTATCGCCGACGGGTTTCTTCGGAAGCTAGCATCGCGAGCAAGACCTTTTCAGATTCTTCCGGCGAATTGCGCTGAACATTGGGCCGCTCCCAAAAAATCAACCGACCGGTGCGCGCGCTGACGAGAAAGACCGATGCAAAAGATTCGAAGTAGCTGGCTCCAGTTGAGGGGGACCTCTTCACGGTTTCCGCGTCACCAAGGAAATAGAAATCGCAACCAATCGCCAGTCCCAGATCGCGAGCTTCCTCGATCGTCAGGTTTAGCGATCCCTTGTAGCCCCCGCCAAGCGCAGCCGCTTGCGTGAGATCGGGATCAATAGTTTCAAAGGTGGCGACCGCCAATTCATCCGGCGACCTCTTGGCAAATGCTTTTCGAATTTCGGAGGCCGCACGAGAGCCAGTCGAGCTTGTTCCAAAATCCGGTACGGCGACGCGAGTCGGTCTCACTGTCTGGGAGAAAGAAGGGCCGGCGGAGAAAAAGAACAACGCCAAGGCACAGGACATAATCGCCCCCGGCGTGAGCAATGAAGCAGAGAGGGTCACAGACACTAGTCTGACCCTTTATTAATGCTTGTAGCAAACCCAGGAGATCAAAGTGCCCGGATCAAGTTAAGATTCTGAAGAATTCGTCCAACTCCGAAAACTAAAACGAAATGGAGCGAAATGGCGGTTAAATAAGCACCAGTGCGACTTGGTCAGCGGATTCATTTGGGCAAGCGGGGTGTGACCATGCGAAGCAGCATTTGAGTTCCTGCCTCCAACTTCACATTCTTGCTCTTGCTGGCAAAGACCGTGAAGGGAGGTGGAGAAGCGAGACCCCATGACAAGGAAAGGCCTTCGTAACCTATGGCGCCTTGCGAGTTCTCCTCCAATAAAAAAGGCACGTCCATTCTTCCCTTAAGCTCGGCAGTTGCAACTGCGGCCGTAGAGGCGGCTTTGCTGTTCGACGGCAATTCTCCAGAACTTGCGGTGCCTGAAGGTCTGGCGCCAACCATCTTTGGTTCGTTTGAACGCATCATTCCGTAAGTCGGATCAGAGGACAGGGATCTATCCTGCGGCGCTGCTACGGCGGCAATGATCGCTTGCACCGGTATCTCCACGCCATCGCTCCTAACTGCCTTGTCAATCACGATTGCAAGGGCCGTTTGCGCTGAGTCTTGTCCTCTTGAGGAAACCGCCATTACGTGGCCGACCAACTTGGACTCTTTCGGAATAATCACTTCTCCCCTAACGACTACATCGCTAATGGTTGTCAGAGTCAGCTCTTGCTGGACGGTGGCGTTCTTCGATTCAATGGACTTTGTGAGTACGGTGAATACCGTGCTCACTTGCCTTTGGTCACCGGTCTGCGCCTTGAGCGAGATCGAGAAGATGAAGATAAGCGCCAGGGATTTCCAACCGATCGTATTTCTGATCACGTTTGCCCTCCTCTTTCCATTTAGATTGCGACGCCACAAGACTTAGATTGCGACGCCACAAGACAAAGGGCGGCGGATTGCTCTGCCACCCTTTGAACCGATCGAGAAACTTCTCGTTAGAAGGTAAACTTCACACCGAATTCGCCTGAGAAGGCGTGCGGCACAATTACTCCGGCCGGCGTGATGAAACCGTTCGGTTTCAAGTAACTGTTTGGCTGAGTCTGGTCACCGACAAAGTTATTTCCATAGTTCGCGCGGTTGGTCAGGTCGAACATTTGGAAAAGCGCCGTTATGACATAGCGCTCTTTGATTCTGAAGTTCTTGCTGATTCGCGTGTCCAGTTGAAAGAACGGCTGCCCGCGTAGATTGTCGAAGGCAGCAATCGTACACTGGCCCGACCTAAAGCAATTCCTGTACTTTACCCTATTTGCTGCCACGTTTGGATCGCCGAGGCTGGTGAATACAGCTCCCAGGTCTTTCGGACTAGAAGTAAACACCATCACATGAGAAGTCCCACGGCCACTTCCGACGCCCAGAACGTCCGCCCCGGCTCCATAGCCCGCCGTATATGCGCGAGCGGATTCTGCTTGCACAATCGGGGCAAGCTGAAACCCTCCGGGTAGGTTGATAACGCCGCTCGCCGAAAAGCGGCTGGTCGTATCATTCGGCACCGGTCCCAGTTCGTAGCTCGCGAAGTAATCAAACGGATTCCAAGCGCGGTTGCGGAACGCGGCGGCTTGTCCGTTGTAGGCGACACCTTTCGAAAGCGTATACGTCGCGTTCACGGTCAAACGGTTATGCAGCCGACGTCGATACGAGATGTTAAGCCCGTCGTAACGGGAACGGCCCACCGACGCTTCCACATCGATGCGTCCGAAAACGGTCTGACCGGCGGCGGTAAGCGCGGCTGTTAATGGCCGTGAAGTGGTCTCGGCGCCGGTTGAATCCAGGAACAAACTACGCGTCGGATTGACATTTAGCGTCTTGGACTCGTGTAACGCCAGTACGTGGGTGTAATCAACCTCGAGCACTGAGTAAGAATTGAATTGCCACGAGTAACCAACGTTCCATTGTTGGGTATATGGATTCCGATACTTCGGATCCATAAGTCGTCCCGTCGCTCCGTTCACAGCCTTAGTAGAGGCCGCGGGAATGGTCGGTAGCGGATCAACACCAAAGCGATAGGCGGACAGCAGGATGTTCGTGCCGGGCACGAGGTCGCCACTCGCAATGCTAAACGCAGTCTGAAAAATCGTGGGACGAGCCTGCTGAATCATAAACAGCGGAATGTTCAAGAAAGTCTGGCCGTAATAAAGACCATAACCTCCGCGCATGATGTGCCTGCCGGTACCGCCCATGTCCCAGGCGAAGCCAACGCGCGGACTGAAGTCTTTATTGTCATCGTGAGGGAGTGAAGCGGCGAGCGGATGGTTAATGGCTTTCAGCGCCAGATATGTGCGGTTTAGTGGTTGGGCCGTGCCGCCAATCAAGTTAAAGTCCTTGTCCCAACGCAACCCCAGATTCAGAGTCAGGTTATGGCGGAATTTCCAATCATCCTGAAAATAAAGTCCCAGCATCTTGGCGCCACCGGGCAGGTTGAAATATGGATCGCCGACGGCTATGGTCATGCCGCTCACGAGGCCCGCAGTTGCAAACTTCGCGGGTAGAGCGTTGATCGCGCTGGGAAGTTTGTTGAAGTCAATTTCGAGCGTTGGATTGAACTCGAAAAATCCGCCGAGCTTCCGCTCCCACAAGTAATCAAAGCCCGTTCTGAACGTATGGACGCCTTTAGTGATCGACAGATCGTCCTTGAATTGATACTTGGTCTGATAGGACTCTTGCGGCACGTTGGCATTCGTACCAAAACTAATGCCGGTCGGGAAGGTAAACAGCGGTACCTTTTTTTCGGTGTCGATGAGGTTGTGCCAATACTGATATCCCACGGTGGCGGCATTAACAGCTCTGCTGCTCAACTGGGAGGTAAGCGTCATGTTGGCAAGCTGAAGTTTGTTCTTGGTGAAGTTACCTTCGGTTAAGTCATTCCGCTGGCCCGACTGATCGTTGCGTCCGATATTGAATTGATCGCTATAACTGACAAAGATATTGTTTCTTGAATTGAGTGTGTGATCAATTCGCGCGTTCCAACGAGTATCGCGGTAGGGAAGAGGAATAGTGCTTGAAGGCGAAGCGCCGAGGCCCGTGACTAAATTCAGTTCCGTAAGAGCATCGGCGGCTACCGGGATCGAAACGGCTTCTTTTTGACGTTCCCACGCGAAGAAGAAAAATGTTGGGTGATCGCCTCTGTTTATCGGTCCACCGATGGAACCGCCGAACTGCTTACGGTTAAATGGAGGTTTGGTCGTCTCCTTCTCTCCGGTGAGAAAGTTGCTTACGGCTCGCGCGTTTAATTTCTTATCGCGCAAGAAGAAGAAGGTCGATCCATGAAACTTAGTGCCGCCGGTTTTGGTAACCACATTAACCGCTGCGCCTTCACTGCGTCCATTGACCGCCGAGAACCGCTGGGTGCTAATCACAAACTCCTGAATGGATTCCAGCGGAAATTGCATCACTGGCCCGCCCACCGTGTTGTCCTTGTTGTCGATACCATTAACGGTAACGTTGACGTTGCGGCCGCTCGAACCATTGACGCCAAAGATCGCCAGGCGATTTTTGGTCGGATCGTAAGAGTCAACCGGTTTCGCTCCGGGAGCCAGGTAAGCCAGATTGGCCAGGTCGCGGCCATTAAGAGGAAGGTCTTGCACATCGCGCGGAGTAACGTTCACGCTTATGTCGGTCTTTTCCCTGCTTACCAACTCGGTCTCTCCGGCGGTTACGGTGACAGTAC
>Ga0193747_1000559_pt1 | contig 12086 bp, 8 predicted proteins | sample L1m2metaG_FD_143048 | JGI IMG/M metagenome (GOLD analysis project Ga0193747, IMG submission 143048) | Soil microbial communities from a riparian zone of the East river system, Colorado, United States - L1m2 | ecosystem: Environmental > Terrestrial > Soil > Riparian zone | place: USA: East River...
CCGGTAAGCCCCTCGTTTAAGCCCTCCTGAGGAACGGGAAAGATCGGCAACAAGGTTGAGTTATTATCGTTGAGTCGATAGCCAGGCCGAATCATGGAGTGTCCCAGACGGTAGGCCGCAACCGAGAACTCAACGGGCATGAATGGGCTGTTCTTCCAATGGAAGAACTTCAGCTTACTGCGATCGTATTGTCCGTTGGTTTTTAAGTCATCGAGAACACTGGAATGAACGATCCTTGGCAGGAAATCATTCAGCACTACGAACTGGTAATGGAATCGAACCAGCCGCTGAACGGTGCCGAATGCGAAGCCCGCGTTGTCCGCAAGTATGCGATTGTGAAACCGCAAGAAGAGTCCCTGAAGCTGTGAAACGATCGTGTTCTCGTCGTTGCGAGGGTCGCCGATGAGTGCGCGGCGGGGATTAGCATTGTTGCGCGGCAAATCTTTCGCGTTGGGATCGCCGCCTTGAATGGGATCTCCGAGAAGAAATGAGTTACCGCCATCATACATGTAAGGTTGATCGTCCGGCCCACGCCCATAGACGTTGTCGAGATCGAACGCGGGAGTACGGAAGTCGATCAAGGCGTCTGGATCATTCTGTTTCTGTAAGCTACTGGCTGGGTCGAACGTAATGTCATGATCGATGAACTGACCTAAATAGGTATACAAGGAGGGAATACCGCTTTCCTCGTCGTCCTTGCCGTCCTTTGGCAGCTCGAAGCGCGCGGACATAGCATCGCCCAACGCGGCCAGGTTTATTAGATTCTCGTCCTCGTCCTTTCCGAATGTAGCCCCGCTCAAAGAGCGAAACATACGTCCGAATCGTCCCTCAAAGGATGGCGACCTTCCAGTGGACATCAACCCGCGAACCGGAACACCGTGCCTCGAACTCATTTTGGAACCCTCCTGATTTTTCACTTTATAGTTGACGCGTGTATATGAAGGTAAAGCGTCCTTTTTCCAAGGCCTTAAAAACTGATCCTCGGTTTTACCGCCCCCCTCAAACATTATGAAGATCGGAGGCAAAACATTTCGCACCTTGTCGAAGTGAACGAGATGAGTATGATTCGGTAAACTTGATTTGAGCTATGACATTAAGCTTTGAGACTCACCCGGCGCATGCTAAGCTGCGCACGATCCAGCGCGACTTTTCGCGGTAAGCTGCGCAGCTCGCGGTAAGTTGCGCAGCCTTCACCCGGTAGGTTCAAGCAATGCCTACAGAGAACATCAATCCCGATGCGATTCTCGAAGCGGTCAAACAGATCGAAATCCTATCTGAACTACTCGCTGATAAAAATAAAAATAACCTGAAAATGGTTGTCGAAGGGAAGGTTTCCGGCGGGAAGCAAATCGGTCCCTATGCCCGCTTACTTACCTATGCGCCCGGCGAAGTGATAATGCGTCAGGGCGAGTGGGGCGGAAACACTTTTTATTTTTCTGCTGATTCTGGCTTGAATGTTTACGTAACGGACGAAGCCGGCCAGACGAGGAAAGCAGGCGAAATTCAACCAGGCACTTGTTTTGGCGAGATGGCGGTGCTGGCGGGCGTGCCTCGCAATGCCACGATAATGGCGCCGGAGGATGGCGGCCCCGTGACGATTCTCGAGATGGTGCGGCCGGCGCTGAGACTTCTTAGATCCCTCAAGGAATTTGCCGAGAAGGTCGACACTACGTATCGCGAACATGGAGTGAAGAACACAATCGCGAAGCTTCAGGAGGATGCCGGCACCCGGCTAGGTGCGGCCGAACTGGCGGCGATCGGCAACCTGGGCCAATTCATGGCTTATGGCAAGCATCATGTGCTGGCCCAGGAAGGAAAGCCGATTGACAAGCTGGTTCTAATTCGCAGCGGCTGGGTGAGGCGCGTCCGCGGCGCGCCGATTTTTCTGAACACAATGTACGAAAGTGCCCCAAGCGTTTTCATTCCCGAAGATTTTCTCGGCGCCGGCAATTGCCTGGGACTGGAAGCGCTCAGTGGACCCGCAAACTGGCAATACTCGGCAGCCTCAATGGCGCGCACCGAAGTCCTGCAAATCCCGCTCGCCGCGTTGCATACAGATCGCGCGCTTTGCGATCGAATCTTAAAGTCATTCTCGGATTTTTCGGCCGCCGATGACGATACGAGCTTGCAAGCCCGCGCCGAACCACACGCCCTGGCTGCAGCCGAGAAAGAGATTGCCACCGGAATTGTTGATGGCGTCAATCTCCTCGTGATGGACATGGATCTTTGCATTCGTTGTGGCAACTGCTCGCTGGCATGTCACAAGGTGCACGGTCAGTCGCGGCTCTTACGTCGCGGAATCCACATTGAACGACCTCTGACGCTAGCGAGCAAAAAAACGCAACATGTTTTGTCTCCCTCAGTCTGCATGCATTGCAAAGACCCTGAGTGTCTAACGGGATGCCCCACCGGAGCGATCTTCCGCGATCCGAAGGGCCACGTAGACATAGATCCCAAAACTTGTATCGGGTGTTTCGATTGCGCCACGCAATGTCCTTACAACGCGATCTCGATGTTTCCGCGCGATGGAAAACCACCGGCCTCGCCAACCCTGATTACGCGCCTGCGGAGTTTGTTTGGCTCGAGCGTGCCCGCAGCAACTCCGGCCACAGTCGAAGGCGAAGACCTGGTGGCGATAAAGTGCAACCTTTGCGAGAACACGACCCTGAATCCACCTGGTGCTTCGCGGCCTGCCTATTCATGTGAAGAGAATTGTCCGACTGGAGCATTAGTCCGCGTCAATCCGCAGAAATATTTCGACGAGATTGATCAGACTTTAGGTTTGGTCTTTCGTGATTCGACTCACGCGATTGGACGCAACATTCATAAGAACGATCCCTTGGCGAAGGCGTGGCACGTTGGCGGAATCGTCGCGACTCTTTTAATTTCGGCGCTGATCGCAAGAGCCGCGTTTCACTTTGGTTTCACGGAGCATTTGGGCGGCACATGGCTGACTCTGCGTTGGATTACAGGCCTCGTCGGGCTGGTCGGCGTTGCCGCGGTGATGACCTATCCACTCCGCAAGGCGATCTACCGGAGGCGTGTCGGCGCTTTGCGTTACTGGCTCCTCGCGCATGTCTATCTGGGAGCGCTCGCCGGCATTGTCCTGTTGATGCACGGTGGCAGTCACGGAGGCGGGTTATTAACGACCACCTTGATGATCTCTTTCGATGCCGTAATTCTGACCGGTTTATCAGGCCTGTTCTGTTACTTGGTTGTGCCGCGCATCATGACCAGCATCGAAGGCGATCCGTTGTTGATTGAGGATTTGGAAGGTCGCGCCGCCGAGCTGCGCGAAGAACTCGGCACGATTAGCAGCACCTCAGACGAGCAAGTCAGAAGTCTGATCGAAGGACGAATGCGGAGTCACTTCTTTTCCATTTCTTACTTGCTGCGCCAATACCTGCGCCGCGAAGAATTGTCAGCGATGTTGGCAAAGGCCCGTTTGGAATTCCGCGCCGAAACAGAGAAGTTGAATGACAAAGACAGGCGCGGACAATTTCTCAAGGCGATCGAAAGTAGTGCCACACTGCGACGCGTCGAATCCCTTATGTATCTTCACCGGATGCTGAAACTCTGGGTGGCGCCGCATGTGGTCTCGACTTCAGGAATGCTCGTGTTGCTGATTGCGCACGTCATTCAGGTTGTGTTCTTCAAGGTCTAACTCGAAGCCGATGCCATCCAGCTTCATCATCATTCGTGAGGACTTGCAGGTCGATCCGATCACATTCGTCGGTGACAGCATTCTCATCGGCCGGCTTCCCACGTGTGAGTTGCTGCTCAATCACCCGTCAGTTTCGCGGCTGCAAGCAGGCATCAGTCATGTTGGACGTGACTACTGCATTCGCAATCTCAGCCCGGCGAACCCGATTACGCTGAACGGACAAGCTTTGAAACAGTACGAGGCGTTGACCGCAGGCGATGTCTTGGGAATCGGTCCGTTTGCGCTCAACATCGATTTCCTAGACCAGGCGCTCTGTCTGAAAATTTCAATTCAAATCGGAGCCACGCCCAATGACGCGGTGGCGCGTCGTGAGACTGTGGAGTTCTGGGATCTTCCGGCGACCGTTTATTCAGCCTTGCCTGCCGCTCCCGCTGAAAGTGAAGCGGCCGGACACAAGAAACCGCCGGCGCGCACACCAAAACCTGCGGCCGAAAGTTCAAAGGCGCTGGATGTGTTTTGGGACAAACGCATCACAGCAGCAACCAAGAAGATAAAGCCTTCATCGCTCTTTCCCCTGCGCGGCCGGCCGAGCGGTAAAGCGCAGTCTGTCTGGACGTCCACGACCGATCTCAAACGACGCTCGCCATATTCAAAGATGATCTGGGGAGGAGTAATCGTCGCGGTGCTTGTCGCTGGGAGTGCGCTGTTCTATGCGACTGCGTTTGAGCCCGCGCCGATCTCAGAAGCGCACACCAGGACAAGCATGGCGTTGTCGCCGCCGATTGCAAGTGGCGCAAACGCGGGCTCGTGTACTTCGTGCCATCAATTACATAAACAAATGGACGCGGCGTGCACCTCGTGCCACACGACGGAGGCTTTTGCCGCAACCGTAATTCAGCCGCACATGAATGCCGGAATCGATTGCGTCGCTTGTCACCCGGAGCATCGCGGCGCGCAGTTCCGCGCAATTGACGCAGCGCTGCTTTCGTGTTTCGAGTGCCATAACGATAACAACAAAAAGACGTACAACGGAAAGAGCGTCGCGACGCCGCACGGCGGCACGTTCGGATATCCGGTCGCGAATGGTCAATGGATATGGCGCGGGCTGGATCCGGAGGAACTCGCAAACAGACTCCTTGTCGATAACTACAGCTTCGTGCAGCGAAAGGAGACTCTCAGGCTCGAGCGTCTGCCGAGCGACTCTGAAAATACGTGGCGCAGCAAACAATTTCACACACTCCATCCTTATCGAGTGATGGCTGCCCCAGGTATGGCTGCCATTAAGAGCGGTGAACTGGGCTGTTCAAGTTGTCACGCTTCACAAGATCCTATCGATACTCTGACGCCGCGCACGACCTGTGGCAAATGTCATAACGTCCAACCCGACGCGCGCGCCGGACATCAGGTGATCGCTTCAGATAAACCCAACTGCACGACCTGTCATGTGCAGCACATTAAGGACAAGCGGAACTGGAACCCGAGTTTGTTACCAAAGAACTGATTTGGAGTTCCGCCTTCAGGAGGCCGCCTAAAGGCGGTACCCCGAACGCCTCACTTCTTGACGTGACACATCTTGCAACCATTCGAATCTGACCCTGCGGTCTTTGTCGCAACTTCCGGGCGCGCTTTGATCGCCGCGTCATGACATTCGAAGCAATTGCGGTGGTAGGCGTTTTCGTTGTCAAGCTTCAGGTCTTTCTCACCCTTCTTGATCACCGGCAATGGTTTGCTGTCATCTCCAGCCTGGAGGTGGCAGGCACGACAGGTCTTGACCGGAGTCGCGGCGGCATCCTTCAGAACGTCCGCAGTCAAGGCAACGTTTCGTTCGGAAGTTACGAGCGGCGCCTTGAGATTCGCTTTTGGCTGATCGGTGTGATGACACTCGACGCAGGCGGTAATCGTCTTCCCGTCAGGATTGTAATTCTTCGTCGTGTGGTTGTCGTGATCGAAAGCTACCTCGCCCCACTTATCATCGAGGCTGTCGGCGTCGAGCTTTACTTTCTTGGGTTGCTCTTTGCTTTCTTTGGGAATCTCCTGGCCGAATGAGGCCGAAGCGAAGACAAAGAGCGCTATCGCGCTCAGGATAATGATCAATCCAATCAGCAGCCGCTTCATTCGCCGGCCCTCCCCTTCTCCCCGAAAACTGATTCGCATTATGGACGCGCTCTCGCAGTTGTCAAACTCCGCCACTCGAATCGTCGATCGTTTGTGTCAGAACCGCGAGCGGTAGCGACCGGATCACACAGCGCGGCGGAGCCGCAACCAAACGCGTTAGCTCCGTAGGAGCAGAATGTTTATCGCTACAACGATCACAAAACAATCCCAGCTCCGTAGGAGCGAAACAAAGGCGCGATATACATTGCGCTCCTCCGGAGCTATAAGGGTAAGCAAACGGGTATCTATAAACATTTCATCCCTACGGGATTTATGTGTCCAAACAACTTGCTCAGAAAACAAGAAGTTCGACCTTTGTCACAACAGTAACTTGGGAAATAAGGCTTTGCTGAGTTGCACTTAGGATCCGGTCGCTACCGCTCGCGGTTCTGACACAACGCTGTTTGATGGCTGCCATCGCGTAGCTCTCACTTCTAATTGCACGCCGCTCGTTTGGAGGCGGGCTTCATGGACTGATTTACGATCCGATTCTGAAGCTCGGCCCCGTGTGACAGCGTCGGCAGGCTTTGAAATCCAAATCGCCGCCGAACGATCTTCTCCCGTTATGACAAGTCGCGCAGGTTTTGTCTCCAACCGGAAAATGTTCCAGCGCGCGCGTGGAACTGACCTGCCTTCGTTGTGGCAGTCCCGCCGAGTAGTTATGACAATCAGCGCAACCGAGGCGTTGACGCGTGCCATGTTGCGCGTGACTAAACGCGACTCGGTATGCCGCCGCATCAGTCGGCGTGCGCGCGTACGTTTTCGACGCGTGACAAACGCCGCACGACGAGATATCGCGTCCGTTCGACTGCGCGCCGGGCGTATGACAGGCGTAACAACCATTGTGAGCAGAGAGTGCTGAGGGAATCGAAAGCGCGGCGCCGCGTCTCAGCGATGACGTGTGACAAGACGTGCAACCATTCTTTGGCCGGGCGGCGGCGGTCATGTGCTGGGCGTGATCGAACTTGATGTTGAAGTCCTCTTTGAATCTATCAGGGAAAGGCTTCCGTGGAGGATCGCTGCCGTTAACGTCGGCGTGGCAGATGAAACACATCGGAGTGTTGGCGGTCACGAATTGCGATCGATGGCATTCAATACAATCTTTATGACCCGGAAAACTTGGGCGAGCAGAATTATCGTTCCGACGATGACAATCCGCGCAATCAATAGATGCGTGGCGCTGGCTGGTATGCAGAAATTTTGAGTAGTCGAGCTCGTTACCCTGTGGAAACGCCGTGAAGGCAAAAGGAAAAAGGAAAAAGGAAAAAATGAAAATGTGGCTGTTCGTGCGCATCGATTTTTGTTTTTCCTTTTCCTCCTTACGCTTTGCTCTTTGCTGTTATTGCGTTGCCGCCTCATGACTCGCTGGCGGTTTTTTCTTTCCCACATCTGACGTATGACAGTACGTGCAGCTACCCGTCTTCTTGAACTGCGCTAACTCATCTTCGATTGTTGTGACCTTTGAGTAAGTGATCTTGTTACTGTCCTTGTGGCACTTACTAGTGCACGCCGCAATCGGCACATCGGGTGTTAAGCCGCGCAGGGTGCTCGACCTGGTGATGTTGATGTGACAGTTTGTGCACTCCTCGAGATGATGTTCCTTTCCACCTTCGTGATTAAACTTCGCGGACTTGCGCGTCGGCCAGCCTACCGGCACAAGCGCAACATCCGAGAGTTTGTGACAGCCACCGCAGTCATCGCTCGCAGGTTTTTGATTCTTCCAATGACAATCGAAACAAGCGTCATGCGCCTGCGGCATCGTCTTGAAAGTCCCGGCCGGCGGGATAAACGAATCGGCCCAGCCGGGCGGCGACGGACTTAAGGCGTTCTTGTTGGTCACGTGACAAATCGAGCAGTTGTTGTAATCAACCTTATTCTGGTCATCGCTTCCAGTGAATGATGTGTCGATGAAACGAACTTCCGCGCCTATCGACCGAAGAGAAGCAATAACATTCTGATGCTTGTCATGAGGAAACTCGATCTTGAACTGGCGTTCGTCCTTCGGCTTAGTCGTCTGCAGGGAGTTGTTCGGCTTACCAAAAGCAAACCGCGCGTCCTCGCGCGGCGCGGCGCGCAGGTGACAGACAGTGCAAATCGTCGGACCCGTGCCGCTAAATGCCTGGCGCGTAAAAAACTGCTGCCGATGACATCGAACACAGGCTTGATGATCGGGAAAATCCGCGACATCCGGAAAGTCTCGCTTCGCCGTCCAGCCGGTTGGTATTTTGTGACAGGCATCGCAGGCGAGACTCTTATGTTTATCGGAAGAGTGAAGAAAGGCCGAGTATTTTGAGGCCGATCCTTTTGGGGCCTGCGTTTGAGCTGGAGATTTGGTGGGACGCTTGCGCTGACGATTTTGGGCGGAGGCGAGCGGATTGAGAATCGCTATCAGAGCGAGAACCGGAAGAAAGGTATTTACGAAGCGACTTTTCATTTGTCTGAGCTACTGTCGAAGACCCGGTGTTTCAATCGCCGTGAGGCACGAAATGTTTATAGTCAGTTCCTCCCCACCAGCACTCAGCCGATTTATGGTCAGTAGAACATTTCGCTCCTAACGGAACTTGACCCCGTAGGTCGACTCGTCTGTCTATAAGCATTGCGCCGCTACGCGGCTGCGCCGGTGCCGAATCTTCTCACCCCAGCACTATTGCCTCGCCGCAGTCTTCTCACAAACCGGCAATGGCCTTACGACGATCTCACAAGGTGTCTTTGGATCCTTTAAGTTCGACAACGTCACTGGCCGCTTCATCGCGGCCGTCAGAGCCGTTGGCTTAACGTCTTTTTCACAGATCCAAAGGATGCTTTCCCCGTTCGCCTCGCTACCTACGAGGTTTGAAATCGTGTAGGTGCCGGATTCAATATCCGTCAGATAAGCGCTCCCAACTCGATCAGTAATGACCGACCATACATTCGTTTTGGTAGACGCTTCGGCTTGCTTGATCAATTCGCCGAGGACCTTCTGCTTCTCGTCGTAAAAACCTGCGCGAATATCCGGAGACAAGTTCACTGTTAGCCAGCGCCTGGCGACGTTTAGATCCTTGAACGAGCGCAGACCGCTCTCGTACGCCGCTTTGAATTCCGGCACAGCATCGCCGCCCGTCACGTACCTCTCCTCGATTTCCCGGCAGTAAACCGAATCGCAATCGTTCTCCTTTAGCCATTTAATCAGCGCCTCGCTGGCGCCTTTGCCGCGGTAGTAACACTCGCGCGACATCACTTGAGTCTGCCTTATTTTTTCCGTTAGGGCTTTGTTGTCGGCCAGGGAGCCTTTGATAAGAAAGAAACGCCGGCGCGGAAGATTTGTCGTGGTTTCGCCGGCCTTAAATTGGACTTTGAGGCGAATAACGCCACGCGTTGCTTGAGTCTGTGTATTGGCAGTGAAGGCGAAGGAAACAGCGAGAAGCAAAAAGGTAAAAGTAAAAAGGCAAAAGGAGAACCGTCTCTTCAATCTGAGCTGAAATTCGAACCCGTTGCCGTTCATACCAGCTTTCCTCTTTTTCCTTCAGCCTTTCCCTAAAGATTCGGGCTGCGTGGAAACTTCACGAACGGCAAACGCACGCTGCGTATGAAAAACTGATCCGAACGAATGCCGATCGGCGGTGTGTAGCCAACGCTTCCGCCCGCCGCGATCAAATCGTCCTGGTCGATGCCGTCACCGCTGATTCCGATCGCGCCAACCAGTTCGCCGTTCTTGTAAAGCGGGATGCTGCCCGCGAAAATCTGCAATCCATTTGGCAGATTCGGCAAAGACGTGCATGGCAACAACGCGCCGCCCAGATCAGCCTGGAGATTCGCTTTTATGATGTCTGACTGGAGGCCGACGTTGAAGACGCTCCATTGATCGATCGGCGGACTGAATGGACCCGGCGCCGTGTTGTTGATGCCGTCGGGAAAAAAGGGTCGATGCAGAAACCCGATCGCTCGATCACTCAAAGCAATCGCGCCGTTGAGTTGCATGCCGTCGTTCGCCGCGCGGGTTACGTACGAGCCAAAGCCCGCACCGCCCAACAACGCTCCTGCATTCGTGCGCGACAGAAACGCGGCGGTGCGCGCCTTCTGCACTGATACATCAAATCCGAAGACAGGCGCATCCGGCGTGCGAAAGATTCCGAGCACTACGCCGTTCGCATCAACGACCGCAATCGAGACACGGGCATTGCTGCCAAGCGGCTGGCGGATCGCCGAGCGAGTGATGTTCGCCTGTTGCGCTCCGTGCGCAATGATCGTAGTCACGTCGGCAGCCGTTAGAGAGTTTGAAGTAAACGCCGGACTGCCAATGAATGGAAAAAAGCGTGTATCGACTTCGCCGGCAATGCCACCGACAATCGCGGCGCTGAATTGTGACGGCTGCGCCGCGCGAATCGGAAACGTCGGATCAACCACACCGGGCAAGCTTCCAAACGCGATCGTTGGGGGAGCAGGCGCGTTGGTTACGTTAAGGTAAGCCAGCCGAATGCCGTCAACCAGAATGTTGTCGCCGCGAATCAGCGAAGGAGCTTCAAAACCTCGCGCGGCGGAAACCGCGATCACTTCTTCAAAAGGCTGATCGAAATCTGATGGGTCGCGATCGACTGTGTAGATGCCGTCGCCTTCGATTCCTACGCCGCCCACTGCCTCACCATTCTTGTAGAGGGGTGAGCTGCCGGAATCACCGCTGAGACCGAGCGGCAAGCCAGGTATCTTAATGTCGGAACAGTGAAGGGAAGAAAACTGCACACCGTAAAGCGGCCCCCCTGATCTGAAATCGATACCGGCGGGAAAGTGTTCCTGAATGATGAAACCGGCCGTGCGCGAGGTGAACGCGTTGCCGCGCGTGCTGAACAAAGCCGCCGTGCCCGCTTTTGAAATCGCGGCCAGCCTTGCCGGCACAATCGTCCCGTCCAATCCGATTGGGACGAGTCCGGTGATCGGGTTTGGAACTTGTGAAGGCCCGGGGCCGCCGCCGCGTAGTTGAGTTGTCGCAGGTGCTCCCGTCATCTTGAAAACGCCGAGCACATTTCCCTCTCGATCAGTCACGGCAATCGTTACTGGATGTCCAAGTTGCGCTGCCGCCGCCGCTGCCTGCGCGATAATTGTTTGCACTTCTGAACTGGTTAAGGTGCCGGCCGTTGCCGACGGTTGCACCGGTGGAGCGATTGTTCCCGGCGTCGGTACAGCGCCGTCGTCGTCGGGCGGGCCATCGCCGACATGTCCGATGCCAACCCGTACGCGATTGCTTTGGCCGCCGCGATAACTGATTCCGATCAAAACGTCGCCGACGTTTCCGATTTGATCGTCCAGGCGCACAACTATCGATGAGGTCCACTCCTGTCCGGGCACAACGCCCACGTATTCAACTGTTAACGAATAAACCTTGTGCGATCCACTCTCGGCTTCCGCCTTTACATCAGACGGGCCCGCGTTCGGGTCGAGCCCCATAGCGAACAGCATTATCCGGCTGCGATTGTCCGAACTCCATGGCACTTCAGAAACAGAATTGAACGGCTCACGTTTCTGAGTGATGGAATCAAAGGCGATGGCCCGCGTCGAAGTCTCTTCGCTGATGAGAATTAACTTGTTTTCCTGAGCGTGAATTCGATCCAGGAGCGCTGAGCTGGCAGCAATCGACATCGAGCAGGCAAACATCGCCAGGAAAAACCGCCTGCGGTTGACGAAGCGTCCAGTTCTCATCGAGGGTCCCACTAGTAAAGCCTCGCGATGTCGATAAACTCCGGGCGGAAGAAATCTACCACTAATCAATCGCGAGTGAAACGTTTTTCCGCAACGCTCTTGGGTTCACGAGATTTTTATTGATGGCCACTCGTTCGTGTGCTACAAGTCAATACCAAGTAATTCGCCTTATTATATTTATGCTTGGTCGCAAGCCGAATGCATTTGCTCGATTCATCACCGTCTGGGCTCTGTTGCTGACTACTTCGGCGTTGGGATTCGGACAGAAACGCGGCAAGATCGCGGGCACTATCAAGCCTCCAACGGCGGGCGTCATCGTCGTCGCGACGAATCAAGTTACAAGCCGAGTTTCCCGCGCACGCATCGCTGCGGACGGCCGTTACTCATTGACCGTGCATCCTGGCGCTTATCGCCTCAGTGTCGAACGACCGTATGTCGCAGCGTTCGACACAGCGAAAAATTACGGCGCGCACGCTCTGATTCGCGAAGACTCGCTTGAGAACGTGATCGTCAGCGAAGGGAAGGAAACGAAGATCGACTTCATGGTCGAGAAAAAAGAAGAGAAGCCAATCGCGGCGGTTCGCGAACGCAAGCCTTT
>Ga0193747_1000560_pt1 | contig 12083 bp, 9 predicted proteins | sample L1m2metaG_FD_143048 | JGI IMG/M metagenome (GOLD analysis project Ga0193747, IMG submission 143048) | Soil microbial communities from a riparian zone of the East river system, Colorado, United States - L1m2 | ecosystem: Environmental > Terrestrial > Soil > Riparian zone | place: USA: East River...
ACTGTCCGGGTTCGCGTGGCCGATGAGTTGGGAAATATTCGCGAGTTTCAAACGGTCACTGTGCCATCCCAGAACGAACGGTCCAATGCAATCTCTACTGGCACACCTCCTCGCCTTCGGGATGCTTTAGCGGCAGCAAAGGGTTCGGTCGTCTCGCTCGCTCAAATTTCTCTAGATAGTTTTCTAGCTTCAGAGTCAACGATTGAGATTCCTTCGAATAAGGAGCCCGACGTCAGCATCATCCTCGTGCTCTACAACCGCGCAGAGCTGACCCTTCAGTGTCTTTACTCAATCCTAAGAAGCCATACCGATTCATATGAAGTGGTTATCGTCGACAATGCTTCGACTGACAAAACTTCCCGCCTTTTGACGCGCATGACTGGAGCACAGATTCTTCAGAATGAAACGAATCTTCATTTCTTGCGCGCTGGCAATCAAGCCGTTGAAACAGCCAGAGGGAAATACGTCTTGTTCCTCAATAACGATGCGCAATTGCTTGCTGGAAGCATCGCGTCGGCGCTGCGAACACTGAAGGCTTCTGAAGACATCGGAGCCGTTGGTGGGAAGATCATTTTGCCGGACGGGACGTTGCAAGAAGCGGGCAGCATTATCTGGCAGAACGGTTCATGTCTCGGCTATGGCCGTGGCGATTCTCCTTTCGCTCCCGCCTATATGTACCAGCGCGACGTGGATTACTGCTCGGGAGCTTTCCTCTTGACCCCGCGCAAACTATTCGTAGAGGAGGGTGGCTTCGATGCCGACTACTCACCGGCTTACTATGAGGAAACGGACTACTGCGTGAGACTTTGGGAGAAAGGGAAGCGTGTCGTCTATGACCCGGACGCGATTATCTTCCACTATGAGTTCGCGAGTTCGACTTCACAGAGCAGTGCGATTGATTTGCAAGTCCAACACCGAAAGATTTTCGTAAGCAAACATAAGGATTGGCTTCAATCCCAGTACGCCGCCACGGAAGGCATTCTCGCCGCACGCAGCCATGGGAGAAACGGGCAACGACGAATACTATTCTTGGATGATCAAGTACCACATCTGACGCTGGGCGCAGGATTCCCCAGATGTAATAGCATATTAAGAGAACTGGTCAATCTAGGACACGTAGTGACCTTCTATCCGACCTTCTGGCCCCTGGAAGATTGGGGCGACGTGTATCAAGACATTCCGGCCGAAGTGGAGGTCATGCTGGACTACGGTCTGGAGAAGCTTAAAGAATTCCTCGTCAAGAGAAGTGATTACTACGATGTGATTATCGTTAGCCGCCCGCATAACATGGCTCCCTTCAAGTCGGTGCGATCGGAAAATCCTAATATCTGCGGACGAGCCAAGGTCATTTACGATGCCGAGGCACTTCATAGTTACCGCGAGATTCAGCAGAGACGCCTGGAAGGCCGGGAACTGTCCGAGGCGGCACAGGCCGAACTAATCAGAGAGGAAGTAAGACTGGCGGAGAATTGCGATGGCATCGTCTCCGTTTCGGACAAGGAAAGTCGTGAATTCTCTGGCTATGGATTCAAGCACGTTCATACCCTGGGGCATGCTATCGAAATCACGCCGACCGAGAGCAACTTCGAAGAGCGCAAGGACTTTCTGTTCGTCGGCCCGATTAACTCTCACGATTCTCCAAATGCTGATTCGATAGTCTGGTTTAGTGAGGAGATCCTGCCACTGATCCAGGAAAGTCTGGGCGCCCAAACCAAGTTAATAGTGGCGGGGTCAACCTGTCATGGCTTTCGCACGCGGATCAAACATGAGTCCATACAATTTCTCGGTAAAGTAGACGACTTAACTCCGCTCTACAACCGGGCACGTGTCTTCGTCGCGCCCACGCGTTTCGCCGCTGGCCTTCCTTACAAGGTTTGTGAAGCAGCGGTTTATGGATTACCGATAGTGGCAACGTCGTTGCTCGGACTTGAATTGGGATGGAATCATGAACGGGAATTATTGTTGGCCGACGATCCGCAGACCTTTTCTGACGCGTGTGTAAGACTTTACAGAGATCGCTCGCTCTGGAATGTGTTGCGAGATAATATGATTAAACGGGCCGGCCAGGACTTCGCTCCTGAAAAGTTTTCAGCGCAACTGCAGCGCATAATTGAATAGCTTTTTTCGGACTCTATTTGTGACATCGGTTGGTTAGACACGCATAATATCGCCGCCGGTTAATCGCGACCTTGAACTGACTTGGGAGACCCTCGAAAGATGTACAAACACCAGAAGCAAACGATCGACAAGTATAAGCACCAGCCTGCTTATCGGATCTTCATCGCGTCCTTAATAGTCGTGTTCTCCTTATCTGTCTGTGCTGCAGCAAAGAAAGTTGTGCTTGGCCAACAGCCCGGCCCCGCGCGGACAGATTCTGGGGCTACGAAACCCTCAGTCTCAGGGACCAGAGTGATTCCACAGGCAGTAACGGCTTCAAATCGCGTCGCTGGAAACGAAGCAGAGCTGGCTACCGATGGGGACCTCAGCACGATTTGGAACTCTGGCGACTTCGCTCCGCAGTGGATTCAGTTTGACTTGGGAGAACCGACTGCTGTTTCTGAGGTATTACTTTCCGTTGCACAAATGCCTGAGGGTCCCACCATTCACAAAATTTATGGCGGGCCGGCGCCAGACAACTTAAAGCTCTTAGGTACCTTGAACGGAAATACGCAAAGTGGTCAGTGGCTTGTTCTGAAGGTTACGGCCAAGGATGTTCGTTACTTGAAGGTCGCTACAACCAAAAGTCCTTCATGGGTTTCATGGCATGAGATTGAAGTTTATAAGTGAATTTTAAGTTGAGCAGCACCAGTTTAGCTCAAAGCGAGTTGCCTCTTCCTTTCTCGAACTCTAAAGATCGCTATGGTTGTGGGTTCGCGTTTACACCTCATGGCCGACAGCGAGTTCGCAGCTTGTACCGGATCCGAGATTCAGCATACAGAAGGAAATTGTTCCGGCGGTGGCGATTGAAGCGCGGAATCGTTTGAAACGCAGGAAGCGTTGCTGCAGTCTAAGCACGAAGTTCGTCCGTATCCGCGCGCACCCATTCCACTTTGGCAAGATGGGCAAGTATAAGTCGCGCGTTTTCCTCGGCGGTCGTGGAAACCGTCTTAAGAATAATATCCGGCGTTGACGGCGCCTCGTAAGGATCATCGATGCCGGTGAAACCCATGATTTCGCCGCGCCGAGCTTTGGCGTAGATTCCTTTGGTGTCTCGTGCCTCACAAATTTCCAGCGGCGTATCGACGAAGACCTCAATAAACCGCTCAAGGCCGACCAAATTCCGCACGTCGTTTCGCGTGGCGCGGTACGGGCTGATCGCAGCGCAAATTGCGACACCGCCATGCCGCACAATTTCGGCCGCGACAAAGCCGATACGCCGGATGTTTGTATCTCGGTCTTCCTTGCTGAAACCGAGACCCTTCGAAAGATGCGTGCGGATTACATCGCCGTCAAGCACCGTCACTCGACGACCATGTTCAAGCAGCAGCTCGGTTAGGATTTCTGCGGTCGTTGATTTTCCTGAGCCGCTCAATCCGGTGAACCACACGCAGAAGCCCTGTTTATGCTTTGGTGGGTAGGACTCAGAAAGAATTTGCGCGACCTCTGGGCGCGTGAACCACGCGGGTAGCTGCTCTCCCCGATTGAGACATTCGCGAACCTGGGCTCCGGAGATAGCTTTGCCGTTTGCACCTGCGTTGTCTTCATAGCGATCGCTTTCCGAGTTGTAGACCAATTCCTGAAACGGTATCACGCGGACGCCTATGTCTTTGCTGTATCGCTCGACCAACTCTTGCGCATCGTACGGCCCGTAAAAAGGACGGTTTCGCGAGTCTGTGCCTGGACTCGCAGGATCCCTGCCCAAAATGAAATAGTTAGCGCCATAGTTGCGGCGTATCAGGGCGTTCCACAGGGCCGCCTTTGGCCCGGCCAGACGCATAGCCAGGGGCAAGAGCGCGAGTAAGATTCGGTCGTGATCGTAGTATCGTTCGGCCAGGAGTCGATAAGTGCGCACTCGCGTGCGGTGGTCAATATCGCCAGGCTTCGTCATGCCGACCACGGGATGGAGCAGCAGTACGCCATCTACCTGGGCCATCGCCAGCTTAGTCAATTCCTCGTGCGCGCGGTGCAAGGGATTTCGGGTTTGAAACGCAACGACGTTGGGACGGCCCAGGGCCTCTAGTTTTGCTCTCGCGTCTGACGGCGTGAGACGCAAATCCTGGAAATCGTGATAGCGCGGCAGTTGCAGAACTCGAAGGCGTCCGCCGACATTGAGGCTGCCCCAGTGCTGCATCTCGGCAACCAGAGGGTGCTTCGGGTCCTGTGTACCAAAGACTTTTTGCGCGACCTCAGTCTTATCCCACTCGTAGATCTCTTCAACCGTAAGGATCGCGAGCAGCTCGTTCTTCAAGCTACGGAGAGCAACCTCGTTATCCAAATGAAGGTCGTGAGAGGGATTCACTGGCAGCGGCACGGGAATAGGGAATATATGTCCGTTGCGCAGACGCATTTCATCGAGGATGCGCTGGTGCTCCTCTCTGCCCACAAAACGATCCAGCGGAGAGAAGGCGCCGCAAGCCAGCAGCTCAAGATCGCACACGGAGCGCTCAGAGATCTGAAGCGAAGGGAGTTGACTCGCATATGATCTGATTTCGCCCAGTTCCTCGGCTGGAACTAACAAATCCACCAAGTCGCCGCCATAAGGCGTGATAAGAAGGGAGTGATTCACAGCGCGTTCGGCGATCATATTGGGATTCTGACGCTGAGGGTCACTTAAAAGTCGATAGTTGTTGCACTACGTGGCGGAGTTCCAAAGCTGAAAGGTGACTACTCATTGGCAAGCTTAGGACCTCTTCCGCCATCTTCTCCGAAATTGAAAAGTGTCCCCGCGCGTAGCGGAGTTCAGCGTACGCTGCCTGCAAGTGCGGAGGCAAGGGATAGTGAATTAACGTGCCAACGCCGTTCTGGTTCAAGTATTCTTGAAGTAAGTCGCGCTTAGAATGGCGTACGACGAACAGATGCCAGACAGGATCAGCCCAGTCGGGCACATAGGGAAGGGCAAGATCGGACAGTCCTTCGAGCATTTGCAAATATTCTTCAGCGATCTTTTTGCGCCTCTCATTCCACTCGTCCAGTTTTGCCAGCTTGATCCGCAAGACCGCCGCTTGGAATTCATCAAGGCGAGAATTGAAACCCTTCCGTTCATTGTAATACTTAACTTGCGAACCATAGTTACTCAGAACCCGAACACGCCGAGCTAACGTGTCATCATTGGTCACAACCGCGCCGGCGTCACCCCAGGCCCCGAGATTTTTCCCGGGATAAAAGCTAAAGCCTGCCGCATCTCCCAGCGCGCCGACGCGTTTTCCTTTGTAACGCGCGCCATGGGCCTGGGCCGCATCCTCAATCACCTTGAGACCATACTGAGATGCTATTTCGTTGATTGGGCCCATGTCGGCGGGCTGGCCGTACAAATGAACGGCGATGATCGCGCGCGTGTGCTTCGTGATTGCCGCTTCAACGAGGCTGGCATCGATATTGTAAGTCCTCTCATTGGGTTCGACGGGAATTGGAGTAGCTCCCGCATACGAAACCGCCAACCAGGTCGCTATATAAGTGTTGGCCGGTACCAGCACCTCATCGCCCGGCCCGATGTCTAAGGCACGGACGATCAAGTGCAGCGCATCCAATCCGTTTCCGACGCCAATGCAATGCTTGGCTCCGCAGTACGCGGCGAACTCGGACTCAAAGCTCTCAACCTCTCGGCCCAGGATGAACGATCCGGATTCGGCTACGCGCCGATACGCTGCGTCAAATTGATCCTTGAGTTCGAGATACTGTGGTTTTAGATCCAGAAAAGGGACGTTCATCTCGGTAGCGATAATTGCTGTCCGGCTTATGACATGAGTTTCCATTTTAACAGAAATCCGGGAGCGAGCCAGGGCGGTAGCAAAAAGGCGCAAGCCGAAAACGATTGCTCGTTTGGTCTTGCGCCCTTCCGGTTTTTGTGTTGAGGCCTATTTTGTTCGCTTGCGCGAAGTCGCCTGCAACTTACGGATTTGTCCTTTGAGTTCCGCGATCTCCTTCTGCTGCTCCTTAATTGCGTTGAGCATCGTCCAGAGGATTGGATCGCCGTTGACCATCAGGTAACCCTCGCGGTTCTTAGTGACGGCTTCCGGAATGATCTTCTGCACTGCTTGAGCTCTAAAGCCAATGTGTTCTCCATCCGACTTAAGCCCGAGAGCATTGTTCTTTGAGTACTCGTACCGGATCGGCTGTAGCTGCATAACGGCTTTGAGTCCGAGGTTGAAACGGCCTTTGATGTTCTTCAAACGTTCGTCCGAAAAGCTTAGCCAGGTATTACCGCCGGTTTTGTCAGCGTCCCCGTTAACCGACAGAAGCTGATCGGGCGCCGTGGTCCCGATGCCGACACGCCCGGATGAATCGATTACAGCCCTTGTCGAAAACGCGGAATCATTCGTAGTGGAGTCAAACGTCAATAGATTATTGGCTCCAAACCCCGTTCGTATCCTCCAACCTTCAGCACCGTTGTGATAGATCTTCAGCGAGGCATCGCTACTCTGCTGTGAATTCGATATGCGGATTTCCGGGGTAAACGCACTGCCAGTGCTGCTGAATACATGAAGATTACCGGAAGGACTTGCTGTCCCGATGCCGACATTGCCACTCGCATTAATATCGATTGAACTGGTTGGCGCTCCTGGCCGAATGCGGAACGGCAAACGAGAACCGCCGGTGATATCGCGGACAAAGAAGTTCGCTTCGTTGCCGGCAATGTCCCAAGTCTGAGCGGTGAAGCCACCCGAACTGTTTTGCTCGAGTCGAATCGCGGGGGTATTAGTGGTGTTAGCGTGCACGTCCAGCACCGGCGTGGCGGTCCTGAGTCCGAGCCTGCCCGTGCTATCGACTTTGACCGAGTTAGCCGGCGCTCCGGCAGCGACTGAAAACACAAGCGTTCCCGTCTCCGAGGTGCCGATCGCGCCCTGATCTACGAAACCCAAAAAGCTAGCGCCACCACTGGCTGAGTCGTTCGCCCTTATCTGCCAGTTATTGGTTGGGAAACCAGCCGAGGTACTTGTATCGTCAAACTGGATCCGATCGTTATTTTCCTTCACCCTGATCGTGTCAAAACCAAAGGTTTCGTTGTTGACGCAATCAAGTCCGACGCAAAGGCTGCCCTGAATTATCTCGTCGTCCGCGGTCACGACGTCAGGTAAAAGCGAAAGACGATGGTTGCGCAGTCTAGTTATCGTGTTGCCCGACACGACGCCCGGAGAACGCTGCTGCATGTCTTTGTTGATATTCTTTGCCGACGTAACTCGGCGAGTGCTCGGCTCTGTTTCGTTTCCAACGTAAACTACGCCGTTCAGCACGGCAAACGATCCGGATTGGACCATTGAGTCAACCGGTATACGTCTACGATTGATACGTCCCTGTTCGTCCTCAGTACCGGCGCCATCATCGGGGGCCGGCATAATGCGGTCCTTTGTGCCCCGAAGCTGTGGGGTGGTGAATCTGAGTTCGTAGGTGTACTGCCCGTCGGGCAGTCTGTTCCCCTGCTTATCAAGAAACGTGAATTCGGGCGCAGCACCCGCGTGAAACTCTTTGCTTAAAACCTGGCCGTCGGGGGCTGAGACGGTCATCGTCAGATCAGAATATTGAGCAGTCACGTTCCACCTGACGCCTGAGGCGCTGGCGGTAATAGTGGCAGGCTCACGTTTACTTTCTGTCGTCTGCGCCAGTACAGAAACATGGAAGCAGGCGACGGCAAACCCCACGCATAGCATGGTTGTTGTGCACTTCAGAATTTTCATGGGACCTCCTTTATGGTCGGCTAACGATTGTTTATAAGAGTGTACAAGGCCTGACGTTCAAGCCTGTATCAAGAAATAGAGCCAGGCAAAAAGAAGCTATGGTGGATTCCGGGGAATCCTATAGACTCAATCGGCATGTGTCAAGCAAATTCTTCGGGATTATACCTTTGACAAACCCGGCTGAATAGCGGGGCATCGTGGGACATAGTGGGAAATGCTTTGCGTGCCGACCGACTTCGCGGTCTGCGCGAGGTTACTTATTCCAGCGGGAGAAGCAAGGCGGGGAAGTCGGGCGAATGAACGCCCAAGGGCTTCCCCGCAGCGACGCGAGAGTCCCACGCGTACCGCGTCGCTAACTCAAGACTTCTTCGGGTGAGCGATGAGGTGTTTTCTGCGCTTGCGAACCGGCAAACGTCTTTCGAGTAAATCCTTATGCCGACCATCGATCAAGGCGGTCAGGCTCTGATGATGTTTGAAGCCGAGTAAGCGGGCTGCTTTGGTCACTGAGCCGTGGCATTGATTAAGAGCCGATGTAATCAGGTGGGCCTCGTATCGAAGGACAGCTTGTCGAAAAGAGAAGTTAGTCCAGTCAGGCGGAGTGGGAATAGTATGCGTCAGGAAGAGTGCTCGAAAAGCAGATTTGGTTATCCGCCTCACGATGCTAATATCCGTCGTCTTTTCCAGTAGAATGTTCAGGCGATCAATTGTGGTCGCCCACACTTCCGCGCTAGATAGATTTAGGCCAAGCCGTTCGATAAGAGTAAGTGCAGCAACCCCGGCTTTTTCAAAGTCGCCAGCTTGTTCGGCTACCTCAATCGCTCGATGTAATACGGCACGCGCTTGCTCGGAATGATCTAGGCGGGCGAGCGCGATGCCGTGCGTCGTTAGAGCTTCCGCAAGTAGTGAAAGTTCGTCGCCCTTTTCGAGTTTGAGCACTGCAACGCGCGCGATCTTCTCTGCCTCAATGATTCGTTCTTCAGCGAGCAAAACTCGTGCGCGTGTTTCATCGACCTGGGCCAGATGAACATTATCCTTTAGCCGCGTCATTAGCATTTGCGCCCGATCCAGATGCTCGTGAGCTTCGACAAAGTTGCCGACAGTGCCAAGCAGAAGTCCCAAATTATTCTCGACGCAAGCGTGATAACGTTCATGCCCGGCGCGCTCAAAATCAAAACTTGCGGCTGCGTATTCAATCAAGGCCAAGTCTACGTAATCCTTCCGATCCTCAATCGCGCTAAGCTGATTCAAGACGTTCGCATAGCCATGATGGAAAGTTCCTGCCAGCAAATGATTATTCATTTCGTCAAATAGAAAGGCAGAGCCTTCATAAACTCTTAGAGCTTCGTTGAGTCTGTTTGATGCCCGTTCGATGTGGGCTTTTCGGAGCAGAGCTGTCGCCTTTAATTCGATATCGCCCTCATCAAATTCAGCCAGCGCCTCTTGTAGTGTTATGCGGGCCTCATCATAAGCACCGGCGCGCCAGTAACAGAGCGCAAGATCGCTGCGCGCTTCCCCTACCTTGCTTCTCTTGCCTAGCTGTTCAAAGACTCTGAGGCTTTCGCTAATCAGGTCTTTCCCCATTTCCTGCGAGCCTTCGATCTGCCACGCACTTCCGATCCATCCAGAAAGTGCGCCGACGCGAAGAAGGACTAGAGCTTTCGTTTCTTCGTCTAGTCCTTCAAGCATCGGGCGCGCCCCCACGCCCCGCCATAGGTCGGCCATCCCTTCGCTCGCAGCTTCGTACTCACCCGCTTGCTCATATTGTCTGGCAAGCCGACAGCGCAGCCGCGCACGTTCACTCAGAGTAAGGTCAGGATTGTCGAGTTCCTTAAGGATCGCGGTTGCTAAATACATGTTGAAGATGTCCTTTCACTATTGCTGTAGTGATCCTATGCAATGGGATTGAGAGTGGTAAGATGCCGCAACCGTAACTCTCTTTCAGGAGAAAATTTATGAGAAAGCTTCAACGACTCAGTATGGCGTTAGTGTTGACGCTCGCGTTTGCTGCGGGCGCGTTCGGCGGGATCATTGATACGCCGCCAGCGCCAGCACCGCCGCCGCCCGACTCCGCGTCGAGTAGCACGATGACAAGCGTCGTGCTGACTCTGATACAAACCGCGCTGTCAGTTCGGTAACAGTTCGATCAATTTTCAAATTCTTGAAGCTGCACACTTTGGCGGCTTCTGCTAGAAGTGTGTCCTAATGCGCGGGAGATTAAATCGCTAATTGGTTGGGAACGCAAGAAGTTTTTCCACGTTCGAGCATCGCACTTAGAGAGGTTAGCGCGTGTTGCAAGAACAATTGCCGCAAAGATTGTTACTTGACGGCGAGATCGTGTGAAGCGGTTAGGATTTTCTCTTGCTTTCTTTCTTTTTAGTTGGGCGCCGTCGCGCTTTGGGCTTGCGCTTCTTTGGTTTCGGTTCTGGCTTGATCTGCATCACGTCACCTAATACGTCATCGACTTTTAGCGGCCAGAGCGTCAGAGGTTGTTCTTTCATTAGTTTTCACTTCCCAGAGTGTGATCCAGTAATGGCCCTTTGATCATTCGCGTCATATCCGGAGGCGGTATGATCTTCAAATTCTTGAGGCCAAGTTGCTTCGGCCTTTTCTGTAGCTTCGCATCTGTCGAATACATGACATCACATTCTAATACCAGTGCTGTGGCAATGTGAAAGCAATCCCACTTGCGCCGACGGTTTTCGCAGACGCGGTCAATCTCTTGTTGAAGGGTGAGCGGTTTGCTTTTGTCGCGCTTCGCTTCTTCTTGATCGGCTATGTCCTTTAACGCGGCCTCGATTTTTGCGGCGGTTAACGCGATCTCTTTTGTGATGGTATAAACGCGGGCCATGCTTCTAATATCTCCGTAAATGTCCCTAGCGATTGTTCCTCGACGGTGAATCGAGACGGACATTTCCTGAACGGTAATAATCGACGTGTAGACCCTGACTCGCTTCTCTTGAAAGTCGGCCAGCAAGTCGCGCACTCGTGCCTTGTGCGGGCTTCGCTTCGTTACCATCTCAATAAAGATGGAAGTCTCGAAATAAGCAGGCTTCGGCATCAATCTCTCATGTCGGCTAAGACTTCTTCCGTTTCCACATCTGCAAATAGATCGGAATAGGCTTCGGAGAATCTATCGAAAGCATTCACATAGTCTGGCATCGGTTCCTCGTGAATCTCTCTAGCCTCTAAACGCGGCGCTCTGGTTTTGTAGTAAGTAGCATCGCCTGCAACAGAGACTTGTTTGCGGAAAAGTTTTAGCACCTTGTTTTGATCGTCGTCTCTAAATCGAACTCGCCAGTAGTAACCGTTATCTTCAAGTAGCTCTCCCCAAAAGTGGCCACTCTGTTCTTCGCTTCTGCTAATGTCCCGAAGTTCGCGCAGTTTGCCATAAAGCGTGACGGCCTCAACAGTGAAGTCGGAATCTTCTACAGACTTAAGTGTCTTACGGCCTCTCTCGCCTAAATGGCTGCGCGTTACTACTTTCCGGCCTTGCTTTAGTGTCAGGTGTAATTCGGTTTTGTCCTCTGCTTGAATCGCAGCGATCTTTGGAAGCCGTCTCAAAACTTCTTCGCCGTAATCACTTATAGCGAGCGTATCCTTTTCGCGCTTTCGCTGTAGCAGGTCGGTCGTGTGAATAATAGTGTTGAGGGTTGGGATCGCCATCTCGAAATTCTTAGTGATCACCGCGTCAGTTTGTAGGCTACCTTTTTGGAAACCCAATCCGGTTCCTCCCGCTAGTAGTTCAATGCCGAAATCACCAGTTGGTTCCTCGCCAGCGTCGCGCTGAATTTTCCGGCCTATGTCCCGGATCATGTTTTGGATTTGCTGAAGCGTAGTGATGACGTGATCCAGTGGCAAGCGATTGCGATTCGCCAGACCTTTTTTGAACACGATAGAGAATGTAAGTTTTCGACTTGTAACCATCACGCCACCTCCGGTATATTGTTGGTGGTTTGATACAGACTCTTACTGCGCTGCCCGTGGAAGCAGTCAGATAGGTTTTGAGGAATGATGAACAGACCCGCCCGCCAGCGGGTCTTATTCATTTGCAACGTCTTTCGTTTTTACGCTGTCCTTTCTTTTGAGTCCCGCAGCATTAAACGCTTGCCGCCAGTTTGTTCAATAGCCGTGACTGTACGTTGACCGTCCGTTACTTGGCGCTCGTTGTGGCGGAAATCAAACTCCGCGAGATAGCGATGCAAGTGTTGTTTGCCTACGTGATGGTACGTTCCATCAATGCCGCGACTCAGG
>Ga0193747_1000562_pt1 | contig 12071 bp, 13 predicted proteins | sample L1m2metaG_FD_143048 | JGI IMG/M metagenome (GOLD analysis project Ga0193747, IMG submission 143048) | Soil microbial communities from a riparian zone of the East river system, Colorado, United States - L1m2 | ecosystem: Environmental > Terrestrial > Soil > Riparian zone | place: USA: East River...
GCCTAAGATAAAAAACAAACTTATTTAATGGAAGTGTGTCCATAGAAATTTCATTTATGAATTTGTTACTAAGTATATTATTCCATATCTGATTTGCGTTTAGTTTTAATTCGTCTGCAAATGTTACCCTTGTTTTGACCATATATGACAATGTCTTATCAAAGCCATTTTTAGAATTTTCTACACTTAGTTATTGCTGTTGTAGTAAGATAAATTGTTAATGCCGACAGTAAGAATTTTAGCCTAATAAAAAAGCGAGCTGAGCTTTTACATCAATGAAATAAGTGACTATGTCTAAGTATTGATATGAGGCAGAAGAATAATGAAGATTTCATTTGTAATCTGCGGAAGGGCAAATTATTTGAGGTCACAGAGATGATTCTTAAACACCCATACATATTGGCATTAGAAAACAAGGAGATAAACAAAGATAAGCTAGAACTATTTGTTTTTGAACAATACCATATAATAAAAAACGATAGAAGAAACTTCGCATTAATGATATCAAAGGCTTCCAGTGATACAGCAGCTAAATTATTTCTGGATTGCTTGTCTGCAGAAGGCGAAGCATTAGATACCCTAGATATTATGGCAAAAGAACTAGGTGTTAGCGTTAATGGAATAGAATCCTATGAACCATTGGCTGGATGTAACGCATATACAAATTATTTGACCAGACTAGCTGTTTACGGCTCAGATGCAGAGATTCTTACTGCTTTACTTATTGACTTCCCAATATGGGGCGATAATTGCGGCAAAATGAGCTCTGCATTAAAGAAAAATTATGGTTATACTGATAGTTCTTGCGTATTCTTAGATAAATTTGCAGCGCCTCTGTCAGAAGACTTTGTTAGCAAGTCAAATGATTTAGTAAAAAGCGCTCTACCCATCTATGAGAAAAAGATGAGTAGAGCAGCTAGATTGATTCTTGAGTATGAGCTGTCATTTTGGGATACGATCTATAATTACTCGCTGCAGGATCAGTAATAGGAAATAAAACGCAAAGGAAGTGCATTTTGTCTTTAGAGTCAAATAATAATAATAAAGTTAGATATAAAGAAATAATATAATAAGTTGTCCAATCTACAGATGACAGAATTACAACAGCTTGTTAATAACTGCTACGAACAAAAGGATATGAATATGAAGATTGAAACTTTATACAAAATAAATTCTATGCTTCCCAAACTACTTCAATTGAAAAGTTAATATCTTGTGCAAGTTTTTCTTCGACATTTCAACTATAGGTTAGATAGAATGGGATTCATCAGCAAGACAATAACAAGAAAAATTGTTAGACATATTTTGATAAATGTAATAGTCTAGAAATAATCGTCTTCATGTATAAACTGTGCAAAGCTTATGAAGCTACTCTTCTTCAACTGCTAGTGCCCAAGCATGTTGTGAAAGATACTCTTTGGGCCATGAGATATCAATCGCTTTCCAGGAAGCACCAGAATCAGTAGAGCAAAATACTCCGCGATTATTAGCAGCATAGAATTCTCCAACACTCTTTGGATTTGCGGCAAGGATTGAAATCATGGTTCCACTTGGTTCTGGAAGGCCTTTTGATACAGCTTTCCACTTATCATTATCATCTTCAGATCTTCTATATACCAGTGACTCCGCATCTTTAATGGAATGTGCTTGCCAAGGACTCATAGAGGCGGAAACGATGACAGTTAGGGGATTGCCTGAATCGACAGCAAGCCCATAGAGATATTGCTGCATAAGCCCTCCGGTCGACCTATTCCAGGATTCTCCGTAATCAAAGCTTTCAAAATAACCGTCACCTGCAGAAGAGTATAGCCGTTTGGGTGCCTTGGGATGTGTGGCTAGAGTGTGGGTATCATAAGGGCCTTGCTCAATTCTGTCTATCCAAGTTCTGCCGCTGTCGTGACTCTGTACTAGAGCTCCAGCCTCTATCGCAACAAAAATATAACCAGGATTATTTACATCTGGTTCAATCCAACGAACATGATGAGTCCAAGGTCTAGGTGGAAAGCTCCAGAATCTGGATGACTTCAAGTTGTTTAGAGCAACCATTTTTTCCCAAGATTCACCCCCATCATTTGAGGTATAAAGTGCGCTAGGCTCGGTTCCAACATATATTTTATTGAACCTGTCTTTTCCCTGTTCAAGAGGGCTGACTGAGACCGACATCACATCTGGACTAGAGATACTACTAGCCTTTCCAATGTTGTCCCAAGTTTGCCCACGATCATCGCTTTTCCATAGACCATTCCCAAGTGTACCGCAGTATGCACGGTTTAGATTCCTAGGATCAAATGATATGCTTTGTGGATGAGTTCCTTTCAAACACTCATGAGTCTTCCATCGATCCTTTGAAGACTCAAGTATGAGAAGTGAATCTTGCATTCCTGCTATAACAGTCGTCATTGGAAGGAAGAACTCCCAAGCCTATCATCGTTAATAGCCTTATTATCATTGTCGTTACCATTTTCAGTAAGGATTTCAAACAATATTCTGCATAGTATATTCACTTTTCTGCTATTTTAAATATAGTATAAACTATCTTCTAGAAACTACATGGCTGAATAATATCCCCAGATAATGACTAATAGTAACAAAACTATCTAAGATTAGCAAAGGCGATGTGCTTGCCACGAAATAAGGTTCCATATGATATAGTCTATCCATTCATTAATCAAATATGCACACTTTCTGTCCAGGTTTACAACAAAATTACCATTGGGAAGGTTTTCGCTATTAACTATACAAAGGTAACTATATTAAGACGGAATATCCTTCTTCTGTTAGGCATGGACATATGATGAACCGTACAAATGAGAGCAAAAACAGCAATAATGAAATGAAGTGCTGTCCCATTAACAATACATTCAAAATTATTGGTAAAAAGTTTACAGTTTTAATCCTACGGAATATGATAAACAACAAGCAGAATAGATTCAACCAATTATTAGGCTCACTTGAAGATGCTAATCCAAAGACCTTATCTGCAAGGCTTAAGGAAATGGAAAAACTTGGATTAATAAAGCGTAAGGTCTATCCTAATGAAACACCTATCAGAGTAGAATATCATCCAACGGAGAAAGGTCTAGCTCTGCAGCCAATCCTAGACATGATGGCAGCGTATTCTATGAGATTCTGCAGTAAGGATGTTTTCAAGGATGCCAAACCAAGAGAGTTCAGTGAGGTATATGGCAGAGATATTGCTGTAATTCCAGAATTACCTAATTAAAGATCTGATCTCTTAATATATGTGTCACTGGAAGGAGAACCTCATAATCTGTTACCTATATACTAAATCCAGCACTTATTTATGATCAACTTACTAAACATTTACTGAATAAGTATGATCATACCTATCTATTTATATAGTTACATTTGTATAGTTACTATAAACATGCAACGGAATAAGGCTGCTCTCATTTCTAATGTAGCAGGCGACAAGAAGTATAACAATTTCGATAATGATAAGACTCTTATTTCTATATCACAATCAAAATACAATAATATTAAGATGAAACCTAAAGATCAAAACAATGTAATTACTACTACTGATACTAATCAAAATACACAACTATCGACAAACAATGACGATAGTAGCAAATTAGTATTTTTGGCTTCGAATGACCTTCATGACAACGACAGCAAAATTCTTTCATTATTAACAGAGGATAATGGTTCAAGTTATACCTTCAAAGGCTTAATGCGCAGGCTCAATCTTCACCAGCAAAGCCTCACAAGGGCCTTAAAGCGTCTCGAAGATTTAGGATTTATACATACATTAGATACAGGCTATGCACTGAGTAATAAAGGGGAATTAATGCTATCCGGAAATATTACGGATGCATCCAAACAAACCACAAAAGGCTACAACTTTACGCGATTACTTCAAACTTCACTTCCAATAGAAGTAAAGGCTAGAGACATCGCTAGGAGTTTGACTGGCAGATGGTTTAGTACCTTAAGATGGGTTGGTTTAATTGAAAATGAAATTGGAAGTATACTAGAATGGGTTAACGATGATAATTCGTTTCGGATCAAAATGAACATGATATCTAATAATATTGTTGTAGAAACAAATGCATATTCCTATATAGAAAAAGTTGAAGCTCTGATCGGTGCCTGCAAAATCTTTGAACATATTACAAAGGAATTACAAAAAAATGCACAATATGCGAATACATACAACTCTAACACTAACCATTATCTATTAAACAAATATAACTAAACCATCATAATGAGAGATGAAGAATATTACTCCGTTAGAGAACTAAACGAATTCATTGTTTTCACTATCTAACTACGTACACTTTGGTAAAATTGGTCTTTGTTTGCTTCTACTGGGTTTGCGTTAGTAGAACTGCTTAAGTTTATTTTATTTCCAAATTCCAAATGTCTGTCCTAAATCTGTAGCTGCTCTAAACATTGCTTCGTCATTTCCTGTCTGTTGCCCCACCATCATGCTATGTTTATGTTATCTCATGATGTGGCTATAGACGATTCTTTTGATAGAAAAAAGGCTCGCAATGGCATATGCTGATTGTGCTGATTGTTGCAGTAGTATTGTTGCGCCGATTCCAATTATCGTTGTTACGAGTTATCATTATGATAACTATGAAAATAGATTGCTTATTCATTAGACTTTTGTAGAAAAATCATAATTTAAAATGAAAGCTGCTTCATCATGTTATAGAAGAAATTGCTAGATTGTTATGTTATTTTCTTAGAGTACAAAGTGAAATCATGATAGTAGGAGTAAGCCATTATATAATTAGGGCCCCATTGTACACGTATAGTATGTCATCTCCAACAACAACAACAACAACAGCAAAAACAACCGTTGCTGCCAACAATACAAGTAAAGACATATTCTCCAAGGTGTTGGTTGCAATAGATGGTTCTGATCCGTCAATGGATGCAGCAGATTACGCCATCTACATATCTGAGAAATATAATTCAGAACTTTATGCTTTGAATGTGATGCGTGTTGATTTTGATTTATTTGGACCAACTGAAACACCAAAGCATATAATAGAAATGAAGAAGCAAGCCCAGGAATATCTGGATAAAGTGAAACTTAAAGCAAATGAAAAAAATATTCAAATAAAAACAGATATTATTGCTTCTCTAAATGTAGCAGGAGGTATCGTTGAATATGCTGAGAACAAAAATATTAACTTAATAGTTGTAAGCACAAGAGGGATATCTGGTTTTAAAAAGTTATTACTTGGTAGTATCGCTTCTGGAATTGTAACTTATGCACATTGTCCTGTATTAGTAGTAAAGTAAAATAAGCGAAGTATTATAATAAAAAAGAAATTTAACGATAAGATTAAAATTAAGTCACTCTCTTCGTTTTCTGCCCTCTTCGATCGTATGTCGCTTCTGCAAAGCTTCTGCTAATGCCTTTTCTTTTTTCTCCATCGCCGTGATTGCTAACTCATTTGAATAATTTGCTGTTTACTGCAATAGACTTTTGGAGAATAATGGCCATGGTAATGGTTCCAGACCTGATTTTAAATATTCTTCTAGAAATCTATTGCGCAAGCCTAGTCCATGATGACCTACTGAAGATATCGAATGTTATAGTTGTATACAAAGACATAAAGATAGACTCATATATTATGAGTAAATGATATTTATCCGCTGCATAATGTGATAGGCGATGAATATCGAGACCTTGTCATTTGCAATAACTGCTCTTGGGCTGCTTCTTTATTGAAAGGTTCAACGGGATTCAAGTTATGTCCTATATGTAGAAATGAAAATCTCGAAGTAATTCCAGTAGAAGATTATGAAAGCTACAAGATACATATTGATAGTAAACGAGGAGTAGAGATTGACTTTACAAGAGAAAAATCAGCGTAACACTACTGATATTGTACATGACAAAATTAGCTTGGATTAAAGTAAGTCTAATCGCTTATAGAATTCAAATTAAAATGAGACTAAACTCTATATGTACAACTGGACATAGTGCTTGTTGTTCTTTGAGATGATAATGATCGTACCCCACTTGTTGTTGTCTCTCTCGGCTTCATTATTATTTGTTGTTTCTTCTTTCAATTCATTCTTGGGACTGGAAACTAACTAACTAACACGCTACGCCAAGCTGTGTGATTATTATTCTGTCTTAATTACAATCTGTATACCGTCTGGATCAAAAACCAGGAACTGATCCTTGTCAGACTTATGCTTCTTCTGCTGTTCAGAAGTAGAATCATATAGCATGATGGACTTAATCGTGTTAAAAGATGATCTATCAGGTATGGTTATTGCAAAGTTTTCCAATCCGGCCTCACCATCACTATGAGGTTCCCCGTCTAAACTATGCAATGTATTAATTGCAATATGATGATGGTAGCCGCATGCAGAAAGGAAAGCAGCCCCCATTGAGCCCCAATTCAATGTTATATCTAGTCCTAGTTTTTCATGATAAAACTTAACCGACCTTTCAAGGTTTGTAACTCTAAGGTGCATATGTCCTATTCTTGCTCCAGTAGGGAACGCTTGTGCGTTCTTTCTTTCCTGTACGTTAATTTCATCCAACAAAGAGTCAAGATCAAGTGGCAATGTGTCCATCATGATATGTCCTGCATCATCTCTGGGCCATTCTCTAGATGGTCTGTCACGGTAGATTTCTAGTCCATTCTTTTCGGGATCTCTCATATATAATGACTCACTCACTAAGTGATCTGCAAACCCCTCATAGTTTACTCCCGAATTTCGGAGGGCCAGATAGGTTGAGGCAAGACTCTTCCTATCACGAACAAGTATCGCAAAGTGATAGAGTCCAGCGGAATGCCGTGAAGGACTTTTTGCATTTGGATCATACTGTAGCATGAGAAGCGGTTTGTCAGAATATGTTTTCTTAAAACCTATTTCATACACTGACCTATCGTTTTCATTTTGATATTTTCGATTCACCTGCAAACCAAGACGTTTTTCATAGAATTCTAATACTTTGTCAATGTTCTTGACTGTTAATATAGGAGATCCGACCTCCATGCCACTGAGCATCTTGAAACTATTTTATTTAATAGTTAATATTAAATACTAACTTATATACAAGAATTCGATATTTCATTTCGATAATTGAATAACACTGGTGCTAATGCTTCGAAAGCAGGAATAAAAGATTACAGGAAGAACGAAAATCATTATGCTTTATACTCACAGCCATCATCCTCATCTTTTATTCTGTCTAGAAAGATAGATGATATTACTGCAGGCCTAACACCGGAGTTTTCTAGAGCACTTTACAGGATTGCAGAAGAGAACGCATTCACTGTAGGAGATTACATCCTAACAATGAGGACAGAGATCAATTTATCTGATCATTATAGAATAGACCTCATCAGATTCCTGTGCACATTCTCGATATTTAACAAGAATAAACAGTTCAAGGCTATAACCAGAGAGGATATAATTTCATTTCTAGATAGTTTTCGCAAGCCAGAAACTTCTGATCCTCTACACAAATGGATAGGGACTTACAATAACTATCGAATACATTTACTAAGATTCTTTAAATGGCTGTATTATCCTGAGATTGAACCAGACAAAAGGCCAAAGCCTGAAGTCATCGTAACTCCAAATAGTTTTACTCCTGACCCGAGCTCCGCCCATCCAACTCGACTCACTTTCTCTTCTGCACATATACAGGGTGAACATTTTCCTTTTGTAATAGGTCAAACCCCTCCAGCTACTCCTCCCTGGCCTACACTTATGTATAGTAGATGCTTTGGATCTTGCTCCTGAGTTCGGTCTTAAGTGCAATGAGGATTTTGGTAGCATTCAGGAAGGATTTCAACTATTTCACGGTTCAATAAATTCCTCCTCCCCTTTTACTTGTGTCATGTAGTACTCTATTTTTGTTTAGAGCGACATTATCTGCAACAGGCTGTTTATCTTTTAGACTTTGATCTTGTGATGTATTTTCTGGAACTTGGCCAGAATAAGATGCAGCAATATCGCTTCGGTTTCTGTAACGTAATTCGTTGGCTACTAGCTTTTCTATCCTACTTGCAGTCACAGTTTTTTCTTTTGGCTGTGTAGGCTTTGATTTATTATTTTTCCTCCTTTTAGTCTGTGGAGTGTAAGATTCCTGTTTTAATTTATTTGAAACTTTTTTTGCAACATCTCTTGCCATTAGGAATGGAACACCTGATCTACTAACTGTTTGGGCCATACGATCTGTATCAAATTTCTCCTTGCGGCCACTAGATCCTCTGATAACTATTTGCTGTTCTTTTTTCAAAGGTTTCGTCTTGTTAACTTTTTGTCTTCCTTTTGCTGTCTTAGTATTGCCTTTGCCTTTACGACTCTTTGGCTTCAAGGTTCTGTTTGGTTTATTGTGAGATTTCTTGCTTTTCATATCAATGCTATCATATGGTTAACAAACAACATATAGGGTTCCAAAAGTATATGGATTAACAGCGGACCCTTGATAAGAAGGATAAGTACAGAGGGATTTAAAGAACTCTTTATAGAACAAGCTCTTAACGAAATTGACTATTACCTTCTTTCTATACTGTAATAATTTGCAAGCCCTTCATAAATAATTTTTAAACTGTATAGAAATTGCTGACATAATAATTATATGTCGTTTGAAAATGCAGTAATAGGCTACGATAATAGCGATGACAAATACTAGTAAATTGACAAACAATGATGAACGAACAAAAAAAAGAATCTTAGTTATAGATGATGAGGATGATATCAATTTAGCACTCAAAGTAGTCTTAGAGAATGATGGATTTGAAGTGACTACATTCAATGACCCGCTAGAAGCATTACGGAATCTCAAGGCTAATCTTTACGACTTAGTATTACTTGATATTAGAATGCCAACAATGGATGGCCTTAGTGTATATCAAAGAATTAGAAAGTTAGATGATAAAGTTGAGATATGTTTCCTTACTGCAGGAAGTCTCAATGTTGATGAAGAGTTCGCAAAACAAGTATTTCCCATACTAGAAAAAGAAGACAGGTTTATTCGTAAACCAGTCAGTAATGAAGAATTGATAAAGAGAGTAAAGCAGATGACTTTAACTTAGTAAGTTAATCTTCCACCACTACCTTAGCTTTCTTTTGTCCCTAAAATCCATCTCGGCTTTTTTCACAGCACCTATGAATGAAGTGTATGTGTGTTGATTGTTTTAGCAAATCACCTACTAGTGTAAAAAAAATGTTATCTTCTGTTCCAAATCTTATGTTCTTTTGTATGACAACATCGTAATCTAATTGATTGGAAAAAGAAAAAAATAGACTACTACTACCCCTTTCCATTAGTTGTTTTACCTTAGCTGTTCTTTATCAACTACTTTTATACTTCTTTCCTTGGCTAGTATTACTGCAGTTATTGCTATATAGGCGACTTGCGCCAATTCACATGTCATGTCAACTGCATCAACATCTCCGCCTCTTCCAGTAACAGGATTGCTAGGGAATCGTGTTATAACATATAGTATTATAAAACCCACATTTCCTGCAATTCCCACATAATACCATATTCTTCCCCATCTTTTTATCATAGGCAATATCCAAAATATCTGTGCAATTCCAGATCCTAGAAAGAATGTTGCCATTGGTATATTTCCAAGCATTCTCGGATGCGCAAGTGGCATATACAAGTGTACTATTCCAGCTATTGCAGTAGCAACCGCAGCGGCAATGAATAAGTATTGGTAGTTACGAAATGAGGATCGTTCTTGATGTCGTTGTCTAATATTATTATTTTCTGACATATTGTATTCTTGTACCTCCTCTATACCTCTCTCTGATTTCTTATGCTGTTGCTTTTCCTTCAATAGGCGTATTATTAGATGTAAATGATTGATGGGTAGTTTGTACGTGAGCATCGACAGATGGAGTTAGGTACAACATCCACATAGCTAGAAGTGATGCCATTGAGACAGCTAGCAGCAACGTATAACTGCTATTACTGATAGATTTTGTTTTAAATGCCTTAGATGTGTGTCCAACATTCTTAGAAATATTAACTTTTGACATTACTGCCTGCTATCATACATACTATTTAGATGTGGTGCAAGCAGCGCTGCACAATGTTGACAAAAATTTTCTAATGAGGTCAGTTATGCTAATTTTCAGTTAACATAATGGACATAGCAGCAGTAGTTCTTGCAGTTCAAAACAACTTTTCTAAAATGATTCATTGCTCGAATAAATAAACAAACAAACAAAAGGGCAATCATGTTTGTTGAATTAATGCAATTGTTTAATACTATGTAAACCATAAAAAATTGCTAAAGTACCTAAGTAAGCAAAAAGGAATATTGGATTCCAAAATATACTGCTGATGCATTTGATGGTAAAGTTTTATGGCTTCTAACAAATGAAGAGGAAGTTCTTGACAAGTACCGCTATGGAACGGAACCACCAGGCGAACAGTATGCAAAGGATTTCGAATCATTCAGAGGCACACCGTATGGACAGAAGGCTGATTATGGCTCAGACTTTGACCGAAATATTCGACTCGTCGAAAACTACAAAACATAAGTGATTTGAAATAGAAAAAAGTTGGGCCTCGTGTAATTATACATGATATTTTTATATATTTTAAGTGCCACTTTTCTATATTGTGAATGATATAGATTGGAATGTTTTGACAGAATCAAGAAAAAGTGTCAAGGACAACCATCTGCGGGATTGTGGAAATGTGATAGCAGAGTATGAAGACAAGATAGTAATAATAGAAGGCGCTACTATAAAATCGCATGAATATATAATCCCCAAATTAAAAGTAGATCATTTTGATGAAAACAGTCTTTATCTCAATATTTCTCGTCATGATATGATTTTAAATTTTGACTTCTAAGGTTACGATGGATTTTATGCCTTCCATAAAAGTTTAGATGTCAAATTGTTATATTATTACAATTATTTGTGCCTCAATTACCTCGAATAAGAGCTATCAAGTGTTAAATTCTATGTAAATCGTAAGTACTACATGCAAAACTATAACAGCATAGTTTGGGATGGTATCATAAAGAAAGAAGCTAGGGGCAGTAATGATGAAGACCTTGGAGAAGTACAAGAAATAGGGGATACCTATGTCTTGACCCAGAAGGGGATGCTACAGAAACAAAAATTCTATATTCCAAAGTATCTAGCTGAAGGATACGATGGAAGTGTACTAAGATTCAGCGTAAGTGAAGAGGAAGCAAAGAATAGCTTCGTAAGAGACTCACCGCCGTCTGGTGGAGAGTATTCTAAATACAAGAATACAAACACTCCCAGAGACATTGAAACACGAATACCAGTAATTGAAGAAAGACTGAATGTATCCAAGTCAGAATCCACCGAAGAAGCAACTATTACAAAGAGACCGGTTACAGAGACCAAGACAGTCGATGTGCCAGTGACCCATGAAGAGCTAAGTGTAGAAAGAAGACCACCTAGTGATAGAAGATATACAAGTATATCAGCAGAAAGTCCAGTAGACTCCCAAACTGAAATAAAGGTTCCTCTAAAGAAAGAAGAGCTAGAAGTTAGTAAAGAACCATACGTCAAAGAAGAAGTAGTAGTCAAGAAGAAGCCTGTAACTGAAACACACCAAGTGAACACCTTAAAAGTGAAGAAATAAACGTTGGCAGTACTGCTACTGAGGAAGAACAAGAATAAAAAGAACTATCAGATGCAATTTTCTATAAGAGGACTCAGTTTTCCCTTTTTTCTGCAACTTCTAGATAGTTATACAACCTTTATTTTCTTTATGGTACAATATTATTATGGTCATAAAGCAGGTAACCATTGCATCTGAACCACTCCTATCGTATGGGGCTGTAATTACTACTCACTGGGTCTGGATTGCAGCTCCATCATTTATTCTACGAACAAAATCGTCTTGAGGCGAGATAATTCTCTAAAGCTTATGCTATGTAGGATTTTCTACATATATCCTTCATCATGACATGCTACCCATTAATATCTTATGTTATGTAACAATAACCATGAGTTCGATTAAGGACAAGATTAAGGAAAAAGTAACCGATGCAAAAGACAAAGTAGTAGGTACTACTGAGAATGTGTCAGACACGGTACGGGGAAAAGCTCAC
>Ga0193747_1000563_pt1 | contig 12068 bp, 8 predicted proteins | sample L1m2metaG_FD_143048 | JGI IMG/M metagenome (GOLD analysis project Ga0193747, IMG submission 143048) | Soil microbial communities from a riparian zone of the East river system, Colorado, United States - L1m2 | ecosystem: Environmental > Terrestrial > Soil > Riparian zone | place: USA: East River...
AGGATCGGCATTGATTTTGAAACCCTGGAGTATCTTGGTATAGATCCTGGCATTGTAGAAGAAACGTACAAGCCAATACAAAAGCATATCAAGCCACTTCAAGATTGGGCCGGAAAGATTCATGATGGCCTCCTAACGGAAAAAATTGATTATGTACAACACAAGCGAATAGAGATCGATAGTATACTAGCTGCGGTCAAAAATAATGCGAGGTTTTGGGAATTCATACTTGATAAGTTAGAAGAGAAATTCCATACACGAAATTATAACCGTGCCATTGATGTTCCGGAATACGTAATTCCCGATTGTGTGGTAGAATTGAACGATATCGTACGTGAGAAGGCTACCTACATCTTAAAAGAAGAAAGGTCGAGATTGCAGAATAGGTTTTCAAACAATAAAGGATTCTTAGACGTTACCAAGTACGATAAATCTATACCTGACCATTTCAAAAAGATAATTGAAGAGGATGATACCATCAAATCACTATTGAGAAAAATTGATAGAATAGCTCGATAGGAACAAAATTAAGTAACCTCTCAGGCACCTATAGAATCTGATATGAGGGTTCATCTAGGGAGAAACATCGAAAAAGGATTCGTCGAACTTGTCTCAGAGGCAACGGTTTCAACGTGGGCTACAGAGTAGGATTTATCATAGATAGGATCAAACAAAAAACACTTAAGTTTTTTATGATCACAAGACTGCAAAATTTGCTCCCGAGTCCGGATAAAATCGATAATTGGAACTTACGATATCAGGTTTAGTACCTCTGTAGTACGCTCTAAAACTCTCTCCACAAGTGCACCGAACTTTTGACACATTAAATTGTGCATATTGCCACGTTTTCAGCACAGAATGCCTTCCTATCTTTCTGCAGGAAGGACATTTCAAACTCATAATAGGATACTATGAAAGGAGAGCTCATATGTATATCACTCGATTACGTAATCGAACCGTGTTGCATCTAACCTAAATGAAATCAATACCACTGTGAGCTGTGAGAGAGTGAATCCGACTAAGAATTACCAGTGTGCATAGTTATATCAATTTTCAATCTTAGTTTCTCATTTACACCATATGGAATATGTTGCACGATGGAAATATGCCGACAAGAAAATCGGCATTTCAAGCCCCTCATAATGGGGAAACCGATGAGATTATTGCGTATGTGCATATAATGTAACTGAGAATGAATTCAAAAAACATTTCTAGTGGATAGATGTTATTTGAGAAATTGAATCGAGAATCTTTGATAGTTAACTTCATAAAGGATAATCTAAAGCTCTTACAACAAGATTTTCATGAAGATCTATTCAAACAGATTGAACATCAATATTTTTTGAAAAACTAAAAAATGAGATTGGCAAACCTAAAGACAGCGAGATTGCTCATGAAGCAATTTTTTATTTAATAGAAAACATTTGTTAAAAGATGATTCAGAGATTACAAAGATCTTAGATTTACCTTTTTTCAATGATAACATTAAAAATAAGGAGCTTTATCATTCAGCACTCAGATTAAACGATCCATCCACTGCAGTCATTATAGATCCGTCTAAGATGGATGATGTGGAATATCTACAAGAAATTTCAAAACAAATCAAAGACCAGATTGATAGATGTCTTGATACTTTTGCAAAACTTATATGAAGCAGAAGTAATAGCGACAGCACTAGCGTACGCCTTGTCGTTGTAAGAATGGCATTAAAGGAAGGAAGGCAGAATCATTAGTTGATATTATATCACCATAGAGATTAAATGAATCAATTGTGATTGCTGAAAAAATAACTGCTAATAAAATAGTCATCTATAAAGAATAACTATTCTTAATAATGATAAAAGGTTCCCTTCACTAAATGATAACGACATTCAAAATCAGAGATAAAAAGGCCATGAGATTAGCTGAATGTAGTAGCGTCCCTAGGATTATGATAATATTTGGGCAGAACGGCGCGGGTAAGACAACATGTATAGCGAATCAGACCGAATGGAATACGCTCACGCTCATGTTCATGGAGATGAGTCATCAGTCAAGATAAGTTCTGTCTTAAGTCGATTGGAGATTGCCAGAAGAAATATTGTTGCCGCATCGTCCTTGCTTGATAACAAGAACAGATCTCCAATTGCTGAATACACTAGCATATCACATGTCTATGAGCCTCTAAACAAGTTGCTGAATATGTTGTTACCGCAGTTGAAATTTGAAAGAGCCGATATTAGCGATACTGGCTCTCCTAAGTGTATATTCAGCAAAGATACCCACAGTGGTATTTCTCATTCGCCGAACCAAGTGGATATTGATAAACTGAGCAGAGGAGAAATAGAAGTGATATCTCAATTTCTGCCATGTGTAGAGTACCAAATACTACGAAATTAGTATCAAAGTCTGATGGAAGCCTTTCAGATATTGTTGTTTTGATGGATATGCCAGACCTACGTCTTCCATCTCAATTACAATCACGTTTACTGGAATACGTTAGATCCGTAGTAAGAGAAGAAATTGAGAACATCCAATTCATTATTGTAACAAATTCGTCTGCTTTGATGGATAAAGCCACTTCTGAAGAACTTTTCATGCTGTTGCCATCGCAGCAACTGGCTGAAGGGTCCAATCAGTTGGTGAAAGTTTCTGATGGGAATATGTGCTTAATGCCTTTGTGAGCTTTCAGAATGATTTCATGCTGGCCTTCAAGTATAGAGGGACAATACTACGTCTGCGGTTACGGCAATGCGACTAGTACGGCTGCTGCAGCACTAAACGATACCGGTTCAGCAATGAATGCTTCAGGTATAAATACGAATCCAGTCCAAAGCGGTCAATTTCAAGGTTTTAGTTATGTCGGACAAGAACAGTATGATAAATTTTAAATTTTAAAAAATTTTGATCAATAAAGGCTCTTGATCGGCTGGCTAGATTGAAAACTAGTTATAACCTACTACTTCAATTCTAGATTGATTACCATCTTTAGTTACTCTGTATATTCTATCCACAAAACTCTCTAAATCACGCTCATGAGAGACCATTATTATCTGTGCAGACTTTAATTCGTCTAGAACTTGTCTTAGTCTAATTAACTGTTCTTTTCCAAAGCCATCAGTAGGTTCATCTAAAATTAGCAAAGCATTATCCATACCTGCAACCTTTTTAAGCATAGTGTTTAGTGCAAGTCTGTATGCTAAAGCAACTGATGTCTTTTCTCCTCCACTTAGACTATTAACGCTTAGAGAATAGCCACTCTGAGTGATAATTGGAGTAAAGTTCGAGTCTGCTTCTACACTAATATCGCCTGTGTCCATTAAAATAGTGAACCACCTCTGAAATAACTGGTTAAATTCCTCATTTATACTCTGAAGAACATGTCTTTCTATGTCTTGAACGGCTGGAATAAAGTGTTGCTCTAACCAATTATTCGTTTGCTGAAAGATCTGCATATTCTGATGACGATCCTTCTTATCTTTAACTTCCTTTTCGAGTTCATGCACGTTTGATTCTAAAATTTTGAGCTCTGAACGCCTGCCTGAAATCCCCTGCCTTATTTCGGACATTTCCTTTTCTAAACTTCCCATGGTATCTTCTAATACTTCTAAATCTCTTATTGCGTCTTTATTCTTGTCGAATAGCGCTTCGTCCTCATGTAACTTTCGTTCGTCAGAATTAATTTCAATCTTTAAAGCATCTATAGATATATTAACATCTTGAATTTCCTTTTCAATTTTTGACTTCCTTTTTATTTCCTGTAAATTTTCAACATATCTAAATTCAATTCTGTCAAATTCGGATTTTGAAATCGTTTGTTCTGTTTCTGTATAGAGTTCTTTGGCTTTGGTCAATATCGGCATTTCTTTTAGTATTTGTGATAACTTCCTTCTCTTTTCAAGAGAATAGTTTTGTTTACTAAGATTTTGTATGTTTTCGTTCATCCTCGACTCTCTTATTTGAAGAGTCTTTTTCGAGCTTTGAATAGAATCCTTCTTTTCAGTTAACTTACCTAGCTCGCGCTGAATTGTCTTTAAATATTCTTCTTTACTTTCAAGATTGTCTATAAGGATTTTGTATTCTCTTTTTTTATCCTCATACGTTGCTGTCGAACTGTTCAAATATCCTATATGCTCTCCTACCCCTAGTTTTTCTTGATCAAATTCGGCTTTTACTTTCGAGATATGACTTAAACTCATTTTCTGTCTGCATGTTGGACATGGAGCGCCCTCTCCGATACTGATTATGTTCTCAATTTCCTTTTGTTTTTTGGATATTTGTTCTTCCATTGTTAATTCTTCAGCCCTATTCTTGGATATTAGATACTCAATATTGGCTGATTTCTCTCTTAATGTTGGGAGCTCTGAAATTGATTTTTTTAGATTTAGTTCTTTCTCTTCTAATACGCTCAATTCTTTTATGGACTTTTCCTCTCTCTCAATTTTTTCTAATTCAGCCTGTTTCTCTTCCGTTAGTTTATTGGTCTCTGATTCTAAGCTTCTCCTTTCATTGTCGATAAATTGTTCTAAATTTGTCTTTTCTTTCTCTGCGATATCATGTAGTTTTACTGTTGGTTCTAACTCCTTTAATTTATTTTTTAAAAAAATATAATGTTCATAAGCTGGTCTTAGCTTTTCAACGAGGTGCTCTTTGGTGATGATGGAATCCAGCTCTCCTTTTAGTAGTTCAAATCTTTCTTGTTCTTGTTTCAAGGCGTTTTGATTCCTTTCAATAGTGTTATTCAGAAGTGGTATAGATACCTGGAGCTGTAAAACGAGAACTTGTTTCGGTTTAAGACTGTCAATGTTTTCCTTTAGCTGCTTTGTTTTATTGTCTAACTCTGATATTTTCACCTGATCTTTTTCTACATCAGTTATCAAAAAACCGACTTTTTTGTTGAGTCCATGCAACGAAGATTCCTTTTCTTGAAGATCTTTAGTTATCCCAAAATTTACACGCCATTCACCAGTACTCCAATCCAGAAATGTCTCAACATTTTTCTTGACTGTACTGTATTCCTCAATATTGAAGGCTCTTCTCAGAATCCCTAGTCTTTTTTCCGGCACTTCTGAAAGAATTTGCTTCATCATTTCTTGCGGTGTAAAAATAGCATAACGGTAAATTACAGATGTCGTTCTGGTCTGTGCTTTTTCATTAATATTAATAATCTTCAAAATCTTCGATTTCATCTCACTCACGGAATAAGTCGTTTCCACATCTCCTTCAACAATATATCCTTCAGATTGCGTTACCTTCTTATCACGTCTAATTATACTTCGAAAGATCTGATAATTATTTTTATTAACTTGAAACTCAAGAAGAACAGATCCTTTCTTTTCTCCTGATCTCAGAAGATTGTTGCCATCTACATCACCTAGTCCAAAAAGAGCAAATTCTATTGCAGAGAGAATAGTTGATTTTCCACATCCGATGTCGCCTTGAAAGAGGATTGTGCCTGCAGGTATGACTATTTCTGTATTTTCTTTATAACTTCTGATATTGTGTAGACTAATTTTTCTAATTAACATATTATTTTATTTCTTTATTTATGTCTGATAATCCCATGACAGATTTTGCTTCATGCATGAGTCTTTTTTCAAAGTCATCTAGAGTTTCGTTTTCAATTTTTTCCTTTTTTAGAGCAAGTAATAATTTGTTTGCCGTAAATTCGCCGTGTTCAGATATGAGTTTGGATTTTATAAAATTCTTTACTTTCTCATCTGTCATAGCAGGGTCAATCTTAATTGATGCTATTCTTTCTTTGATCACTTTCTTTTCTATCTCTTCTATGCTTGTTCCAAAGACTTTCACTTGAGTAGTCTCGGGAGAGACAAGGTTATTTCTGTTAATGAATGATACTAATGCACGCTTTGCTGAAAGTGCTTCTTCAAATCTTGAAAAGTTGATATCCGATCGCTTTCCTGACGCCAAAGTTCCTTTTACTTTAATCAAAACTATTTTATTTGTTAGGTCCTCCATTTGTTCTACCATGGAGCTTATCTTATCCTCTATTTGTTTGACAGTATTTTGATTTACATTAATAGTGTTGAATACAATATCAACTATCTTTGTTTCTATAAAGTTGGCCCTTATTGTTTCGTTGTCATTATCATAGCTTATAATATAAAAACCCCTCCTTTCACCTTGGGCAGTATCTTCTAAATCTGTAAATGTGGATCCAAATAATGGTCCAGGATAGACAATCATACTTTTTCCATCATCATGTTTATGTTCAATCCTTCTATGTAAATGACCTCCGCCATAATATATGAATCCTTTTGGTAGTAACGATAATGGAATAGACTCTCCATGAGCAAGGTCAACAGGAGTTAATTCACTTATTGGTGCATGAAAAAGAAATATCTTAAAGTCTTCTTCAGACTCGAGCGCTTCTATATCCAGTAGATTGTAATATTCACTATCGAGGCCAGTCTTTCTTCCTGATAAGCCTGTGATTTTAAAGGCAGTCTTCTTATCTTGGATAAATTTCAGTTTGATTTTGTCTTTTATTAGCTCAAATTCAATAGGCTTTATGAATAGTCCTGCGCTATGAAGTATATCTATTATCGATACTGTACTTGCAGTGAAATCATGTGAACCGTAAATCATATAAATCTCAATTCCATGTCTCCTGGCTTGTATCATGATATCTACTGCACGCTTAACATGATCCAGCTCGGGAACATTAACATCAAAGAAATCTCCCGTGATGGCAATAAAGTCTACCTTTTCTTCGACACAAATGGATATGGCTTTCTGGAAGGCTTTGAGATTAATTTCTTTGAGCTTTGGGTTCCTCCAAGCACCCAAATGACAATCTGTTATATGTGCAAACTTGAACAAATTATGTTACTACTGCAATCTTCTTATTTGGACTTGTTTTCATATCTTTCACAATATCCTCAAAAAGGGGTATCTTCATAGGGACAGCAAATTTTGTGAAATTAGAGCTAATGATAGCTTCACCCTTGTCCAGGCTTGCTATGTTCCTGTCATCTGTTGATAAGTCTTGTGATGTACTCTGTATTATTGAGCTTCGCTCAGTCGCAAGTTCATTTCCTAGAATTATTTTTGTGTTCATGTTCGCTAGTATCGTTTTTGGAATAACGCTTGTAAGCTGAGTTATTGCAATAAGACCAATTTTGAATTTTCTACCCTCCCTTGCAATGTCGCTGTAAATATTAGAACCAGAAGATCTAAGGACCTCGTCACCCAAAACCCTTGGAGCTTCTTCTATTACAATTGAAATTACAGGCTTCGTTTCCAAAATGCCCTCTTCTTTTGCGCTCTTGTGGCGATCCAGAATTTCGTGTGCTACAACGCTTCCTATCAGAAGCTCAGTCTGATCCTCCAACATCGACGTATCAATCACCACTTTTTTGCCCTCCTCAAGTGTATCTATGATTTGAGTTACCGTTGATTCTCCGACTGTATCGCTAAAAGCTCTCGTACGACACTTCAGTTGGTTGTCAGTATGATCGAAATACACTCCAAGAAGTCTGTTGAATTTTCTTCTTAATACGTTCAGAGTTCCCCTGGCTATTCTGATCTCTGGCTCGCCACCTTCGACATCACTGTTGATAGGAGTATCCCTTATAATCTCTGATATCCAGTTTTCACGATATGCCTGATAAGCTAGATACATTGCGTCCCACTGGGTTTCTGTGAAATCAACAATTCCTTTTAGATGGTCAGGTGTTATGGATCTCAGGTTAATTACAAGTCCGACTGCTCCGCGGATAGCAGAAGCCCTGGGAGAATAATATTTGAGATAATTTGCTGCCTGGGGGTGATTTCGCAACCCTAGGGCAGCGGCTGTCCCAAAATATTCGTCATGCGCATCCAAAACAAGAATTCCACAGAAGTCCTTATCTAAAACATCCCACAGCATGACCTTTATCAAATTACTCTTTCCCCTGCCCGTGGTCGCTGGAATAAGAATATGATGTGAGAGAACATCTGGACCTTCCAGATAAACGTCTGCATTTAGGGTCTTCGAACCAGTCCTGACCTTGCCAAAATATAATGGATTATTGGGTTTGATTAGGAAATTCAAATCCTCTTTCTTGATGTGTCTAACGGATCCCATAAAATTCGGCAGAATTTTTGGATTGTGAGGACTACCAGTGAGATATAAAATAGATCTCGCCAAAGCTAGCACATAATTTCTCAAATGAGGCTCCACAAAGTCTAGGCCTACACCGCTGCCTTCAAGTCTCATTCCCGAAATATTTTCAAGTGAAGATTGTGAAATCTGACTACCGTATGAGAGATCAAAAACCTGTAAAAAAAGCTTGCCTTCATTTCTCTCCTCCACGAGTAGATCACCTAATTCGATAGCTCCATCACTTTTCTGTCTAATAATTAATTTTTCCACTCCTCCGGCAATGATTTCCCCGCAACAATCAGCATTCATCTACCATAGCCTCCGACCAAGAGATTCAGAATATGATGTGCATCTGTCGATCGCATATGATGTGCAAATTTCTTCCACAAACCTAACTTGGACATCTCTGAAAGAAGCATTACTCTATAGGTCTCAATCTCGTTTGCTCTAACTCTTGCATTGTTGTCTGCATCTATAAGCCCATACGGATATCCTGGGAAGCCTATATCAACCGAATTCTTAGCCAAGCAGGTTATAACTTCATTGAGGTTCAAATCATCCAAATCCTTCATTTGTCTATTACTTATTTCATATCGAAATATATGATCGGCTTTTTTATGTAGCTTCACAATGGTCATTATAACGGAGTGATCCTTTGACAGACCTTCTGCCAGAGGTGAGTAATACCATTCCTCGAAGTTTATTCCCCAATCCTCCACAAGTTTGTGTAGAGAGCCAAGCAATGACAAGCCAGTTGTCGTAATCATATTACTCGTCTTCGCGAGACCAGAAAAGGTTACGCCTTTATTTCGTGCCCGTTCATGGAGGACGTCAAGGTAGTGTACTTCGTTAGGAAAGGATGTTTGAAGGGTTCCATCCGATACCAGTACATCGTCTTTATCTAGGATTCTATCTATAATAAAGTGCGAATAATTCCATTCGGCAAATCTTCTTGCTACAGAAGCAACCTCTTTAATATCTGTTCTTGTGGTTCCTCGTATCAGACGATCTGTGGAATCAAAAGATAAGTGTGATTCAAACGGAAGATAATCACTAAAATCATTCTTTGTAGCAAAGAGTAAAGTCTTGTATTGAGTATTATTATCATTAAGGTTCAAAAGAGTAACTGAGAAAAAATCTATTGCTTGAGGCAATTCATTTTGATTTATCCTTTGTGTTTCACTAAATACGTTAAAGTATATCCTATTTAATTGAACTGAAAAATTCGGTGCCCCTATTAGCTCTTGGTTACCACCATCTACAAATGCGATTTTTCTTGAGCTGCCGTTTCCGTTGATTGGATAAAAGTTCTCTCTTGCAAAAGGATAGATCCTGTATGCATCTTCTTGAAAGTAAGGGTCACCCAGATCATATTCGTTGACGTTTTGGTGCAATCCATTTATTAGCCTACTGATTGTTTCGCTCAACATCACGCTACTCTTTCTACGATGCAAGGAACATAATAAATGATAGTGTTAATGAGCACAGGGGTAAGGATACAATTAGGAAAAAAATTCCATCGCGAATATTCAAGGAAACTACAGATGTTATTACTTTGCATACAGGAAGAAACTAGGTTATTTTAGGTTATATAGTAAGGAATAATCCTTAACTGATCTGTGTCAAGAAGAAATAATAGAGTAGGATTCCTCTTTATTCACACTCTTTGTGATCTTGATAATTTGTTAATTAGTTGATTGATCATTTTCTGTTGCTGGAGTATTAGGGCCATAAACAGTGATTCAGTCGAGTAGTTGTCACTTTTGGCAATAGCTGCATCATCATATTTCCTACATTCATTCAACATTTCGTGAAACAGAATTCTATTTTCTTCACGTAATGCATATCCAAAACCTTTCCATGATTCAATCTCTTTGTTAAGAAAATCTTTCTTATTCTTCTACGTAGCCATGTACTGACATTACTTCTTTCTCTTCGATTTAAGAATTGAAACACTAATGAGGGAGAGGGGAGCTGTACCTAGTTTTAGCCTCATAACTCTTTCTTGTCTATTTAATCCTGTTTATAACACAAAAAACTATTGATTATTTGAAGGGATCTTAGCCGTTTAGACTTAGTCTTCCCAATACTACTGGTCATAATTGGAACTCATGATAATTCTACGGGATCTTTTAGTGAACAATTTTTTTCACTTGAACCAATGCAAACGAAGCAAGTTTCCTTCATATTCAGTGCAGCCCTAGATTTGGGGTCAGGAGTACACACTAATGCTTAGTGCACAAAATGATGCAATAACCATTATGAAGGCAGTCAAGGTACATATTGCTGGTTAAGCTGGCCGTGAACGGGAATATTTGTATGGACGAACCCCTCTTATAAACAAACTTCGTCAGTCCTAAACGTAATTAACTATAATGAATAACCTAAGATCCAACTCTCTTCATCTTGGAACCACATTTTGGACACGCAGCTTCCTTATGTTGTGTTCCACAGGCCATACAATAGTACTTCAATGATGAGCCATTCCTAGTGTTAAGCATAGAAGACATTGAGCCACTTATTGCATTCATTCGTTTAAGCAATATCCTTCGCATATACATATTTAACAAAATGAATACTCCAAATATGACAGCTAAGGATATTGGAAATGGCAATAAGATAGAGATCGTAAGACTTATTCCAAAGGATATTCCTAGCCAACCTAATTTGGTTAAGTGGGAATTGCTTGTTATTTTTGATACTCATTCTTGACTCATACTCATTATTACTTTTGTTGTACAGCCATTACAAGAATCATCCAAATTCCCTCCAAATCTATTCTGTAGCTCGCAGATTCTATGCCATATCTTACTGGCTTGTTCAAAACGGGTTGATACCTTCAGATGATTCAATATGACATGTACGAATTGTAGACACAGAACTTGGATATGCAGTCCGAGTAGCGCAACCGCAATTGCGATCGCTGTCATAACAGCAGGTGCTGCTATAGTCAGAGCTGGTTTTTTTGTTCTTGTTACCGTTGTTGTAGTTGTTGCTGTTTCTTTCTTATTCAATTGTTGTCTACATGTATATCTAGCATTGGCGTGATTATAAGAATAGATACAAATTCCAACATTGGATTCCACATCTGGATTCCAAAAGCGGAATTGAGCACCCTATTTTTATATTTAATTGGTACTACAACAATCAGGGCTGACTTAATTGATATGACACAGATTCAGACAAAGACGCGCAATCACTAAAAACCATAATTGAAATTGAAATTCAAAGTACTGCTAGCGAAAGGGAGGTTTGGGAATCACTGAACTATTTAGTCCTAGAAAGAGCAGAAGCCATAATGTATAAGGTGGGATTCAAGCACTTGAATTATTGAAGGCAGATAAAAAGGTGTTAAGATTCTACAAGAAAATTTGAATGAGGAAAAAACATTTGGAAGCTGGTTGGAAAGGAACAACCCAAGGTTAGCAAGAAAAATAATGAGAAACCAATTAAACGAAAAGCAAAAAGCAAAGAATGAAATCCAGTACTACTTCGGCTGCGACGACACCAGCAACTTCTCCGTAAGCATCAAACAGCCATTGCACTTTCATTAAAAAGTCCTCAGGTGAACATGCGACTAAAGAACTATCTTATTTCTAGCTGATATTGAGACTACCACCCTATACGCCTGTCTTGCGCTTGTGGGCTTTGAGCATCTATTGAAATTAGTGTACTGTATACCGTCTCCCTCTCCCCATGGTGTTTCATATATTATTACCATATTTTACTAGATGATTATTACAATGTCAACAATATCACAAGCGGAAACATCCAAACCACTGCAACAAAAAAAGATGCAAGAATGCAACAGATGTAAAGCAGCAGGATTCCCTAATCAGTTGATAGGCTTCGAAAGGGTAGGAGAAGATTCGACAACAGGAAAAATTAGCTGGAAGCTAATAGACGAAAACGGTGTTGAGCACAAACACAAGTTCGTACAGGATTCATCCATTGACAAATCAGCAGCTAAGACTTCATTTAC
>Ga0193747_1000564_pt1 | contig 12038 bp, 11 predicted proteins | sample L1m2metaG_FD_143048 | JGI IMG/M metagenome (GOLD analysis project Ga0193747, IMG submission 143048) | Soil microbial communities from a riparian zone of the East river system, Colorado, United States - L1m2 | ecosystem: Environmental > Terrestrial > Soil > Riparian zone | place: USA: East River...
GGTCGCTATGTTTCGATTCGAGAGAGCGGGGGCAAGCCCCCTTCCTGACCTGTGAGTTTGTTTAGATGTCTGGTTCCAACTAAAGGCGCGTATGAATCAACCGTATGAAGACGTGTATGAATCAACCGTAAGGGAGGGCTCATGTTTACCGAGCATTTATGCAGGCGGCTGGGACGTGCTCCGTTGGTCAGAGTCAATCTCGGCGTGTAAGCTCAACCTTGAACACCTCAAGGTCAGGAAGGCGGGCTTGCCCCCGCTGTTTCTTAAGAAAACATTCCCGCATGGCTCGCAAATGGTCAAATCTTAATCTCCCGGGCGCTCTGCATTTTGTTACTGGGAATTGCCTGGGGCGCACTCCGGTATTTACTGAGCCAGCTTGTTGTAATGCTTTCCTTGAGGAATTCAAGAACCTGAATCAGCGATGGCCGAGCAAGCTTATCGCTTACGTGCTGATGCCGGACCATTTTCACTTGATAAGTAATCCACGCGATGGTCGAATTAAGGAGTTCGTTGGCGCGCTTAAGAGTCTTTCGGCTAAAAGCATTGTCAGAGTCTGCAAGCAGTTTCGATTTCACATCGATGAAGATGGTCATCAAGTTTGGCAAGAAAGCTTTAAGGCGCTCCCTTTTTGGAGCGGCTGGATGATCTGGCAGAAGATCTATTACATTCATGCCAATCCGGTTAAGGCTGGAATCGCAAAGTCTGCCAAGGACTATCGTTGGTCCAGCTTCAGATCCTTTTATTCCCAAGGCGAACCGTCACTGGAAGTGGATCATGATTGGTGGTGGTCAGATGATGCCGAGAAACTGGCTTTGGCGGTGAAGGAGATGGGCTGGCATAGATGATGAGGTTTTGGGATCCAAACAAAGCGGGGGCAAGCCACCCTTCCTGACCTATTAGAGTATTTCGATTTGCTGTTTCTGGCTGAATGAGAGTATTTCCTATTCCGATGGAAAAATCTGCAACCTACGCGTCGGCCGGCGTAAACATCGACGCGGCTAATCGCGCGACGGAAAAGATCAAAGAACTTGCGCGCGCTACTTTCAATGCGCGCACGCTTTCTGAGATTGGCAGCTTCGGCGGCATGTTCGACGGCGCGTTTCCCGAGATGCGGCAGCCGGTGCTGGTAGCTTCCGCGGATGGAGTCGGGACAAAACTGAAGATTGCCTTCGCGACCGGCATTCACCACACGATCGGCCGCGACCTCGTGAATCACTGCGTCAACGACATTCTGGTGCAGGGTGCCCGCCCGCTTTTTTTTCTCGATTACATTGCAACCGGCAAACTCACGCCAGAGACCATCACGAGCATCGTCGAGGGAGTCGCGGACGGTTGTCTTGAGAATGGTTGCGCGCTGCTGGGCGGCGAGACGGCAGAGATGCCTGGGTTCTATGCAGACGGCGAATACGATGTTGCCGGATTCATCGTAGGTGTTGTCGATCGCGAAAAGGTCATTGACGGCCACACTATCGCGGCGGGCGATATCGTTCTCGGGTTGCCCTCAGTTGGCTTGCACACGAACGGATATTCTCTCGCGCGGAAAGTTTTCTTCGAGGTTGCCGGCTACAAGGCGGAAAAGCATCTTGATGAGTTAGACGAAACAATCGGCGCGGCACTTTTGAAACCGCACGTGAGTTATCTCCACACGCTCGAAGGATTGCTCGACACCGGAATGATTAAGGGACTCGCGCACATTACCGGCGGTGGGTTGCTCGAAAACATCCCGCGTATTTTGCCGGCAGGAACGAGGGTGGAGATCAGACGCGGCTCGTGGCCCGTGCTGCCAATCTTTGAATCGATGCGGCGCATCGGAAACATTGAAGAAGGGGAGATGTTCCGCACCTTCAACATGGGTATCGGGATGGTTATTATTTGCGACCGGTCGAATTTACGAGCAGTCAAAGGTGAAGTTGAACCGCGCGGCATGGACTGCTATGAGATCGGCATCGTGAATATGGGCAGCCGAGATGTTAAAATTCAATAGAACCCAAGCGGGCATAACTGGGGAGCGGAGGCACGGATTTCAACGGTTGCAGAGATGAGTCGGGATGAGCTAAGAGAGATTATTGAATCATCCATCGAGCGAAAACTTACCGAGTTTTTTAGGGATCCCGACGCTGGGCTTGAAATTAACGAATTGTTGCGCAAACAGCTCTTGCGGCAGGAGGAGGATTTCGAGCAGGGCCATCGCGGTAAGGCGTTCACAGACGTCATCGCTCATTTAGATCTAAACCAAGATCATGCATGATCTGCGAATTCTGGATGCCGCTGAAGATGATTTTACCCGGCTTGAACAAGCAATCGCCCAACGCATCATTAGTCGTATTCAATGGCTTGCCGAGCACTTCGATGAAATCAAACCCGAACTCCTAACGGGAACGTATCGGGATTTTTCAAATTGCGTTCGGGAGACTACCGCATAATCTACAAGGTCCGAAAAGATCAGAATCTTATAGTCATTCACCGGATTGGTTATCGGCGCGAAGTGTATAAGTTGTGAACCAATCACAACGAACTCTGGTTAACAGGAGATAGCAATGGAGCCGTGGCTGGAAGGTTTCAAGCAAACAATCGATTCGGCGTTACCGCGACTGCTTCGGATCAGCGAAGCGCAGAGTGAAGCGCCGCGGGCCGAAGAGCACTGGTCATCGAAACAGATCGTCGGCCATTTGATCGATTCAGCCGCGAACAATCATGCGCGGTTTGTGCTGGCGCAGTTCAAGGATGATCTTGTTTTTCCCGGCTATGATCAGAATAAATGGGTGCAAGCTCAACGGTACGAAAGCGCTTCCTGGCCGCAGCTCGTTGAATTGTGGCGCGCGTACAATCTGCACCTGCTGCACGTAATGTCGTCCGCCCCAAAGGAAAAGCTGAATCAGGTTCGCACAGAACACAGCCTGCAAACCATTGCTTTCAAGACTGTCGACCCCGCCGCACCGGCGACTCTCGAATATTTGATGAAGGATTATGTTGCGCATCTCAAGCACCATTTGAGCCAGGTCTTTGGCGAGGCCGTGACGTAGATAATGTCTTTCGTATTGAACACGGCCCGGCCCGCCCGACTTGGCCTTCTCATCTCCGGTCGCGGATCGAACATGCTGGCGTTAGCAGATGCCGTGGATGATGGTCGCATTCCACACACGCAGATCACGGTCGTTATCAGCGATCAACCAACCGCCGCTGGTCTGAGTAAAGCAAGCGAACGCGGAATCGAAACGTTGGTCATCGAGCGCCGCGGACGAACGCGAGAAGATCACGATCGCGAAATCGTTGCGGCATTGAAATCAAGGAATATCGATCTCGTTTGCCTCGCCGGTTATATGCGCGTGCTATCGTCAGTTTTTCTGGATGCATATCGCGGGCGCATTCTCAATATTCATCCTAGTCTGCTGCCGTTATTTCCCGGATTGAATGCGCAACAGCAGACGCTGGATAGCGGCGCGACGACGAGTGGGTGCACAGTCCATTATGTTGACGAGACTCTGGATGGCGGGCCGGTAATCTTGCAGCGCGTCGTGCCCGTCCACGAAGACGACACCGTCGAGAATCTATCGGCTCGAATCCTGCTCGAAGAGCATCAGCTTTATCCCGAGGCGGTGGCACTAGTGTTAAAAAGCATTCTGGGATTATCTGACACAGCAACCGATATCAGATGAGTTCGATTTCACGGAATCTTGACTCGTCTCGATGACTGAGTTGATACTGATCGTAGGATGAATGACTTAATTAAGCCTCTTCTAGTTCAGGCGCGCCCGAATTATCACATCTATCTTGAGTTCTCGGACGGAACGAAGGGCGAGGTGGATCTTTCAGGTTTAGCAGGTCAGGGCGTTTTTCGGGTTTGGAACGATTGCGACTTTTTCAAGAAAGTTTATATCGGTCAGCATCGTGAGATAAAGTGGGACGATGATATCGAACTGTGTGCTGATTCACTTTATCTCAAGCTAACGGGTAAGTCTCCCGAGCAATTGTTTCCCAAACTGCGACGCGAGCAATCGCATGCCTGAACTCTGCCGGTTTTATGGGATCGTGATCAGGATGTTCTGGGACGATCACCCTCCTCCTCATTTTCACGCGATCTATGGTAATCACGAAGCGCTAATTGAAATCGAAACTTCCGAAACCATCGCGGGTTCGTTGCCGTTAGGTGCAAACAGCTTGGTAAAGCAATGGACAGCCCTGCACCGCAATGAACTCATGGACAATTGGGATCTTGCTTGCGGCAGAGAGCGATTAAGAAAGGTAGAGCCTTTGCCTTGAGGAAATGACCAATGTCCGCAGTTCTAACCACCGACGAAACCCTGATTATCGAAACGCCCGAACGGGTACCGCTGCATTTCGCTTTAGCGTCGATCGGAAATCGCTTCATCGCTTGCGCTATCGACCACGCGATTCAGATAATTGCGCTCATCGTTCTGATCCTTCTTTTTTCCATCATCGTAAGTTTTGCGAATCTGGGAGATCGAATATCAAGCGCGCCGAAGTGGGTCATCGCTCTGCTCATTATTCTGGTCTTTCTCCTGATGTCAGGCTATTTCGCGTTCTTCGAGTGGCTGTGGCAGGGACAAACGCCCGGCAAGCGCTGGATGAAGCTGCGCGTGATTCGCGAAGATGGCAGGCCTATCAGTTTCTTCGAGGCGACGGTGCGAAATCTTCTGCGCGACTTCGACATCATGCCGCTGCCGTTCTATTCCATTGGATTGATTTCAGTCTTTATCACTAACCGCGATCAGCGGGTGGGCGATTTAGTAGCCGGCACGGTAGTGGTGCGCGAACGCGAAGCGGAGGCGCCGGCGTTCGCAGAGGTCTTCGCATCTCCGGTTTCCGACCTGGCGCTGCGACGTTCGTTCAAGCCGGTCCAGTTCACTGCGGACGTGAATATGTTGACCGAGCAGGAAATCTCAGTGGTCGAGAGTTTTCTACGCCGTCGTTGGGATTTGAAAGATTATCCGCGCCAATGGATGGCCTGGCGCGTGGCGATGCCGATATTGTTCAAGCTGCGCCCACAATACGATCTAGCGACATTCACGTACGAAGGCTTTCTTGAAGAACTACTTCATCGTTATCGGGCGAAACACAGATTCATAGATTGATCTTTCGAGATCGCGCGAGGTTCAACGCCCACGAAGGCTAACAGCCACATGACCACTAAGTTCGGCAATTCCTAATTTTCATAGAAAATCCAAATTCTCGTCCAAGGCTCACGCGCAAACTACGAAGCAGCGCAGAATCAACCCTCGGCAAACACTGTCGTTAAGGAGATTCATCGTGAAATGGAGCGTCGGGCACAAGTCTTGCGGAAAAGAAGCGCGCTGGCGCGGAATTTAATCAGGGAGATCGCTAACGAAAATTTCATCGAGCTTTTCCGGTCTTCGGCTTGCGCTGCCAGCTCTCGTCATGATAGAAACTGCCGTTTCCGCTTGTTGCCAGTTTTTCCTTCGGCACAAGCAATCCAAAATGTACTCTGATTCTTCGATAAAGTCTGCGCCCGACGGTTCGCGCGCAATTTGGTCTCAACGATTTTGATTTCCTTAAGGAGTTCTCCTGTTATGTGTAAAACCCTTCGATTTTGCTTAGCTACTTTTGTGCTCGTCGCAATCTGCGCGCTGAGCGCGATGGCCCAGGGAACGGTTACGGGCGCTGTAGGCGGCGTGGTCACAAACCCCAACAAAGAAGTCGTGACCGGAGCCTCAGTTACGGTCAAGAACAACGGAACCTCCAAAGAAGACTCGGCCACAACGGATGGCGAGGGCCGGTTCAAAGTTGGCAACTTACAACCCGGCAACTACACCGTCACCGTGAATGCATCAGGTTTTGCGCCGTTCACAAACGAGAACGTAGTTGTGGAAGTGGGGCGCGAAACCACATTCGACGTGGGATTGTCGCTACAGGGTGTGACCGGAACTGTCCAGGTGACTGCCGAAGCGCCGGTTATTAACACGACCCAGCAGGACTTCTCGACCAATGTCAATCAAGTCTCGCTGAACAATCTTCCGGCGAATGGCCGGCGCTGGTCGAACTTTGCGATTCTTACTCCCGGCGCAGTTCCGGACGGCACCTTTGGTCTGATTAGTTTCCGTGGCATTTCCGGTTTGCTGAATAATAGTACGATTGACGGGGGCGACAATAATCAAGCGTTCTTTTCGGAGGAGCGGGGACGTACCCGCATCGGCTACGTAGTGAGCCAGGCGGCGATTCGCGAGTTTCAGGTTAACACCTCAAATTTCTCCGCCGAGTATGGCCGTTCCGCAGGCGGCGTTATCAACGCGGTAACCAAGTCCGGCACTAACGAGTTTCACGGTGCAGGGTTCTTATTCGATCGCAATAACAAATGGGGCGCGCGTAACCCTAGTAGTTTTATCAGCACCTTTGTCAATGGAGTAGTAGGCAAGGAAGCGCTTAAACCGAAAGACGTACGGTACCAGTTTGGTGGCGCTGTGGGCGGACCCATTGTTAAGGATAAGGCCTTCTTCTTTTTTAGTTACGACCAACAGAAACGGGATTTTCCCGGAGTGGCTGTGTTCAGTAGTGCGAGTTATTTGACGACCGTCAACGTTTGCGCTTCGGCTACGGCTACCGGCTGTACAACGGCTCTTTTCGCTGCGTCCTTAAAGAATCCCACTCGCGGTTTGACTGATACCCAGATTAACTCGGCGGTGAGTTTTATCAACAGTCTGACCGGCGAGACTCCGCGTCGCGGCGATCAGAAACTGTTTCTGCCAAAGTTGGATTGGCGGATCACTCCGAATAATACTTTCACGGCTACATATAACCGATTGCGCTGGGCCTCACCCGCAGGCGTGCAAACGGGTGCGGTCGTCTTCCGGGACCGCGCTGGGTTTGGAGACGATTTTGTCACCTCTGACTCGCTTAATCTGCGTCTTTCATCAACGCTCTCGAGCAAACTCGTAAACGAGTTTCGCTTCCTCTGGGCCGATGAACTTGATTCACAGTTTGCTCAGCCACCGCTGGCCGGCGAGCCCACTACGGCTAATGGGTTTTCTCCGCAGGTGGCCCTGACAAATGGACTCACTTTCGGCAAAGCAACATCGTTGGATCGCAAGGCACTGCCGGACGAGAGACGATTTCAATTCGCTGATACCGCGACATACTCCACCGGTAATCACACCTTCAAATTTGGTGCTGACGTAAATCGTGTCAGAGATATCGACGACAATCTGTTTACCGGGGGCGGTTCCTACACCTATAACAACATCAATGACTTCATCATCGATTACTTGAATTTCAGTTCGAACGGGGCTTTGAGGACTGCGGGCACCACATGTTCAACAGGTAATCCGCTCCGAACCGCCGGCAAGTGCTTTACCAGCAACTATGCGCAGGGTTTTGGTATCCCTCGCTTTCAGGAGATTACTACTGACTTTGCTTTCTTCGGCCAGGACGACTGGCGCATCACCCCGCGGCTGACGTTGAACCTTGGGCTCCGCTGGGAATATGAGAAATTCCCGCCGCCGATTCTTGTCAATTCTGCCTTGCCGCAAACAGCCAATAGACCCAGTGACAAGAACAACTTTGGCCCGCGCCTCGGTTTTGCCCTGGACGTAACCGGGGACGGCAAGACCAGCTTGCGTGGTGGTTATGGCCTGTATTACGGACGCATCAACGGCACAATTCAGATTAATGCTTTGATCAATACCGGCCTCTCGACGGGCCAGTCAGTCCGCTCAGTTGCTGCCACTTGTCCCACCGTCAACGGATTTGCTCCCGGCAATCCTAACAATCCAGTGTGCCCAACAGCGGCGAGCGTACCGCTGGGCAACCCAACCGCTCCGGTCTTCCCAAATATTCTGGCGACCGCGCCTGCGGGTACGGCCGCGGTCAATTATTACCGGAACGGTTTTCAAAACCCCATGATTCATCAAGGTGACGTTGTCATCGAACGCGAGATTGCGCGCAACACGATGATTTCGGCGTCTTATCTGTTCAGCTTTGGCAGTCACCTGACAACCTTCGTGGATACGAATCTTAATCCGCCAACGGGGACCGCAAGAATCAGCATCGCGGATGGTCCGTTTGCGGGCCAGAACTGGGTCTTCCCGTATTTCACGGGAGCCAGGCCAAACACAGCCTTCGGCAACATCCTGGAAATTCGTGACAGCGTCTCCACGAAGTACCACGCGCTCGTTTTGCAGGCCAACCGTCGTTTGACTAAGGGCCTGCAATTTCAGACCAGTTACACCCTCTCGAGGGCTCAAGACAACGGCGGATCGCAGAGTTCGGCAACGTTTACGCCAGGCTTTTCTGCTCTCTTTAATCCTTTCGACGCACAGGGCGAAAACGGTCTGTCACCTTACGATCGGCGACACAAATTCGTCGCCAGTGTGGTCTACAACACTAACTTCGCCAGCCTCAAGGACAACAAGGCCGGCCGAGCGATCCTTAATGGCTGGACCATCGCGCCGATCATCAACATGTTTTCAGGGGCCCGCTACACGGCTGTGACGAGCAGCACCAGTATTTCGAGTGTCTTCGGCACCAGCCCGAATGGCGGCGTCAACGGTTCGAATGGTTCGCTCCGGTTTACGTTAACCCCGAACGCCGCTTACCATATGCCGGCGACTAAGTACGTCGATCTGCGTATCTCGCGCCGGTTTACGATAAAAGAAAATGCCAAGGTTGAAGTGCTCGGAGAGTTTTTCAACATCTTCAACCGGACGCAAGTAACTGGCGTTAACAACCGAATTTACAATCTTGCCTGCACCGGCAACACTGTAAACGGGTCCTGCACCGCAACTTTCGATCCGACTTTCGGAACGCCTAGCGATCTTTCGAATGGCTTCTTCTTCCGCGAGCGGCAAATTCAACTCGGCGTCCGGTTCGAATTCTAGACCGGAAGTCGGGGTTTTCTGGATCCATCAGGGCGCGTTTTTCAAAGACGCGCCCTTTTTTCATGACGCAGAAGGTCATTGAGAGAATGTGCTCTACAGATGAAGTAGAATCTTGCGAGAACGCTCCATAACTGTTAACACAAATTTAGTCCGATCTCATCGGTTTTACTCTTGTGCTGCTACAGGTCTTCATGATAAAAAGCGCTTTCCGCAAGTACTCGGTTATACCTTCAGAACATGCTGTTCCGAACGTTCTCTCAAGTCTTGGTTAACTCTGCGCCCGACGGCTCGCGCGCAATTTGTTCTCAACGACGCTGATTTCCTTAAGGAGTTCTCCTATGTGTAAATCTCTACGATTCTCTTTTGCTTCTCTCCTGATCATTTCAATGTGCGCGCTAATGGCCCTGGCGCAGTCGCAGGCCAGTACTGGACAAATCGTCGGTACGGTCAAAAACCCTGCCGGCGAACTCGTGCCCGGAGCGACGGTGACGGTGACGAATCCTGCTACCGGTTTGTCTCGAACCTTGACCACCAATGATCAAGGCGGCTTTACCGCCGTCAATTTACCTTCAGGTGAATACACGATCGACGTGGAGGCCCAAGGCTTCGGCAAATTCACGCAGACCGGCTATAAGGTCGAGGTGGGTTCGGCTATCACTGCCGATATCAATCTCAGTGTTCAGGGTGTGACCGGCACTGTCCTGGTTAGCGCGGGTGCTAATGTCGAGACGACTCAAGTTCAAACGACGACCAATATCAACGATACATCAATCAGCCAACTGCCGATCAATGGACGGCGCTTCCAGGATTTCGTGTTGGCGACGCCGACCGCCCAAATTGATCCTCTTCGTGGACAGATTTCTTTAGCGGGACAACGCGGCATCAATGGTAATGTGCAGATCGACGGCGCGGATTACAACAATCCGTTTTTTGGCGGGCTGCGCGGGGGCGAACGCTCCAATCAGGCTTTTACTATTCCGCAGGGCGCGATTAAAGAGTTCCAGGTCGTAGCTTCGGGCTATAACGCCGAGTTCGGACGCTCGACCGGCGGGGTCGTCAATGCCGTCACGAAATCCGGCACTAATGATTTTCACGGCGGCGCCTTTTACGTTGACCGCTCGACGGGCTTGGCTGCCAAGAATGCCTTCGGTCAGATTGCCGCGCCGACGCAGCAGCAATTTGGCGGTTCGGTAGGCGGACCTTTTCCGATCCCTCGCTTTGGCGAAGGCGGTAAGAGTCATTATGGAGGCAAAGACAAATCGTTCTTCTTCATTGCCTACGAACAGCAGAAGTTGCTCCAGTCCCGCGCTGTTCTCATGAACAACTTGCGACAAGCGGGCGTTCTAAGCGGCACAATCGCAAGCGGCATTACTGAAGCCCTCAATTTTTCTCTGGACAAAGAAACCGCCTATAAGCAGACAAACGACGCGAAGGTTTTCCTGATGCGTTATGACTTCAATATCAGTCAGAAGCATCAGTTCAATATTCGTTACAACCACAGCGTCAACGCTGCGCTCAATGCGGTCACGGCGGGCACGTCGCTGACCCCGACTACGAACAGCGCGCTCTCAAATAACGGTACGGAGGGTGACAACTCAAACACGGTGGTAGGACAGTTAACATCGTTCTTGAGTTCCTCGAACATTAACGAGTTGCGCGGTCAATATTCGAAAGAGAACCGGCCACGTCTGGCAAATGAGATCTCGCCGCTGATCCAAGCTCTTTACGGCAACTTCGGTACGGTCAATTTCTTGCCGACTACCGAGTCTGATTACCGTGTGCAGTTCGCGGATAATTTGACGATGATCCGTGGCGGCCACACATGGAAGGTTGGAGGCGAATACAACTTCGTCAAGGCGAGCCAGGTTTTTGCCTTCCGGCAGTTCGGCCAATTTAGCTTTTCAGGTTTGGGTACTGACGCAGCTTCTATTATCCAGGTTCTCAGAATTCTCTCGGCAGGAGGCAACACCACCACGGCCAACGCCAACGGCACCGTAGGCACAGGGTCGCTCGATCCGACCAATCGTTTCGACGACAACCGCGTACGCTATGCCCGAAATCTCGGCAACGGACTCCTAACGCTATCGTCGCCGCAGTACGCCGGCTACGGACAAGACTCGTGGCGGGTGACGCCGAACTTCACGGTTAATTTTGGACTCCGTTGGGAGGCGCAGATAATGCCTCAGCCGGATACCAGCAACAGTGCAGCGACCAACGCGGTACTTAATGCGACTTTACCGCTGGGAGCTGTCGACCCTCGAGTGATTCCCAGCCAAAAGAACCAATGGGCGCCGCGCGGCGGCTTTGCCTGGGATCCTTGGAAGAATGGCAAGGGAGTAATTCGCGGCTATGCCGGAATCTACTACGCGGCCACGCCCGTCCTAACGCTGGCGGCGCCGTTGAATAACTTCCGCACACCATTCGGCGATGTCACCTTGACGCTGCCCTCGACGGGTCTGCCGGCCAGCCTTAACACAGTCTATAAGCAGTTTCTGTCAATCGGTGTCGATCTGAACAACTCTCCGCTTGGTAGCTTGCCGATTCTTTCAATCGCGCAAGTTAATCAAATTTTGGCGAACATCTCCGCAGCCGGTGGCGCTACGGTCAATGTACTGAATGGCCTTCAGGTTATCGCCGGCGGACAACACTTCAGGAACCCGCGTTCAATACAATTTGGTGCTGGCTTTGAACGGGAAATCGCGCGCGGGCTTACTGTCGGCGCAACCTATGATTACGTCAAGACAACGGGCCTAAACTTTAACCGCGATTACGATTTGCCGACGCCCATCATTCGTGCGGGCGATCTTAGCCTGCGACCATTTTTCGGCATCGTGTCATCCACTGTAATAGGTGCTCAGAACCGACCAATCGCAGCCTTCGGTAATACCGGCTTCGTGCAAGTGCGTGATCCGGGTGCGAAATCGGAATATCAGGCTTTTGTAGCCCGCGCCCAATTTCGGCGTAAGTTTGGCCAGTTCGATGCCTTCTACACGCTCTCCAGGAATCTAGATAACGATTCTACCGAGCGTAATGCGAGCTTCGCCTCATATGATAATGCCTTCAACCTCGCTCCGGAATATAACTATGGCGCAAATGATCGGCGCCACGTTGTTGCTTTTAGCTCAGTGCTCAATCTGCCCTTAGGTTTTGAAGCGGCGGTAACGAGCCGATATCTCTCGGGAGCTCCTA
>Ga0193747_1000565_pt1 | contig 12037 bp, 7 predicted proteins | sample L1m2metaG_FD_143048 | JGI IMG/M metagenome (GOLD analysis project Ga0193747, IMG submission 143048) | Soil microbial communities from a riparian zone of the East river system, Colorado, United States - L1m2 | ecosystem: Environmental > Terrestrial > Soil > Riparian zone | place: USA: East River...
TTTCGTTCTGAGAAGACATATATTTATGCCCGTATAGTATTAGCGAGACTAATCCAATGATTGTTGTTCGTCGTCTCGCTTCCTCCTCGACTTCTATAGCGTGTATACTATCCAGCTCATTTGTTGTTGCTCTCCTGATTTTTGATTCTGTACCAAATGGATATCATTATTATAACCATACCTTTACTGCTTATGCCGCATACACTAAAGCTACGGTTGCTAGCGGCGGTCCTACTCTTAACGACCCCAATCTAAAAGTAGAGGCGCTCATTAAAGGCCTTGCTGTTCCTACTAGTATGGCATTCCTAGGACCAAATGATATACTTGTATTAGAGAAAAATACGGGGACAGTATTGAGACTTGTAAACGGTGAAATTTCGAAAAACCCACTCCTCCATGTTGATGTAGCACAAGGAGTAGAATATGGTATGTTAGGAATTGCTATTGCAAAGAATACTAATAGTGACGGCAGCAGAAATGTATTCTTGTATTATACTGAAACTGACGATGGAGGCAGTCCACGTAATCATTTATACAGATATGAATTGACATCAGATAATAGCCAACTGCTGAATCCAAAATTACTTTTGGATCTTCCTGCCATTTCTTCCTCTACTGGGGAAAATAATAATCATAATGGTGGAAAAGTATTGATTGGTCCTGACAATAATGTGTATACAGTCATTGGTGATGTTGGAGGACATCAAGGCCAAGCCCAGAATGTAAAGAATGGAGACCCACTTGATGGAACAAGCGGAATATTCAGAATAACACAAGATGGTCAACCTGTAGCAGATAATCCTTTGATAGGTAGCACCAGTGATCATAGTAGTGGCAGTAAACACAGAAAAGGAGGAGTAGAAGGAGGATCATCCTCAGCCTTCTTGAATTACTATTATGCTTACGGAATAAGAAATAGTTTTGGAATGGATTTTGATCCTGTGACAGGAAAGCTATGGGATACCGAAAATGGTCCTACGTTTGGTGATGAAATTAATCTAGTCAACCCCGGATTCAATAGTGGGTGGATAAAGATACAGGGATCAGCACATGATGCTAATAATGGTGATGGTAGTCCAGCTAAAGGTTTAGTGGCCTTTGGAGGAAAAGGGATATACAGGGATCCTGAATTTACTTGGCAGCCAACAATTGGTCCAACAGCACTAAAATTCCTCAATTCTGCAAAACTAAGCTCTCAATATCAAAATAACATGTTTGTAGGAGATGTCAACACAGGTAATCTTTATGACTTTAAACTCAATCCGACCAGAGATGGATTACTTCTTAGCGGCACCTTAGCGGATAAAGTGGGTGATACGCTAGATGAACTTCAAGGAGTGATCTTTGGTCATGGCTTTGGGACTATTACAGATCTTCAAGTTGGACCAGACGGGTATCTATATGTGCTTACATTTGCTGGAAATATATACAGAATAGTGCCCTTGCATCTAACTAGTGACAATGGCAATAGTGGTAATGGTGGTAGCGAACCTGAATCTACTTCTAACACACCTTCAACTTCATCCACCTTTAACGATAATAATATTCCTTCGTCCAGCAACAATCAACAGCCTACTCCAAATCAACAACACCCGCAGAAGACTTCAAACAACGAAAGTAATAATAATGCGGGAGGAGTGATCGGAGGAATCATACCCGAACATACACCGAGTAGGATTATCAAGTAATTTAGCGGAATTCACAGCTATAGGAGAGAATATAAGGCTAAAGAATAACAACAATAAGTCTGGTCACGTGAGGATTGCTTTTTTGCCATTTTTTTATACAATTTTGATTATTCAGGTATGGACGGAAGTATTACATTTTTTCAAAATGGGATCTGCAACAAAAGAAATGAAATTGTCTTAATGTACAACTGTTTTCCATTTTCATCCATATTATTATTAGATTAACAAACTTGCCAACATATTACAGATTTTTAGGAAATGCATCCCTTTATCTGTCGGAATATAAAGCTGCGTTTCTTCGTGAAATCTTAGAAAGCCCTTATCCTGCATATGCGACAGATAGTCTTCTATCAGCTTTTTAGAACCTGAGAGAGTTTCCTTAAGCCTTATTTTTGCACCCAATCTGTCATCGCTATTACTGTCATAATGAGTGTTGGCCAGTTCTAAGATCAGTGCGACTACTTCGATCCTATAACTTCTTTCCCTGGTGAGCGGCTCAACACCTGCTATTGTTTTTTCTAACATAGCCAGTATACACTTTGTTATATATTATATTCGAGCCCCTTAGTATAAAGTCTATACGATACATTCGGATGTACTAGAGGAGCTGCAAATAATCTGAATAAATACTACCAGCTTTGGTTCTGAACAGACATATATTTCTGCGACTATACCATGAATGGCTCATTTTTACCTTTCCAATACTTGGAATGAGGACCAAGTTTTGTATTTGAAGAAATTAGCAACGACTGTAGCTATTAGCTTCATTCTTTTATACTCGATCGTAAGTATTCTTATTTTTTCTAAAATGGATTTTTTGCCAGTCTTTGCAAAGAACGGTTCAGCTACTTCTAATTCAAATAATGCGACAACAACGACAATAATAGTACAAACTACAATGGGAGGCCTCGGCAATACGCGAAATTTCGAAAAACAAAGCCATAATTGCGCTGCTTAGGATATCAATCTATTAGAACTGTCACTTTTTTTTAGTGAAAATGCTATGCAAATCGACCATTGAATCTGAATATAAGATAGATCTAAAAGTGTGTAGACGGCTTAGAAGGAAGAGAGATGGGCACTAGCAAAATCATAACCACAATAAATCATCTATGTCCCTTAAGCCAACTCTACACCAAAGTCAGTATTATGATAGACCAGATTATACAGGATTGCTAACTCTACAAGCTAGTTATAATAGATAAAATTTATCTGTCCTGATAAAAGTAATATTCTTTTATATTGATCAAACAACATTATCACCATAGTCCTTCTAGTCAATACATCAATGTTCAAAAATTTATCAATCACTTATGCTATTTTCTTAGCACATGATATGAAGCATCTCAAATATAGTTAGAATATTATCCTCTTGTTGAGAACAAATGAACCACAAAGTATTAAGCAATAGCACCAATCGTTGCGGTAGCAGCCCTCGCATTGACAGCAGTCGGATTTGCGATACCACAACAGGCTTTCGCACATTATGGACATCATCACCACAACAACAGCATAAAAGTTGATCAAGAAACAAGCCAACTACATGTTTGCAGTAATAACACAATTTGTACAAATACTGCCCGGAAGGATGCGGACATACCTCGCTGATCCAAAGGATGCAATTGAAAAAGAAAGACATGAGTTCTCTATTTTTTGCGGATACAACCACATCGACTTTTTACAGTTTTTAACGCATGTCTTTATCGATATCCAAATATTTGGATGCCTAACTAAGATACCGACAATGCGATAACTACATCAATACGCGTCATATGAAGTCGTGGAGACAATGACGGAGGAGATGAAGAAATATGGAATTAAGTTTGACATCCCAGGAGAATCAAATTACCTTCCAGGCAGAAAATTTCAAGTCAGATTCAGAAAAATAAAATCGAATGATAAATAAGGTTCTCTATTTCACCAAGTGTGAGCGTAGCGTCCTTTTTCTTGGTTAATTAGTATTCTACTTTGCAATCTGATGCCGTAGAACCAGCATATGTAATTATATCTTCACAAACTCCCTTTTCTTATCTAATTTAGTATGTAGAAGGTATCCGTTCGGTAACTCTCTTTTGTAAATGACTGCGGCCTACCAGACATTGAAGAAATTGAGAGAATTTATGAGAAACCATAAGAAACAAGCATCACTTCAGCTCCAAAAGCATAGCTGGGTTTATTTACAACCCATGCCTCAACAAAGAAGTTTTCAGAATAAAATACTAATTCATCATATTCACTTACAGCACTCGTTTTAAGAAAGGATTTGCCATATATACCCTGCACGTCTATGATTGTACTATAAAATATAATGATAAGCACTATACAATGACTTGGTTATGAAAAAGTCCGAATGACGAAACTAGAAGAAGTCCGCTTGGTACTTCAGTGCTACTTTTTGTATGAATAAACCAAGCTTCGGGTTATTTATGGAAGTCCAAATGAAATCAAAGCTCTCCGGAATAAATCTGGGGAGGTATTGCTTGTTTGGACCAGTGCCGGTATGGATTTGAATAAAGTGCTAACTCCTAGGCTTCCGTATAGTTAAATAAAAAAATAGGAACCACCATTTTTTCCTGGAAGTGCTCTGAATGCAAAAGTTCCTGAAACACATGACGGGGATACTTCATGGGGAAGTAGTATCAGCAAGGTCACATTCGATAATGGAACACAAAAGAAAATAGTCAAAGGTCACGAGAAGATGGGGAATATCATTGGAATGGAAGCAGCTACGGGGAAGGAGATTTGGTGGAAGGCTCTAGGAAAACAATACAATACCGATGTAGTCCCAAAACCTAATGGCAGCGGTATGATATGTTTCATGGAATTTTCAACTATAATGCAGTAGATAACAATAATACTCTGTTTATCACCGCTACAAATTGAGGTCTGGATTATTTCACAGATAATGGAGTAGCTGGACACCGAGTAGGTGTTCAACACACCATAGAACTAGGACTGCGAAATGGGACAATAGATGCAATGGATTTAAGAACCGGGAAAGTCAAGTGACAATACCAGACAGAATTTCCACCAAGAGTTTCTCCATTCGTTACTAACGATCTCGTATTTGCTGGTTATATTCCTTTTACAGAAAAGACAAAAGGGAGTCACATATCAACGCCAAGAGGTGGCATGATATTCGCATTAGACAAAGAAACTGGTCAAAAGCTATGGGAATATTATGTTACTGCTCAAATCGGTGAAGTCGGACCATCCATGGGAAATGGACTGCTTTTAGTACCAACTTACAAGATCCTAGTGCAGTTGAAAAATACTCCTCGAGGAGGAGGCTCCATAGTTGCATTTGGAATTCCATAAATGAAGGGCAAGGATGCAATTCGAACAATCGGTAATTTCTGTCGTGTAGCACTAGCTATTTGTGGTACTGATAGTGGGAGTAGAGTCGCGGGTTCAGGAGAGTTGTTACTGCTCCCTTTTCTTCAAATAATCATAGCGACAAAGGCTCAACAGTAATCCTACTGCTAGCAAATACATATCGCGTTTTCATTAACTTACGGGAGCTTGAATCTCTCTTACGCTGAGGTTCTTAAAATCCAATATCATGTTATCAGACCTAAAGAATACGTCAGAACCAGAATTTGTCATTACATAATCTTTGGGTTTTCCACAATTTGCGCTATAGAACTTCTTATCTGATGTATCAGCATACCATCCACCGGTGTCTGTCAGATTTGTTACTCTTACCCAATGGTTGGTATTATTGTCGTCCAAATATGATTCCATCTTTACAGCGGTATTATTATTTATATTATACATTACAACCTTCCATCCAATCCACCTATCAAGTAATGAATTAGTGACTTTAGCTTTGGCCAATTCATTTGTATAGCCGCCTGTAAACCAGATTTCTTTTTTCCATCCTACACTACCATCTTCACGTATTCCACCTATCAGAGCTGTACCATTACATCGAGCATCGGAATTATGTATTCCACCTCTTGCAAACCAGGCAATGTCTTTGGGTATGCCTTTATCACGATTCTTTATTGAAATTACTTTAACATAACCAGTTATTTCCACATTCTTCCACTGCTTAGAATTCTGCGGAGTAGTAACGTTCATTCTGACCTCTGGGTTTGTAATACGCCAAGAACCGTCGCTTTCTTTAGCAATACTCTGATCGGATCCAATAGAGAACATTCTATCGTTTATTGGAGTGTTCATATTAACATGCCATTCCCTTCCACCCACTTTAGTCGGATATATTTCCTTGATAGCGAATTTATCGACTTTGTTATAAGAGAACGTAGTATTCGGAGCTGAAGCGGCATTTTTTGTCAACATAGATTTCTTATCCATTCCATTATCTGCAGCTGTCGGGTTTGTTGCTGTTGTGTTTCTATTTGGCCAAATCACACTTGAATTGTCATTCCTACTAGTATTTCCACTGCTATTGCCATAGTTCGTAAAAAACTGGACTTTACTGAAAGCAGAATACGGAAGAAAATAGATTATCAATACACCCATTAGCATAATAGCGGAACCAACAGTTATTATATTAAAAATTTCATTCTTCAAATGCAAATCAGCGATACCGTATACCAGAAATACTATTTTAGCATTTTAGAGTAATTATTTTAGCTTTCTGAGACGAGAAAAATTCTATGAAAGCGGTAATTTGTTTTAAGGGCTCTTAATAATCCATCGTTTTGGGTTGAGTTTTGAGTATTTGCAGCAAGGATTATTAAAAATTCTTAACTAAGATAACCAGGTAATTTGGAGGTTATTGTTGCCATTCTGATGTATTGTAATTTATGAAGTTGGACCAGATGGCTTCCTGTATATTCTATCAATACTAGATGCAACTTTATTCAGAATAAGTCCAGTCTCTGTCCCGCAGTAATACTATGATAATAGCTATTACTTATGATGAAATTAGCCAAGATATAGAAGAGCAGATAGTAAAATTAGGAATCTGGATACTGTCAAAAGAAAAAACTGATTCATTATATGTTGTAAAATTGGCAAAAGAGAGAGTCACAATTGTAATATGATCAGTGGACCAAATCAGAAACAGGTATCTTGAATACCTCATGATTTTTCCTTCTTCATTTATCCTAATGATCAATATTATAGTATAAGAAAAGTATGCTTATTACTTGTTACACATTGCCTATATATCAGACTAGGATTAGATGTGTTGATATATTTGATACAAACATCACTTCTAGTAATTGGTCTATTAACCATAGTGACATTAATCACAACATCGATACTAATTTCCCCTGCGTTTGCCTTGAAGCGTTTCTTCAATTGTATGACAAATATCGCGAATAAAACTGGAAAACTTACTATAGATGATGTTAACCTGTGCTATGATAAAAAATTCACTGGAGGCAGTAGCCACAAAACAGGAAGCACCTTAGCAGCTCAGTCTCAGTCTTGATATGATGGCGTTTGTCGATACGATGCTTTTTGGTTGAATTCTCTTGACAACATATTATCTGATCGCCTAATGTCCTGGCAGGAGAAGTGGAAACCCATTATTTGTGGCAGAAGTAGTGGCAAGAGCTTGGCGCATTCTTGCTGCCGACGCTAGCACTCCTATCACATTTACGCTATTAGTTTTCGTCAGATTCATATTCTGTGGACAATAGTATTTTGCACTTATCTTGTTTATTCCTTCTTTAATCGCTGTATTTTTAGTAGTAGTAGCAAATGTCCAGTTTGAGTAGTCATTTGTTCCATTATCTCCTGAGGGTATTGCTTGTTGGTATGGCTTTATACCATTTACAGCGACAGAAACTGTGCAATTATTAGTTACGTTAGATGAGGATGTTCCAGAGATTACAATATTACCCATGGGAACTTGTTGACCATTGTGAGGGGAAGTAATTCTCAAGACCCCATAGACTGCAATATTAGTCCAAACAATACTGAAAAGAATTCCCATTGCCAGGAAAAGTGCCAATAATTGAAACTTCATTTAAGGATACCATTCAGAATCCTTTATAACTATTAGTATACTAAGGTCAAACTAGATGTGCTAGAGGCTTTAGAGTTATTAAGCAATAGTTCTTTTCTTGTCTCTTTGGATATGTGTATTCCATATCTATTTTTAGCAGTAGTGCAGTAATAATCATGATATAATCGAAGTTATTAGTATCAATCTTGAGTATGATATATCTTCGCGAGATTATAGGAAAGTAAAAAAAGAAATAACTACAAAAGACATGCAGACAAATACCACGTAGCCCTCATCATAGCTTGAAATTGCGCACGCTTGCATGTTGTTGTTTAGGGTTAGCAATGATCGTTCTCTTGATATCCGCACATGGTGGTTATTATTTGCAAAATGCTTTTGTTGCGGATGCCAAAGCTGTCTCAAATGCCGGAGTAGCAGGCATAACTAATAAGAACCCCATCATCACCAGGACCTTCCCTACCGTTAATCAACACGAGATTAACCTAAAACTACGCTATGCTCATTTTTTAACATTATCTTTAAACATATTAGTGAACACGAAATTTGATCATGCATTATTCTAAGGTATGAGTATAACATGGGGTAGTCACCGAGATGTTCCACAGGAGTCATCCCAACATTGGCATAAAACAGCGATTTACCACACCTGCCCCCTTGAGACATAACAATTTGTTAGAAACTATGGAACTTACAAAAAGAATAGATGAACATCGGAAACTACTGTTTATACGCCCTATTAGCCTCTCGATTTTGAGATTACGGCACCTAACAATAAGGATTTTTATATGGTTTAGTCAAGTTAGCTGATAGCACCGAAACTACAAATGATATCTATTATCTGCTCTCCGGTATTGATATTACTAATCGTTTCATGTAGTATACTTGTTTCAGCTCTATACGAAATCGATACCGCATTAACAACAAATGCAGCGATAGCAGCAGCACAACCAATATCCAAACAAAACAATACGGTTGTTGTAGATAAATTTGGTATCAGAGAAATTTATCCCACTAAACCACTTGGAGGAAGGGAATGGTATGTAAATATGAGTTTTCCACTTAATGATAAAAGTTTCTACCTTTCGGGTGGAGGAGAGAACACAAATTCTTCTGCCATAACAAATGTTACTTCGTCGAACAGTCAGCTGATAAAACAAGCTGACGGTTCATATCAAGTACACGGTGTACGGAAAATAGGGAAATACGACTTTTCTGTGCGAATGAATGTTAATACATCGGATACAGATAGTGCCCATTGGTGGAAGAATGTAGAACTGACAGGATATGTTAAAGTCATATCAGCTAATGCCAGTGATGCATCTATAGATTGGTATGCAAGAGGTCGTATGCATACTAGCCAGAGTCCTTGTGAAGGAATGGCCTATCACGCCGGATTGCAAACGGACGGTACGGTGTTTTGGCAAAAAGAAATATGGCACACAGGTGGATATACCGGATCGAGGAGTAATCTAAATGCCACTCATTCGATACTTGGTAAATGGATTGGTTTTAAGGCAATAATGAGTAATGTGGACAATGATAGTGCAGTAAGAATGGAAACCTATTTGGATGATAATGCTACTAATCATTGGAGAAAAGTGATGGATACTATAGATAACGGTGGATGGCATGCCAACGCTCCAGACGACCTTTTTTATAGCGCCAACTGTGGAAGGTCAAAAGATTATGTAATATTGAATGCTGGCCCAATAGCCACATTTAGGTCTGACAATATCATATGGGATTTCAAAGACTTGAGTATAAGAGAAATACAAGCTCCGTCTGACATCAAAGGCAGTACAGCAAAGCAACTTACAACCAATACTACCTCAAGGTAATACAACTGCTACTGCTAATCCTGATCCTCCATCCACATTACAACAACAACCACCAAATCAGCCGAAGTTACATTTAGTAAAAATTTCGTCACCTACTAAAGGTCAACAAGTGCCTGATAAGGACCTCGATATATATGGAACATCCGAATATAATATTATTTCGGATTGCAAGGTTTCAGTCATAGTAAATGGTATTAAACCATACCAGTTGGCCATTCCCCATGGCGATGCCGGAGTCAATGACTATTCAAGGTGGAGCTTCACCTTAACACCGGAATACACTAGCATTAAAGAAGGACAAAATAAAATAACTGCAAAATTCTCATGCACCAATGATCCTAATTTAATATCACACAATAGTGTTAATGTAACAGGGATAGCAGCTACTGATGTTGCTGCTACTAACAATAACAGCAGCCAACAGGAGCAAATATCATCGACTGCGACAGCACCTATACCAACAGCAGGTTTTGACTCAGCAACTGCCAATTCTAGTACTGCTGCCACCAGTCCTATTTTCTCAGATGCTAACTATTCTACGAATGTGAATAATAACAATAATGATAACAACATTAAGCCATTATCGGTTTCAGTTCATCTAGGCAAGAATTCTCTTCATCCTGGAGATAAACAGACGATAACGCTCAGCGTCGCTGACAAAAACTCCACGGTAGCCATTTCAGGAGCTTCAGTATCCGGAAAAATTACAGGCCCATCTGGACCACTTAAGAAAGTAGAGGGGACAACAGATGATAACGGTAAGGCCTCATATTCATGGAAAGTTCATAACGATTACGCAACTGGGAAGTATAAAGTGAAAATAGAAGTATCTGCTCCTGGCTATGAAAATTATTCAGGATCGAAAACGTTTAAAGTAACTTCTACCCCTAGTGCCGTTTCGGATGACAACTCTGTTGCATCAACCTCAGATAGCAGTAGTACTCTTCCTACCATCCCCGACGATAACATCATCCGATCAGCTTCGCCTGTTACTATCCCGGATAATACCGCGTCAACTTCAGATAATACTAAAAGCCATCATCACAAGCATCATATTCATTCAAATATAATCTCATCATCTTCACTTGTTCCCGTCCCCACCGATCACATTTTTCCATCAAACTCAGATAATACAAATACGAATAAAGTTACCGAGACTAATGGTAATAGCGAGCATCACAATCATCCCTCAATTATAATACCATTAAGTTCAGACAATATTGAAACTAATACTTCTCCTAATAACGACCAGCCTAGTAGCAGCATTGGAGGTGACATAAATTCAAACAGTCTCAGTAGCAGCCTAGAGAATAATGTTGGTAAAAATGTAGGTGGGCTTGGCCAAAAAATAATCAATGATGTTAAGAATAAGCTCGAAATGCAAGGTATTCATCTTCCTTGATTGACTAAGATTTCTTCTGTTATGGCATCAGGATAATTGTCGTCATTCTCGTGAAACCCATCATACTTCTAAGAACACAAGTGACTAACCAGTAATCCCGCGACAAGGACTAAAATGGGTATAGAACGCAATTTCAAACCACGACTCGATTCGGACAATTCTTTTGTTGTTTTATTCGATGTCTATCCTCCTCCGATATTTGACGTGCACTTGGATTCTTATAAGCATTATGTGGTTATAACATTGTCTCATCAGTCTCACGATCTTTCGATTATGTACTCCAAAATCTATGATTGTATCTTAATATTAGATCTCACAGACGTACGGGACTACCTCTTAGTACATTTTTTGTAAATCTGATCGCTGCCGCCGACATCCTAATAAACTATTACCTATGTGTAGCTTCTTGGTGCATCCCAATATGCACTCTTACATTTAGGACATATTCTAGGTCTTTCGTGCTCTCTAGGGGGCCAAACTTGTCCACATCTTTCACATTTGTAACCTTCCAGCGTAACCTCTGCTATACCTATTCTAGTTACTACCCTTAATCCCGATGTTAACTAAATGTTCCCAATTCCTGTCCCAGTAGCATTCCACAATATGCAAAATTATTGTTCATTATTGCGTCGGCATACTTTGAAAACATGGCTCCGGAAAGACCATATTCGGTGAAAGTTTCATTAGTCGTTTGGTCGTCTGTCTTACTGGTTCTTCGCTACCAAATATTCCAACCTCTCTGTAGGCAGCACAATGAAACCAATACGAAATCTCTTAGTAGCAATACAGAGTGGTATGTCATTACCCTTTACCACCTTTATTATTCGTCTAACTATTCCTACTCTGATTAACTTATTTTTAGCCTACTTCATTCTAAAGATGTATTTCAAAAAAGACTTAGTATGATTAAATGGGAATGGATATTCTGAGACCAATCATGGCTCCCGCACGATTGCTGCAACCCATTTCAATTATGAAGCAATATCACCATCAAAAATTGAAAACCCGCGTTTTCCAAAGATCTCCGCATTTTTACTAATTACAATAGCTGGTTTCATCATTTCGGAGTTTTTACATTTCCTCCATGTTGCTAACATTAGTTTGAGTGTCAGTGTCATTGCACTATTGGGCGCGGGTGCTCGGTATCTTCTTAGTGGTAACG
>Ga0193747_1000566_pt1 | contig 12036 bp, 12 predicted proteins | sample L1m2metaG_FD_143048 | JGI IMG/M metagenome (GOLD analysis project Ga0193747, IMG submission 143048) | Soil microbial communities from a riparian zone of the East river system, Colorado, United States - L1m2 | ecosystem: Environmental > Terrestrial > Soil > Riparian zone | place: USA: East River...
CCATGGAACAGGGTTAGGGTTGTTCCTCTCAAGAAGCATAATAGAAGCGCAGGGTGGTAGAATATGGGCTGAGAATAATACTGACGGTCAAAACGGTGCCACGTTTTACTTTACTTTACCAATAATTAGCAATAAACGCGATAGCAACACTAACGTCTAAGTGAAATTAACGACAACAAAGACAATAAAAACAACAAAGGGTAATGGCACGATGAAAAAAATCTTGGAGGTAGACGACGAGCCAGACGTTTGTACAATGCTAAGGAAGGTTTTAGAGCAGTACGGTTTCAACGCTGATTCATATGACGATCCGATTTTGGGATTAGAGAATTTTAAGGCTGTCTTATACGAGTTACTTCTCTTAGATATCAAAATGCCGGAAATGGATGGCTTCCTTTTGTACCAGGAAATGAAAAAGACAGATAATAAAATCAATGTGTGTTTTTTAACAGCTAGCGAGATGTATAATGAGAAGCTCAGAGAAAAAGAAGGATTCGCTGCATTAGATAAGGATCTATTTCTTCGAAAACCCATCAAGAATGAGGATTTAATTAACGAGGTGTGCAGGATAATAAATTCAAACTGAAATAACGGCTGCTCTACATATTTCCTTGCGGTGAATCAAATGCACAAAAATTGCCACTTCGGTTAAGCTATTTCTACCAATTAATGTGTCACCATCAGTACCATATGAGTGAGCGAATGTAGCCTTAGGATTTTTAGTCTCACATTAACAGATTTCATTGTCCTCTCCGGCAGAACAGGGTGGAAAAAAAGACCTACTACCCTACTACCATTGTACATCCTTTCCCATTAATGCTTTTATAAAGGCGTATAACCGGACGTAGGAATAAAGAGGCCTATAGACTAGGAGCATAAAAGGAAGGAGATAAATATACTTCAGATCACTTTTGATTGGAGAAAAAATTCCAGCAGTTAATATCGAAATAAATTCAGATACTAAGTAGATAAGGAATACAAGGGTAAATACATATAGGATGGATTCAGTAAAATTAAAAAGAATCCATATTATTGAAATGGTTCTTGCAAATAAAAGAACGACGTCCATAAACATCATATCGTATACTCCCCAAACAAATAGTACAGAATATTTCACGTTACGAGTTGTAACTATGTCGCGATGTTTGAGCAACGTAACGATTTGACCATGTGCCCAGCGTATTCTTTGTCTATACCAAGCCTTCCAAGTGCTTGGACAGTATGTCCACGCAATAACATCAGGGACAAATTCAATATTTCCACCTGATTTAAATAGTTTTATGGTAAGATCAAAATCTTCAGTCAATGTATCTTTATCATAAAAACCTATTTTTGCACCAGTTTCCTTTCTAAATGCCCCGAAGGCACCGGGTATTATCACCAAAATGTCCATTATTGTCCTAACGCGTTTACCCAATTCAAATGAAATTAAGTATTCATAAGATTGACACTTGGTAACAAGATTCGTTATCCCGCCGTCACCACTCAATACTCTTACATTTCCAAGTACTGCTACTACATGTTCCAAACTCATGTGTTTCGCCACTTCGGTTAAGCTATTTCTACCAATTAATGTGTCACCATCAGTAATCATACAAATATCACCAGTTGCAAAAAGAGTGCCATAATTAACTGCTGCAGCTCTTGAACCTTTTCCTCCAGATCGTTTTACTAATTTAATGACACCACTTTCGAGGAAAGGTAGCGCCTGTTGATAAGTATCGTCTGTTGAGTGATCGTCTACAATAATTATCTCTTTGTTTTGATAGGGGTTTTCTAATGCGGATAGTATAGTTTTCTTGATGGAAATTGATTCATTATGTGCAGGAATGATTAAACTAATTTTAGGGTTAGCGATACTCGCAGTTCCAAATCGTAATGGTCTAAAATGTCGCTTAATTTTGAATAAAATCAATACTATGGCTTTTCCCACGTTTCTTGAAACATCTACTAACATCAATGACAATATACCAGCTATTTGCCATGGAGTAAGGGAATGTGTCCACGCGACAAAACCTGCAAAAAAATTGCCTGTTAGAACCAACATAACATCCAACATTATTTATCAGCAGTAATTCAGGGAAACTTAATTATTAAAGAAATCGGTATCTGACAGATTGCTATTGCAAAGGGATTTGATGTATGCATTATTTTCATTCCAAAGAACTGAAGTTGAAAGTTAAGCAGCTAAACACCTTAACTCAAACGAGTAATTATAATTAATGAAAATTGAAAGGAATAAGTCGAGTCAATGGTAAATAGAACCGATCATTATTCAAGATTTTTGCCCATTTTTACGATTATCGACATAAACGACGGTTTTTCATAATTCTTTGGTTGTGTTTTATAGATGGTTAAAAGGTTAAAAAGGCTGTCGTACATCCTATTCAGGAGTTGTGTTCCATTATCGGCTACAAGGGTCAACTAAATGTGGCCCCACTATTGGTAAATAGCCTTGAACGAATGGAGTACCGAGGTTATGATAGCGTAGGAATAGCCACAATAAATAATGGCAAGATCTTACTGAAAAAGGGGGTAGGGAAAGTAGCCGATGTCAATAAGAGGCTTGACTTGGGAAGTCTCCCCGGTGACACAGGTGTTGGGCACACCAGATGGGCTACCCATGGCAGTGTTACCAATAACAATGCTCATCCTCATTATGGTTGCACAGATAGTATAGCCATTGTACACAATGGGATTATCGAAAATCATAAAGAATTAAGAGAAGAACTCATTGGCGTAGGTCACATTTTCAAAAGCGATACTGATAGTGAAGTGATCGCACACCTTCTTGAAAAATATTATGTCAAGCAAAAAGATATAAAGAAAGCTGTTATTGACACCTGCAAAAGACTAGAAGGAGCTTATGCATTCGTGGCAGTCTTTGAGGACGGCACGATATGTGGATCGAGATACAATGAGCCTTTGATAATTGGATCAGTTGATACAGGATATTTTATCTCAAGCGACATTCTGGGATTTCTAGAATACACTAACAAAGCTATCTACCTCGAAAATAGAGACACTGTGATCCTTGATTCAAAAACTCTTCAGATATTTGACATGGAGGGAAATACCGTGAATCGGGCAATCACTGAAGTAGCTTGGGAACTAGCCTCAATAGACAAGGGAAAATATGCGCATCATACACTAAAAGAAATCCACGAACAACCTTTGGTAATTGAAAAAGTAGGAACCCAAAATTCAGATAGGATTGAAGAATTTTGTAATATCATAAGAAATTCTAGGACCGTATTTCTTACAGGTAGCGGAACAAGTTATCACTGTGCGTTAATTGCTAAGCATCTATTATCAAATTTTGCAAAAATTCATGCCGAAACTATGGTGTCAAGCGAATTTCAATATACACTCGACGGTATTGACAATACTTCGGTCTTGCTTGCCATTTCTCAGAGTGGCGAAACAGCAGATGTTTTGCAGGCTGTGAAGGCTGCAAAGCATATGGGAGCTAGAATTCTTTCTATTGTGAATATTCCTACTTCGTCCTTAGCCAGAATCAGCGATTGTTTTCTGCCTATCGGTTGTGGGCCTGAAGTAGGAGTAGCCGCAACTAAAAGTTTCACGGCTCAATTGTCTTTAATTTATACCATAGTTGATAGATTGTGCAATGGTTGCCTAGGCTTTGAGGCCGATAAGGCAATTCTTGGTGGTGCGCTCCGCGAAGTACTAGACACCGAAATTAAAATCCACAGTATTGCCGAGGGGCTCAGAGATGCAAAAGACGTCTATGTCCTGGGGAGATCAATTCATTATCCTATTGCTCTTGAGGGCGCATTGAAATTAAAAGAACTGGCTTATATTCATGCGGAAGGTATGACAGCAGGGGAACTGAAACATGGCCCACTAGCATTAATTGAAAGGAGCAGCTACGTAATAATAATCAACCCTAGCGATACGACTTCTGATGATAACATTGCTACTGCCCATGAAATAAAAGCAAGAGGAGCTACGATAATCGGTATCTCTGATAAGCCAAATGATGTATATGATATATTTATAAAGATTCCATCTGTAAAGAGCATTATCTACCCTATTATCGAAGTATTGCCCTTTCAGATTTTGGCATATTATCTGGCACTTGCAAAGAATGCAGATCCGGATTATCCACGCAATCTTGCTAAATCAGTTACGGTAAAGTGACTCCAGGAGGAGAGATACTCAAAAAACACCATTTTATAAGATCTGCTGCAATAGCCAATACTGTTGGTCATTTTATCGCAACTGAATACAGACGGCGCTTAATACCCTTAATGACATAGGAGGACTCTTGAAGGGCTGCTGCTCAAGCAGCTATTCGAGCTGCCACACGTAACAGATTCAAATCAAAGATAGGCGATCTACAATTCTCACTCAGTAGATATGAAAAGTTGGTAAGGGCAACGATTCCAATTAAGATTGGTGAAAAGCTCAAGTTTTTGTTAGTGTTGACATTCGATATTGAGGCCGAAGCCGATTCAATTATCCTAAAGAGAATCCTTCATTATGTAGCTGAGAATAAGGATTACTTCATTCAGTAGCTGAACCAAACTATTTCGATTTAGTAGTTAGTCAGTGGGTATACACAGCACGTATGTGCTTTTGGGAAGATTCGAATATGTTCACTAACGAGTCCTTGACTGAAATAGCACATATACAAAGGCAGCACTAGGTCAAAAGATCTAATGCCATTTTTAATTCTGCTATTTCTGATTCGACAGTCTTTTTATCTCCTTCGTCTGATGCATATTTAAGAAGTCTTTCACATGCTTCTAGCTCTGCATATATTACGTCTTTCTTATCAAGGCAAAGACTATGATATGAATCTATAAACTGATACGTCACTTTCCTTTTGTTTTTCTCTCTACAACCACATGTCTTTGCTACAATTTTAACGGGCACTTCACTCTCCGAAATATTCACACCGAAAGCCTCACACTGAATAATGTTATTGTACTTATTATTACTTTCGAGTTTTCGAGCTATAATGCGTGGTAGTTTATACTATTGACGTATTCCAAAATTATTGTTGGTGAGAGCCATTATCATGGTGGTAAGAAATTTCATAGAAAGTGTCAAGTCTATTGCCACGATGATGCGTTCTGTCTTTGTTGTGGTATGGCATTGAGAACGTCATCAGCCAGTAAAAGAGATAGGGAAAGACTGAGCAATTAAAACTAAGAAGGTAAGAAGAACAAGATAGAATAATCAGGATGATAAATGGGACTAAAGGAGTAGTCGATCGATCAAGGCACCATGATACGCATCAAGAAGATGAATGCAGGAACTCATGCCCTAAAAATATAATAATGACTTTACCCATTAATATAATTGACTGAGGAGCAGTTTAGATACTACACGTGTTGACAACTGCTTTAATAGGTAAGTAAAAGCCTTACCCTTCAATCCAATTAATTTACTTAGGTAATAATCGGTATTTTTACTTTACCTTGATCCCTAATTTCACGACTGCGAGGAAAGATAAAGACTTGACTATAAAGTTGCTCCATATATCATTAGTAAGAACCAATGTCTGTATCAGCTTCTTCTCCTTCTCCTTCGACTTCCAAAAACGTAAAGCAGCATCGATGTAATATTTGCAATATGATTTTCGATAGTATTGATACGCTAAATGCCCATAACAGAATGGAGCATAGAGAAGCTAGACATTCGCCTGCGGGTGTAAGACCTGACGTGTAAAACCTCTTTGTTTTCGAAGTATCCTAATTATTGATTGCCGGAAATGCCCTCTCAGCGTAAGAAACCAAAGCTTTTCTCTTCTCTCGTTAATTGCTTTCGTCGATATCTGGGGGCAGCATACCTAACGACTGCCTTTCACTATGTCGTACTGACAGAATACACAAATGCCCGTTGTCTTTTCAGACTCTTCTAGGAAGTGATCACATGAAGCACATTTCTCCTGTAATAGCAACTCATGATCAACACTAAAGCCGCAGTTACGGCATGTAATGCCAGCAGTATGATAATATAGTGTTGCACTACAGCTTTTGCATCGCATCTATAACAGCACCTATTCATTCCCTTCAATTTTCTTTGAACGATATCTAGAACTCAGCATGATTTCCGGCAGATCACTATCTTGTTCATGTTTAAGAAGATCAAATTCTTGTGAAGCTGCATCTTGATTGAGCCTTTGTAATTCGGAATAAAATTGCTTATTCTCTATAGCATCTATCAACGTGTATATGTTAAAGGGTTTTTGCACAAATTCTACAAGCTGCCCTAGCTCTTTCATAGAATAGAAGAGGGACTCTCTAGGATAAGAGGAAGCGATAATTATTCTCTGATTGGGATTAATTTTGATTATTTCTTTAGCTACCTCGAGGCCATTGGTTCCCGGCATTCTGTAATCTAATATTACCATGTCAAATACATGGACTTTATTGTTGTCAATAGATCCCAATCTGGAAACAAAATTTTTCAATTCTTGTCGATAAATAGTTAGACAATCTTCACCATTGTCTGTAAGCGTAGGGTGATGGTTTCTATCTTTTAATGCAACCCTGTACACTACCGCAATATCTCTATCGTCTTCGGCTATCAATATTTTCATGTTGTTAACACCCATAAGTTTGCTTTTTTTCTGACCAAGAGGGCTTTTCCTTCTATCTTGGATTGTATTGTATTTGGATGTACAAGGAGCCGACCTAAATTCACAATTTTATTCTGAGATATACTATCCATTCAATTCAAGACTGCTTTACAAGAATCTTTATGATATCCTGATTGTCTATTAACGTGTTAATTATCTTGTTACGTTCATCGGCTGGAAGCTTGTTGTGTTCTGTTTCAATAGAATCAATAGCCTTGAGTTTCCAAATTGTATCAGTTGCCCTCCCAATCATCAACTGTGCATGATAAACTATCAAACCAAGTGAGGTAAGCACGTACTGGCGGTTCTTTTTACCTATTAAACCGGTTTTTTGTAATGCAGACATTCTGGAGTAAAATTGCTTTCTTGTAACACCTAGTCTTGTGATAAGAATATCACTCTCTCCACCTGCAATAGCGATGGTATTAAAAAGAACCAAAGATTTATCGTCGGCTATTGCGCTGAGAATATTTGCTATTGATACCACTTGCACGCTCTCAGGAGTAGATATCTCCTTATGTTGATATTCCAATCCTGTTATCATGAAGTAGATTAGAACAACGCCATATTAATAGGTTTTGGTATTGACACCCAAAACCTACCATGCAACACCAAAACTATACAATACCTTTAAATCAGGATAGGTTAATACTAGAAGTATTGTCAACTTCAATGAAAACTATTACGCGAGTGAATTCCACAGTTAAGGATCTTTTTATCTACCTATATGATTTGTCGTCACTGGAACTTGATCTGATATTCATTTTAATTAAAAATAAAGAATCTATGACTTTAGAAGAGCTTGCAAAAAGGGTAGACAGGGATAAAAGTACTGTCTTTAGGGCTTTGCAGAAATTAGTAGATCTAGGAATTTGCAATAAAGAAATGAAGACACTAAAAGAGGGTGGATACTACCATGCCTATAGTGGTATTGATATTGAATCATTTAAAATGGAGACAGAGAAGAGGGTCAAAGAGCTTGAAGGTAGTTTTCATAGATTATTAAGGAAATTTGAAGAAGATTTAGGACAAGCAATTTCATCATTTTATCATAAATAGGTTAAATTTTTCTAGTTTTTGCAATAGTTAAGTCAAATCTACATAAAAATTAAAAAAAAAGAAAATAGTAATTCTTAAATAAATATCTGAATTGCCTAGCTGGAAACTCACACAAGTCTTAATATCTGACCGTACTACCATTATTAAATACAGTAGCGTAATGAGGATACTTATCGCCGAAGATGATGCTGATATTTCGGAATCGTACAAGGATGCATTAGAGGCTAGAGATCATAAAGTTCTGCTTACTGACGATGGAGAAGAGTGTCTAAGAGTCTATTCTGAAGAATTGAAACAAACATTATCTAAAGGAGATGATAAGACAAAGAAAATAGAGGCTCCCTTTGATGCCGTTGTTTTGGATTACATGATGCCTAGGAAAGATGGAATGCAAGTCGCAAAGGAGATTCTTGAAATGTATCCAAAACAGAGGATAATATTTGCTTCTGCATATGTAGAACAAACTTTAGAGGATTCAGTAAAACAGCTGAAGCGGGTTGTAGAATTGATGCAGAAGCCATTTGGAGCAGAAACACTTGTAAACACGATAGAGGATAAAGAAGCATATGATGGATTAAAGGAACTCATGTTAAATATGAAACAGATTAAAGATCTTAGTCCGACACCAAAGCAAATGAGATCGCTGCTTGAAAATTTAAGAAGAATTCAAAAAGGCAGAACCTTTTGAACCTAAACTAGATTTAGTCTGATAAATTATTTAATGCCATAGATAACGTGATCTCATGTAAAGTAGGTAAATCTGCAAATCGGGAAAACGCCGTGAACCCAGCTATTCGTTATCTAATATACTCATTCCAGTAATATTTGCCATAGTTTCAGTTTGTACTTTTACCCGTATATCTCTGGCCCGATCTCCAATCTGAGGGTAGCAGCCACACAAATAGGAATAGGAGACTATGTCGCGGCATGTACGGCATGTAAATTTCTTTCCAAAACACATAGAGGTGATGAGATAGGTAAACTCTCTCAAATTGAAAAAATGAGGCAAAGTATTGAATCTATCAAGACTAATTTAGATAAACGTGTAGAGCAAAGAACACGGAACTTGAAATCAAGAATCAGGAATTAAATCCAAAGGAATTGGATCTAAAGAATGCCAATGAGAGATTAAAAGAACCAGATGAACCACGCCTGCTTACAAATGCCGTGGGGGGCTTTCAGTTTGTATTTGCTGTTTTGGAAGGTTGGCTAGCTCTTAATATCTTAATTAGCTAGTTAATGGTCAAAGAACTGAGACTGAAAGCCCTCAAACAAGCCTTTGACGAATTCCTCTTGACCCATAATATTTGAATTCCAAAAATCCAGAGTTGTAGACGGAAATCACTTCAAAGAGTAAATTATTTAATATTTTGTTTATATATGACAAAATTCATTATAAAATACGAAGTGGCGATAAGAAATGAGCGAAATGTCTTATTCTGACGAATACAGAGAACAAATTTTGAAATCAGTGAATAAAGCTAGCTTTTTACTTTCAGAGCTTCATAGGAGTGGACCATCATTCGGTGATACCATTCAAAGCATAATTTCTGCCTCAAAACTTGAAGAGCATGATGAAGTTTCAAGGTTCGCTGAATTGGTTTATAGTATTGTTGAGGCATTAGACTCTGGTGGCTTAGATCCGATTATCAAAAATAATCGACATGCAGCTGATCCTAAAATTGAAGAAAGAATGAAAGTGATTCTAAGAAGTGCCAAAAGTGACGAACACGATTATGTCTTCAGTAAAATGTTAAAGGTGCTTGATAGGCCAAACATTGTATTTGATATATTTATAAGGATTCTTGTTAAATCGGTTACTGTAAAGTGATCAAACGCCGTGAAAAACAAAAAAACATGATTTTATAAATGACAAAGAAAATTCTTGGTTTTGCAGTGTTTTTGTTTATGGCCATAACACTCCTTTCCTCCATCTTTTTTTCATCCTCTTCATTTTTGCTTGGCGATACGAAAGCTTATGCACAACAAGCTCCGATAAAACTAGAACTAAATGTCTGGGCAACAAACTTTTTTGCATTCATAGCACAAGAAAAGGGGTATTTTAAGCAAAATAATGTTAACGTAGAATTAACATTGGTCCCAGATTACCTTCAGTTCCTAAAGGACTATTCCAACGGTCAATATGATGGAATAATAGGAGTTTATTCTGATATAATGCTCCAGGATAATCAGGGCATAGATACTAAGGTCGTTTATGCTGTTGACTATTCAAAATCTGCAGATGCTATAATAGGCAAAGGCAATAATTTGACTGAAGTAAAGGGACAAAAAATTGGCGTTCAAGGGATTAATACTTTTTCACATTTCTTTGTCTTAAATGCGTTACAAAAAGTAGGATTGACAGAAGGCGATGTTCAATTCGTTAGTATCCCTGCTCAAAATGTCACTCAGGCACTAGATAAAGGAGAAATTTTTGCTGGTCATACTTATCAGCCCTATCTATCGGACGGCTTGAAGAAGGGATACCATATCATGTATACTGCAGGACAGCTTCCAGGTCTTATAACGACTGTTCTTGCTTTTCGTTCGAATATAGTGGATCAAAGACCTCAGGATGTCCAAGCTGTTATATCATCATTCATTGAAGCAGAACAATACTACGACAGTCACAGACAAGATGCTCTAAACATAATGTCTTCCAAATCAGGAGTAAGCACACAAGACATAATTCAAAATTTAGACGAAATTAAGGTAAATTCATTAAAGGAAAATAGCCTTTTAGCTATGAACAATAAATCCAACGAGACAACTTCGCTATATACACTAGGAAATCGTATGGCAGGATTTTTTGTAGACAGAGGACAGATGGCACAATATCCTGATTTTACCAAATTAGTCGAGCCAAAGTTTGTCAATGCTCTATATGGGACACAAAATGTGAAAGCAATAGGAAAATGATGACAATGAAGAAAAGAAAATGTAAAGCATTGAGGCTGTGGAAATGATGCCAATTAACGATAATAATCAATGAGGATCAGGACTAGCCTACTTTACTTAATTATTTCTTTGACATCTGCATCGATAATTGTGACTGCTTATATAGCAACCCAGAATTTTACAAACACTTTAAAATCTGCGGTCAAAGAAAATCTTAATACACAGAGTGTAAACTTGATGGATAAACTCTCTCGACTGATGTTTGAAAGAGTGGCGGATATTCACTTTCTTTCGATAGGTAAAATTTTAGGTAGTTCTAATTTAACTTTGGCAGAAAAAATGGATTATCTTCGCGCAGCAGAAAGAGCGTACAAGACCTACGGGTCTATTTCAATTTATAAAATAAATGGTATAAAGATTGGGGATACAAGAAATGTCCTTATAGGTATTAATGACTCACAGCAGCCTTTCTTTGAACATGCAATCCGTGGAGAGATTTATTACGATAAAACCCCAGTTTTGTCACAGTCTCTTGAGGAGTATGTACTTCATTTTTCTGCACCTATTTATGATAATAAAGGCAAAATAAGTGGGGTCGTAGTGGCTAGGTATCCATTAAATAAATTAAATGATGTGCTGCAAGGACCTTTGCCAACTGATCTAGTTTCTAGTAATGGATTATTAATCTATTCCAATTACGACAGGGAATCTATAATGCAGAAGAATGTCAGCAACTCAAAAATCATTAGAATGTTAAAGGACACAACTAATACTATGAACAGTACTGTTGAAAATCGCATGGGCCAGGATTTTATTTTGGTTGGCGTACACCAAACAGAAGGATATCTAGACTACAAGGGAAGCGGCTGGTATTTGATATTAGGAGATAATGCTCGAGACTTATTTAGTGAGGTGCAAAAAGATTTCAATCTAGTTTTCTTGTCTGCAGGCATTATCCTTGCCGTTGCGGTGGTAATTGCGTTCTTGTTCTCAGGAAGGATTTCAAAGAACGTTAATGAACTAAGAAGACTCACACAACTGGTGAGCGAAGGCAATTATAGTGTTAAAGTTGAAACAAAAAGAGCGAAATCAGATGAATTAGGGGAGTTAGCAGCAAGCTTTGAAATTATGAGACGAAACGTAAATGACGTCAATGAGAATCTAAACGCTATTGTGATGGAAAGGACGAAGGACTTGGAGAAAGTTAATACTGAATTAACACTAAAGGAAATAGATCTATATAATGCCAATGAGGGATTAAAAGCAGCAGAAAAAGGAAAAGAAGAGTTTATGTCGATGGTCAGTCATGAATTAAAGACGCCGCTTTCTCCAATGAAACTCTACACGGAAATGCTTCTGAAATCCACGTCATCATTTGGAAGCATAACTGAAAAACAAAAAAAGGCAATACAAGTTATCCACAACAACATCTTGAGATTAGAAGTGTTGGTAAGTGATTTGCTCGATGT
>Ga0193747_1000567_pt1 | contig 11982 bp, 9 predicted proteins | sample L1m2metaG_FD_143048 | JGI IMG/M metagenome (GOLD analysis project Ga0193747, IMG submission 143048) | Soil microbial communities from a riparian zone of the East river system, Colorado, United States - L1m2 | ecosystem: Environmental > Terrestrial > Soil > Riparian zone | place: USA: East River...
TGATGTCCCGGATTGTGCGGCCATTCTTGAGGTGCTCACGACTAACAGCACTCCTGTTCCTGCAGGTCTGCTCAAGCGGCGGTTTAATTTTCTCATTTACCTTCAACCTGGTGATGAAGAAGTGGTGCGCAACTTCGAATTAACCGAAGCGAGCACTTCTCTGATGGAGTATCTCAATGCTCCGACCTCGTGGCAGGACAGCCAAACAAGCTTTGAACGGGACACTGGATTTCCGGCGCCACCGGCTTCTTTTCTTTCCGCTCTGGCCGATCGTGGCCTGCTCGAGGTCATTAGTCATGTCCCGAGGATCTGAGGATGACGGCAATAGAAAGCAAGACCTGATCGGCGCCCTCCAGGGATATTATGCGACTATCATTCTGTTACAGTTGCGGCGAATCGGACTCCTCAACAAGCTCGTAAAACCCAACACACCTGAGAATCTTGCTCTCGAGCTTGGCGTTGACCGAGTGATGCTCCGAGGATTGCTCGACTTCCTGGTACTCACCACCAATGTTGTGCGCCAGACGCGTCAGGGAGCTTATCAGTTGCACGACCTCAGCTACGCTGAATTGTCGTTCCAGTTGGAAAAATTTGCCGGCGCCTATGGTCCAGCCACGGAAGCAATCGGCCAGACGCTGCCACATCCTGATAAGTGTGCTAACCACGTCGATCGCCGGGCGCTCGCTACCGCTTTCTCCGAGGTTGGGTCTTTCCGCAACTCGTTCGTTGCGGATTTGATTTCCGCGTCAGGCGTGCGTTGCTTGTTGGATTTGGGTTGTGGTCCGGCATCTCTGCTCGTTGATCTGGCCCTCAAGAATCCGGCCTTCTATGGCATCGGCATAGACGCCAGCGCATTCATGTGCCGGCAGGCGAATCACGCCGCGCGAGCGGCTGGTGTGACCCGCCAAATCGAGATTCGTCATGCAGACGCGCGAAATCTAAAGCAATGGTTGTCTCCGCCGCTTCGTAACCGAGTCGACGGTCTGCATGGAAGTAGCTTTCTCAATGAATTTTTTGGTTCGGGCGAGATTGAAGCGGTGAAGATGCTGCGGGCGCTGGGGCAAGCCTTTCCCGGCTGCAAGGCGTGGTTCGTTGATTACTACAGCAGCATCAGTCAGCGGAAAGGAAAGCGAAAGGCAGATTTTCCTTTGGCCCTGCTGCAAGATTTAGCGCAGATTGTGTCCGGTCAAGGCGTTCCACCGGCGAACGCCACCAGCTGGCGACGACTTTATAAGCAAACGGGTTGTCGATCAGTTCAAGTACACGAATTTGAGAGTGAGAACATTCGTTGGTTCATACAAGAAGTGACATTGTGAATGGTGGACCTCTGCGACCGCATGATGTGCGTCCTTCCGCAAACGTTTACGGGTTAGTGTTTGGTCTGATATTTGTCATGAGCCTGATAGTTTTTTCCTCTAAGTTCCTACCAGTCCCTTATGAATCTTCGATTGAAAAAAGTCTGACCATCACACTACGAACCTATAATAACCAAGGTCTTCTGAGAAACAGTCTGATAGATAACCCCGAGCGAAACTTTCCGGTTACTCGTCAGTCTTTAGATATTGGCAACAAAACTCTCGGGCAGGTGAAGCAAGAGGTTGCCGCAATGGTAGCCAGCGGCCGCCCGATCGAGGAATCACTTACGTTTCGGGAGTTTGTGACGGAGATAGCGAAGGCCTACTTGAACGGGACGAGTTTTGAAGAAAAAGTAACAGTAAATGACTTGCCACAGAAGGGATACGTAAACATTTATTTTCTGGATGCAGATCCCAACCATATATCTCCCCGGTTTGAGCGCAGCTGTTTATACACCGGTCATCTGAATATGGTCGTTTGTGACACCAGGTTTATTACGGAGCTACTCCAAAATGTCGATCAAGTCGACTATCTTTACGACCTCGTAATCTTACGATTTGGCAAGAGTGGCATTCCCTACCAGCCGATGTTTACTGACTACAAGATTGATTTTGCGCGCCGCTACATGAAAACAGCGCTGATAACATGGGTCATTGGACATGAACTTGCTCATGCGTTGCTGCACAAGAAACGTGTAGTCAATGATGGTCCACTGCACTTCAATCTGCAATATGATCCCGTTGAAAAGGAGGCAGACGAGTTTGTAGCGAGGAAGCTAGCCGGCGATCCGTTGCTGGGCATTAGGTTCAAGCCAATGCTGGGTGAGTTCATTCAGCAGGAAGTCAAACGTATCTATTTCCCCGAGGAGTACAAAAAACCAATCAACGATCCCACCAAAGTCATCGAGCTGATTCCAAGCAAGCCAATTGATGCTCGGTATTCCAGGTTCGATGTTCCGTTGACTTTGCGAGCAATCCAAATGGTGTTGGCGATGTACGATGTGGATCCGCAGATAAACGATCGAGCAAGCTACGGAGTTATCGAATCTGACGTAGCCCTATTGCACTCCCTTGCACTGAGAACGTTGTACGAAGATGTGGCGAACAAGATTTCCGTCAAGGATCCCTCACTCAATATAAGGAAGTATCGCTACCTCGGTTTCGGACTGGGCCTCGTAGCTTTCTCAATCATGATTTCTAGAATCTTATATGAAAAACGGAGAACAATAACATGAAGAGTTTCATTCTAATTGCAGCGTTCGTCGTGTTCGTAGTTTCTGCCTCACTGCCGTTTGTACTTACTGTACAGCCAGAAGGACTTTCGTGGTGGGGCGAGCAGTTTCCGACTGTGATCTTCTCCTTAACCGCTCTGATCATGCTCCTCGGCATATTTCTCGGTTGTCTTTTCCGCAAGGTTGTGGGCGCCAAAACGAAGACTGTAAGGATCAAGAGGGCACTAAGTGAAGTGTTCAGATCAAACAGTTTTATTGCTGCTCTTTGCATTTCACCATTCATCTTTATGAGTGTTTATGTGATCGTGAATAAGAGTCCTGGCGATCCAGCTTCGTACCTATTGGCATTCCAGAATGGATTCTTTTGCGAGACGATATTTGGTTACCTTTATAGCAAGCCCGGACAGCAGTCTTTAGGTGCTGATGCATTACCAAACATTACACCCGGGGCCTAGACGTTCCCAATGTTGAAATTTGCCGGATGTTTCTCGTCTGCCTTGGGGTTTTTAGCGCAAATTCTACAAACATGACTAATAAGCGGCTCCTGTCTTTAATGCTCATTGGATTAGTTATTATCCTTCTGGGAATTCTCTTCATTCCCAGCCTGTTTAAAGGTGAATACAACGAGCAGAGAGATATATCCGTTAAACGTGTGCTCTCCAAATATGTAGAGTCTGATCTTGTCGACGTAGATTACGTTAACGATGAACGAAAGCGTTTTATTCTAACGACAAAGGTATTGGACTATTCCGGCGATCTAACGATTGGCGACATACTCGCTCAAGTACACGAGGCTCAAAAACGACCTGAAGAATTGGAATTGAAGGTTAGTTTTCTGGAGTTCATTGGTTTAGTGGCAAACCATTTTGCGAAAGGAACACGCTTCGCAGACCACGTTCAAATAAATCAGGCGCCTCGGGCTGGTCACCTAAATATCTATTTTCTAAAGGAAGATCCAAACGGGCTTACGCAACATTTCAAAAACAATTGTAGTTATATCGGCTATCAAGATGCGATCATCTGTGATGCGGCCTTTGTCTCAACCTACCTCGAAAGGTTTGACCACATCGACAAGCTTTACGACACGCTAATTACGGAATACGACTTGGGCGATGCCCAAGGCTTTGAAGCATCGCTGGTGAAGAATCAAGACCTTGTGTCTCAGTATCTAAAGCAAAACTTCCTGATCTGGTTGATCGGTCACGAAATTGGCCACGCTATTCTTCACAAGACCGTTATTACGCGACAATCAGAACAACTGCATTTCGACTTGAACTACGACGACCATGAAAAGGAAGCGGACATGTTCGTTGCCAGGAATGTAGTAACTAGTCCCGCGTTGGGCGTTCATTTCAGGGTACTGCTGGGCGAATTCATCCAGCAAGAATTTCGCTCTCTGTACCGGATACAACATCCGGAAGAGAGCAAGCAGTTGACTGAGTCGGAAGATCGGCGACTGGTTCTCGAGAGAAAGATCATCGTGGATTACTCACGCTATAGTTTGCCGGTAATCTTGCGGGCGATGCGTTTGATGGAGGTCATCTCCCTAGATAGTGCAACCAACGAGCGAGCGCAGTACGGAATTATTGAAGGGAAGGTCATCTTAATGGACTCCTTAGGATATTCATATCATCAGATAGAAGGGAACATCGATATACCTGCAAAGCCCTTTTCCAGGAATTACATCAAATATTTGATCTTGCTTGTAGTTTGCTTCACATCCATTTTTATTCTCGCAAAATTGCGTGGATGACTCCTATTACTGAAAGCGTGTCGAAACACCGAAGCGCGAACCTCGACTACGTCCGATCCCTCTGTTCAAGCTCCTGATTGCATCGTTGGATGGCTATTGAAGTAAAAAAGCCCAGAGCTGTATGAGGTAATGAGGAAGATCAGCACGCGAAGACCGGTATATTTCACGATTAACTAAGCCTGTAACCCTCCCCAACACGAGCCTACAAGCAGTCTTTGGAGGCGCTTGTCGCGCTACCATCAGGGCGTCGGGTCGCACCGAAGCGTGGCGAAATCCACCAAGAGAATTGGCATAGTAGGTGCTGCGCACCTGAAAAATAGGGACACGTCACCCCGCTCCAAGCGGGCTGCGTTGCTCACGTTTGTGAGCAGCCGCCTCGTTTTGTTAACACGCGCGTCTGCCGCACTTAGCGGTTCGTCGTTTACAATCGTTAGGACTTGATCACAAACGTGAGCAGAGTTGCTAACGAAAACTCTGGTGATTTTTCAGGTGCGGAAGGAAGGAATCTGATGGCTGAGAAGAAGACTGTGAGAACGCGAAACATTGCGTTTCGCGTGACTAATGAGGAATACGAACAAGTCGAGAAATTAGCCGCCGAAGATGGACTGGACCCAAATACATGGTGTCGCAAAGTCTTAGTTGCCGCCTTGCAGGAAGGCTCTGGCCTGGCACGGAATGAGCGGATACTTTATGGTGAAATTGCTCGGCTGCGTTACCTTGTGGGGCATGGGTTCAAACTGCTACTTGGCGGCGAGCAGCCAACGGCTGCCGCTTGGAAAAAGATCACAACTCAGGTCGAGGAACGAGGTGATGAAATCGTTGCCGGACTCTTATCCCGTCGGAGGTGAGCTTCGACTAGCGAGCCATGCGCCCAGACTGATGTAGGCGCAGACTCGTGTGTTATTCTTCGCCTTCGCGCACCTTTGTAGAAGTCATCCAAGCAAAGCCTGAGATGGTCAAGTCATTGTGGCAAATGCTCAAATCATTTACCCCGAAGCGCTTCGAGGTGAAGGCCGAGTCTATGGCGCGAACAAAAACAGAATGGAACCGAGGCGGCTTGTCAGTGTTTGGCAAAGCAAGTACTGCTTCACTTTTCTGAAGACAGAAACTGGAAACGGCACCCAATCATAGTTGTGGTAAACGAGCGCCAGAGGCAAGCATCGATATTCCGATCACGAGCGGTTGAACAGATATTTTGTAACCCCAAAACAACGGTAGTCTCGCTAACCCATCATTAGGAGGCTTTCTATGAGCACTTCGTTTGATTACTCAAAAACAAAGTTGTGGATTCGAACTCTCGCAATCCAGGGAGACGACGACGCGTCGACATCTGCGGCGCGAGAGAAACTGCGATACGCATATGAGAGCATGAGAAAGAGAGTCGCAGTCTTGGTCAACGAGATACACGCTGACCTCAGGCACTTAACTGTTCACGACATCACGCACTTGGACGCCTTGTGGGAAATGGCAGATATGATTGCCGGTTCGGATTATTTCGTTACACCAACTGAGGCGTTTGTACTCGGAGGAGCTTTTCTACTGCATGATGCCGGAATGAGCTTAGCTGCTTATCCCGGTGGACTAGCTGAAATCAAAGAGCGCGAGAGTAATACCTGGCGAGACACAGTATTCCAGCTCTTGAAGGAACACCAGCACAGTGAGGCGTTATGGTCGGACATTGATAATCCGCCAAAAGAAATAGAACAAGAGGCTCTGCAGGAGATACTACGGGAGCTTCATGCAAAGCAGGCTGAACGCTTGCCGGTAAATGAATGGGAGTTCAATGGACGTAAGTATCGAATCATAGTGGATGATGAGATAAGGGAGGCCCTTGCATACTCGATTGGACTGGTAGCGCACAGTCATTGGTGGAACATCGATGAGATTGATCGTGAATTGAACAACGCAATCTTGGGAGCGCCGACGTTTTGTCCAGGGGATTGGGAAATCGACCTTCTAAAAGTAGCAAGTCTCCTACGCGTGTCGGACGCGAGTCACATAGATGATCGCCGATCGCCAAGCTGGTTAATGACTCTGCGACGACCTTCTGGGTACTCAAGAATGCATTGGCTATTCCAGAACAAATTATTGAAGCCGCGTATCGACCGGGACAAAGAATCGCTGGTGTACAGATCGAAACAACCATTTAAGGTCAACGAGGCAAACGCCTGGTGGTTGTGCTTCGATACAATCAGGATGATTGATGGCGAGTTGCGGAGTACTGGCGACTTACTTAGTGACCGTGGACGGAAAAGGTTCGCACTTCGTGGTGTGGCGAATTCCGAATCACCAGCCAGATTGGCCCAAGATATTCAGGTAACTGAATGGGAGCCGCTTGATGCCAGTGTCCATATAAAAAATGCGCCAAACCTTATCCGCAATCTTGGCGGGCCTCAATTATATGGACGACTCCGCACCGTCCCAGTTAGAGAGCTAATCCAGAATGCTGCCGATGCAATTCAAGCTCGTCGACTAATCGAAAATCATCCCGAAGACTGGGGCAGAATAGATGTGTCGCTCGACTCCGATGAAGACGGATCTTGGTGGCTCGTTGTAAAAGATAACGGTATCGGAATGTCGCCGACGGTCATTCAAGAGTATCTCCTCAACTTTGGAGCTACTTACTGGACTTCCAGCCTGGTGCGCCGCGACTTTCCAAGGCTGCTTTCTGAAGGCTTTGAGCCCTGGGGCAAATTCGGCATTGGCTTTTTCTCCGTTTTTATGATCAGCGATCTCGTTATCTTGAAAACAAGAAGATTTCAAACTGGCGTGGAGGACAGTCTGGTCTTGGAATTTAGTAGCGGATTAGACGACCGACCAATCCTACGAAAGGCTAAGGCATCGGAGGTCCTCCAAGAAGGTGGGACGGAGGTGAAACTTAAGCTTAGTGTTCCACCATGCGATGAAGGAGGGTTCTTGGAGGGAAAGGGACCGGATGCGGTATGGGCACTGATTTCTCATTTGAGATTCTTGTGCATTGCTATGAACGTTGATGTTTGGGCAAAGACAAAGGATGATGGCGACCAGCAAGTATCCAAGGCGAATGATTGGATGACCACCGATTCCTACGAATTAATCTGCAGGACCCAGCGAGATTTTCGTGCAGTAGATGAGGAAGCGTTTCGACAATCCTCAGATCACTTAAGTCTGATGCATGACGAGTCTGGAAGAGTCGTGGGACGTCTCAGTATTGAACCATTCAACGGATGGCCATACGGTTTCAAGACCGGACCGCCGCCTGACAATTGGGGCCTAATTACTATCGGAGGGTTTGGGGCTGTGAGAATGAGCGACGTTCTAGGCGTGGTTCGGGGTCGTCCCGGTCGAGCCGCGAGGGACTACGCGGAAATTGACACTTCAACAACCACGATCAGAAATTGGGCAACTGATCAGGCAGAGCTAATTTCCCAATACAATTTCTCTCCGGAAACTCAAATGGATTATTCGTCGCGCGTAATTGCCTATGGCGGTAACCCACAAACACTAATATTCGGATTTTCGAGAAATGAGTTTCTTGACTTATTGAAACTTCAGACTTGGTTACGCGGGAAGAAATATTGCTACCTTTCCTTGGCACATTCTGGCGACAGGGAACTGCTAGACCCGAACGAAATAGTAATGCCCTGGCCATCACAAGGAGCCAATGAATTGATGAGGTCTGTCGATAGAACGTCCTTAGACTTTCTAACTGACATTGCGTGTCAAGCATGGAGACTGAAGAGGGATCAGCTTTACGTTGTTGAAAATAATGAATCCAATTTGAGCCGTGATGCTGAGGAAGAGTCGAAGCACCTTCCCATCGAGCGAAGAGCTTGGGCCTATGTGGGAAAGAAGGGTGAAAGTGACGAGTTCTTGTTCCCTCCAGATATGAACAAAGACAAAATCTCCGAACAGGATTCCCAAACTGATACGGAGGAATTCCGGGGCGAGAGCGACAGTGAGGATTCGTTGGGCGGATTCACCGTTCATGTTGTCAAGGGCTCGCCTCGATGATAGGCAATGACGTAGCAGCCTCGCATCCATACTGGATATGAGGCAATTGTTTTCTACGACGTAAGACCTCGATTTAGAGCGAATCCGCTCCGGGATATTCCGACGAGATAATCTAACTAACCAAACACGCCTCGGTATCCTCAGGTTGGGTTCGCTTATCACACCATTCAGAGAGCTAATTCACGCATTACACTCGACGGTGTCCTGCAGCACAGCCCGAATTGGGTAACTCCCTAACACCAACGACAATTGTGTTGTACAACACAGACGTATTCCCAAAATTGATTTATTGTGCAAGCTGGTTGAATGGCGCACCAGCTAAAGACGTATTCGGTTTGTGCGCCGAAAGCGCAAACGCGAGGGTGTTGTGTTTCACATACTTTGTCGTTATTCACAACACACCGGAGCGTGCGAATGGTCGTTTGAATCAGCATGAGAAATAGGTGAGGACAATGAAATACAAAGTGCCAGCGCAGATTACCGAGCATGCGTCGTGCCGTACCAAACTGTAGAGAACTGTAATGGACAGCAAAGAACGGAAAAGGATGAGAGACGCGTCGCAAAAAAGTTTGGGCCAAGTGGAATTTCGGCTCAAATCTCCCGTCTAGTAATAGTTGAGAGCGATCTATACGGAAGAGTTTTTGGAAAAAGTTAGCGGTCACTGGAATTTCTGACCAAATGTCGCGTCTTTAGTAGGTGCCAAGGAATCTTTGAAAATAAATTTGGCGGGGCTGGAATTTCAGCTCAAGTCTTCCGTCTATAGACAGCATGGAACGAGACTTGTAAAGCGTAGTGTCGAGGGCCACGCGAACGAAGGCGGGTAAGCGAGCTAGATGATGATAACGAGGGAGAACCAAAGGAAACGAAAGATCAGCTTTCCGGCGATAAGCGAAAAAAATGTTTTCGGGTGGACGCGAGGAAAACGCAAGATCTGCCGTCATTAACTATTAGGGAGTTTTTTGGGCTGGGTACAAAAAATGAAGATTTTTTCGTGAGTCGGTACGAGGAAAACGCGAAATGTGTCGTCATTAATATATAGGTGGGATTTTTTTCGAGGTGTGCGAGCGCGATTGAACCACGCGCTCTTTTGTTCTTTGGAAAAACAAATTTCTGCATGACTGAGATTTCTTAACGAAACTTCCGTCTGTAGATAAATGACGCCGGAGAATTGGATTTCGTTAACAGTATCTCCGGCGCAGCGACCGACGAGCCTTGGGAAAGTCGCGCCTTCCAACCCTCTCAGTCGCACTCAATTAAGAATTTTGAAAATCCGCTTTCGGCGGAAGGGAGAAGTGCGCCATGAAAACGAGACTGGGATTTTTGACCGAGGAAGGACGGACCCGATCGAAGAATGCGTTCCGCAGATTCTGCGCTTATGCAGTTCTGATGTCCCTCATTGGCGGAGCTGGCGGTTACGTCATCCATCGCTACTGGATTAGCACGACCTTCTCAACTCTTCAGCGAGTCTATTTCAAGCAGTACCTCAAGAGTAGCTATCGCAGCTACCTATCTCGATCTCGTTCTCACTACACCATCCTTGCTCGCACCGTAACCGATCCGCGTACGAAGAAAGAGGCGGTTATGGCCGTACAGGATAACGAAATTATCCCCGCATTAGATGAGCAGGGTCGAGTCAGGTTTGACCAGCGGCATTATCCGATCATCTACCTGAAAGACGGCGTCGAACATAAGCAATTCTTCTGGGACGAACTTATCGCTCCTGATATGGCTCAGTACACGTGGTTTCACGATCACATGTATGAGGGCCAAAGCATTCCCGATATCTGGCGTCCGGCGTGGCTCGGCGCAATCCTAGTTTTCATCTTCGGAACAATAGGCTTGACGATTCTTGATGCTGTCGCACAGCGACTCTATCTGAAAGGTGAACCGATCCGAGGAACGAAAGAACTTTCCCCAAAGAGATACGCCCGCGAGTACCGCCGAGAAGCTGGCGTAGTACTCAAGAGCTACAACCAGGGGAGTGAAATATGATCGATGCGCTTAGACAATTGATCGGAATGGACGCGCGCTCTTATCCGTTACCAGTACCACGTGAGGAAGAGACTGAAGGGTTTCTTCTGTTAGGCGATCCGGGCACCGGCAAGACCCAGGTCATCCAACAGTTCTTGGCTCAGATCGCAGAACGCCATCCACCGGAAGCTGTTGTTTGTTACGACCCGGCTGGCGAGTTCATCACAAACTATTTCAAGCCAGGACAAGACATCGTTTTGAATCCGCTTGACGCGCGGTGTCCTTATTGGTCCCCGACGCTGGAAGTTGATTACGAGAACACGAATGCCGGAGCGACCGATCGGCATTTCATCGCCGAGAGTTTCTTTCCCGATCGAGATCACAGCGCACCAAACACACAGTTCTTCATTAAGTCAGCCCGCAGCCTCTTTGCGCGAATGCTGGAATTCAAACCGGACGCGGAGCGCATCGTCAAGATGCTTACAGATGAAAAGCTAATCGACGAGGTAGTTAGAGGAACCGAACATGCCCACCTAATTGACAAAGACGCTAAGGGACAACGAGGTGGGGTACTAGCCACGCTTTCGGAGATCGGCGAGTCACTGAAGCTCTTGCCTTCGCTGGAAGATTGTTCGAGAGAGATGAGTTTGACCGGCTGGACGCGAAGGCGGCGCGGTTGGATCTTCATTACTTCTACCCAGGACACGCGCGATGCGCTCCGAACACTTCAAGCCGCTTGGATCAACATTTTGATGAAAAGGCTAATGGCCACGCCGCCGGCCGCCTCTAGAGAACACCCATGTTGGGTCGTGGTGGATGAGGTTCACTCGTTGAAGCGATTGCCTGCATTATCAAGTGTTTTGGTCGAAGGACGGAAGTACGGTCTCAAGCTAATTCTCGGAACACAGAACAAGGCGCAGTTTGAAGAGCATTACGGGCGCAATGCGGCGACGATGCTCTCCGCGCCGCACTTAAAGATTCTGTTTCGTTGTAACGAGCCGGAGTCCGCACGTTGGGTTTCCGAGATGATCGGAGAAGAAGAAAAGGAGCGGCCAAGGATCGGAACCACAGCGACCGTGCAGGCGAATGGTCGAGATTCAATCAATTACTCGACATTCACCGAAAGGCGCTCGGTCGTAAGCAAGGAACAAATCATGGCCCTGCGAAATCTTCATGGCTATTGGAAGTACTCCGATGCCGTAGTGCCGTTTCGCATTCAGCCCGTGGAGCGCGAGAAGGTTGCCCACGCGTTCGTAAGAAGGAATGTTCGGTCGGTCGTTGAGCAGCCGGTTGAACCGCCGCCAGCGCCATTCGCGGCACAACCGCAGACCCACGAACAAACCGAGTTAGTGATTTCGTCTGAGGAGATCACACCGGAAAGAACCGAGGAGCTTGATTGGGACGAGGTCTAGCAATGATGACGATGAGTAAGGCGCTCTCCTCTGGACAAGCAAAGGATTACTACCGGCAGGAGTTCATTAGTGCGAAGGAGAACTACTACAGCGAATCGGGCGAAGTCCGTGGACAGTGGTATGGCCGATTGGCTGAGGAGTGGGGACTGAAAGGAGAAGTCGGGAGCGAACAATACGAACGGCTAGTTGCGGGACAAGACCCGCACACTGGCGACCAGCTGGTCCGCCCTGTCAAATCAAGAGAGGAAGTAAACAGATACGGCGAG
>Ga0193747_1000568_pt1 | contig 11979 bp, 14 predicted proteins | sample L1m2metaG_FD_143048 | JGI IMG/M metagenome (GOLD analysis project Ga0193747, IMG submission 143048) | Soil microbial communities from a riparian zone of the East river system, Colorado, United States - L1m2 | ecosystem: Environmental > Terrestrial > Soil > Riparian zone | place: USA: East River...
GAAGAATCTGTAATTGGTCATCGGGAAACAAAACGCAGAGAAAAAAGTTGTATTCTTCATTGCCGATAAAACCGAAGCCTTGTTCCTTGAATTCGGCGCGCGCGCGGCTGGCGCTGGCGGCACGGTGATGACCGTCGGCGATGTAGAGATAAGGAACTTGCTCAAAAGCTTCAACCAGTGGCTGGTAATTCGGCACGCGCCAGATTGTGTGACGAAGGTCGTCGGTCGCCACAAAGTCATAGAGCGGCGGATTACTTGTGAGCGCATCGGCAACCAGAGAATCAATCCTCGCCTGTCCGCGATAGGTTTGAAACACCGGGCCTGTTTGTGCGCGCAGCACCATGATGTGACGCGTGCGATCGTCTTCTTTGTCGCGGCGGGTACGCTCGTGCTTGCGAATGACGTCGCGGTCATATTCATCGACGGAGCAGCAGGCGACGACGCCGATCTGCTCGTGGTCGCCCATGATCAAGCGATAGAGATACAGACTCGGGGTTTCTTCGTTCTCAAGCGGGCATTCTTTGATGAGCTGTTCCAAGTTTGCGAGCGCCTTCGCGTACACTTGATCGCTGTAGAGCGGCGTGCCATCGGGTAAATCGATCTCGGAACGCGACACGTGTAGAAAGCTCCAGGGGTTTCCAGCGGCCAGCGCCCGGGCTTCTGCCGTGTTGACAACATCGTAAGGAACCGCCGCAACCTGCGCCGCGCGCTCCTCGTGCGGACGAAGGGCATTGAAAGGACGAATTGTGGCCACGTAGACTCCTGAATAAGATTAAATGATTGAGCATCTTTAGACTAACCCGGGCGAAATGATTTGCAAAGCAGCAAGCTAAAGCTTGAACTCTAAACGCCGGCGAACAGGTGTTCGGAGTTCAACCTTTAGGTTGCTCTTTTTGGAGACGAGAGCCCAGCTAAGACTGATAATCTAAACTCGTCTTTCATCGTCAGCAGATGACTGATCCTAAGAACGACGCCAATGAACTGCATCGGAGACTCCGCACTCTCGATGCGGAATTCGAGCGCCAAATGCGCGCGCGTGGGTTCGATCCAGCGCAGGCTGAAAACATCGCTTTGCCTTCAACCCTCGCCACGCTTTACGCTGAGCGTGAAACGACCAAAGCACAGCTGGAAGAATTAGCAGGTGGGACAATGACTGAAATCGAGAGAATCCTGGATCAACTCAAACGTGCGTATGAAGGCAACGCCTGGCATGGTCCCTCAGTGCGCGAGGCGCTCGAGGGAGTTACCGCGGAGCAAGCGCACACACGGCCGCTGCAAAACGCGCACACGATTTGGGAGTTGGCGCATCATATCGCGGTATGGGAAAACGCCGTGCGTCGCAGGTTGGAAGGAGACCGCGCGCAAATCGCGTTGGCTTCGTCTGAAGACTGGCCGCCGATAAGTGATCAGAGCGAAGCGGCTTGGGAACAGTCGAAGGCGGCGCTGGATCGCGGACATCGAGAGTTGCGCGATGCGATTGCGCGAGTGCCTGAATCAAGACTTGATGAGCCGATCCTGGAAGGCATGTCGACGGTTTATGTCACGCTGCACGGGATCATTCAGCACAACCTCTATCACGCCGGACAGATTTCGATGCTGAAGAAAGCGCTGAATTGATTATCGCAGATTACGCAGATTACACCGATTCAATAAAAAGAATTAGCCACGAAAAAGCACAAAGGCTCAAAAACAATCTCTGCCTCAGGATCGGTTTTAGTGAAAACCTTGCTTCTGGTATTGATTTCATTTTGTGCTTTTTGTGGCTCAGTTTACTGCATAATCTGCGGATAAATCAGACCGGCTCGCGACCAAATTCTTTCAGCAGCGGCGCTAACTTCTCAATTACGATTTCATGAGCGGCGCCGTTGGTGGCCACGATCCCGTTACGATTGTCGATTCGAATTCCGTTGTAGCGCAGCGGCTGCCCAAACAAATCAGTCGAGCGTCCGCCCGCCTCAGCCAGGATTATTTCCGGCGCGCAAGTATCCCATTGTTTGGTGCTTGGCGACAGATGTAGATAGAGATCGGCTTTTTGCTCGGCGATCAAACCAATCTTCACACCCACGGATCCGCGTCGCAATTCGTCTTTGAAACGAAAGGCTTCGACGACACGCTCCATACGCGGGCTGCGATGCGAGCGGCTGGATGCCAGCACCATTTCGCCTGGTTCAGTTCGGGATGAAACCAACATCTGCGTCGCCGCTTCGCCGGCGGCTTCGATCCAGGACCCGCCCCCGCGAACCGCACGATAAAGAACGTCGCGCACGGGTTGATATACGACGCCGGCAACGCTCTCGCCTCGCACGGCGAGCCCGATCTGCACCGCGAAATCTCCGTCGCGAGCGATAAAGTTTTTCGTGCCGTCCATCGGATCGATCAGCCACACTCGATCCTTTGAAAGCCGGCGCGCAGTGTCAGCAGATTCTTCCGCGAGAATGCCGTCATCCGGAAAATCTTCTCGCAGGCGACTGACGATCAGTTCATTCGCCTCGCGATCCGCGGCGGTGACTTCTTCCAGTTCGTCCAGTGCATTTACTTTTTGTTCGACGAGAAAGGGACTGTAATAGTGCGTCAGCAAGATGCTGCCCGCCGTCCGAGCGAGTTCGGTCGCGACTTCGAGTTCGCGTTGATAATTCGATTCAGGCACGCGTTTCTTAGCAGATTGGCTACACGCTAACACATCGCTCGTGATTGATCGAAGCGCCCTTGCTTGGCGTTCAATGGGCCGCGTATAGTCTTCGCGAACTTTCTATGGCTACCCGAACCGTCACTAACGCCGGCGCCACGCTGGAAGGAACAGCGCTCTATCGCGATCATTTCAAAGACGTCGCCGCGGAAGACCATTTTCGTCAGGCGCAGAATCTGTGGCTGTCGTCAGTCGGCACCGGCACGTATCTGGGCGAAGCCGATGAAGAATGCGACCGTCGTTATACGGAAGCGATTGTGCGCGCGGTCGAGTTAGGCGTGAACGTAATTGACACCGCCGCTAACTATCGATTTCAAAGAAGCGAGCGATCGGTTGGCGCGGCGTTGAAGGAATTAACCGCACGAGGATTTGCGCGCGATGAAATTGTCGTTTGCACCAAAGGAGGCTATTTGCCTTTTGATGGCGCGCCGCCGCGAGACGTACGGCAATACATCGAAGAAACCTTTGTGCGACCCGGAATTGCGAGCTTCGCCGATATCGCCGGGGGCGCGCACTGCATGACGCCAGGCTACTTGCAGAATCAGCTTCGACAGTCGCTGCGAAACATGGGACTTGATGGGGTCGACGTTTACTACGTACACAATCCGGAGTCGCAACTGTCGTCGGTTTCGCCGGCAGAGTTTTCGAAGCGCCTGCGCAACGCGTTTGAGTTTCTGGAGCAGAGTGTAGTTGAAGGCCAAATCAAGAATTACGGCGTGGCTACGTGGAATGGCTTTCGCGCCGAGCCCGACGCGCGCGAGTATCATTCGTTGGAGCAGACGGTTGAAATCGCGCGCGAAGTTGGCGGCGACGATCACCATTTTCGGTTTATTCAATTGCCGTTCAATCTCGCGATGCCCGAAGCGCTGTTCTTCCAGAACCAGAAAGTGGGGGATGAGTATGTGAGCGTGCTTGAAGCAGCCGGGGCATTCGGGTTGACGGTAATCGCCAGCGGATCGATCTTGCAGGGACAAGTATCGCGCGGCTTGCCGGAAGCGATTCGTGAACCGCTTGGCTCGCTTGCCACGGACGCGCAAACGGGTATTCAATTTGTGCGCTCGGCGCCAGGGATTGCGACGGCATTGGTAGGCATGAGTCGCGTCGCGCACGTCGAAGAGAATTTACAACTTGTGAGTATCCCGCGGGCGCGGGAAGACGATTTGATAAGTGTGTTTGATCAAGAGGAGTGAAGTGGAATGCGCCGGCAGAGCGAAGCGGCGACGGCGCTTTTCTCTAGCCCAGGCGTTCACGCCTGGGTCAAGAGTTGGCCATCCATCCTGTTTTGATAGCCCCATTTATGGGGCGCGGATTACGTGATGCCAACTCGGAGAACCTCCTGAAGGAGGTTAATTCATTCTGGTTCATTCTTGTCCCAGGCGTAAACGCCTGGGCTAGAGAAATATCCGCCAGTCAATCAAACCATGCGCATTCTAATTGCTGACAAATTCGAGCAATCAGGCCGTGATGGCTTGCAAGCGTTGGGCGCTGACATTTCCTTTCAGCCTGATCTAAAAGACGCCGCACTGGTCGAGGCAATTGCGCAGCAGCAACCAGATGTGCTGGTGGTGCGCGGAACGAAAGTTACCGAAGCGATGCTGGCCGCAGCGCCCTTGAAATTGGTCGTGCGCGCCGGCGCTGGTTACAACACCATCGACGTGGCAGCTGCATCGCGGCGGGGGATTTACGTGGCAAATTGTCCGGGGAAGAATTCAATCGCCGTCGCGGAGTTGGCGTTTGCTTTGATTCTCGCGCTCGATCGCCGCGTCGCCGATAACGCGATCGCTTTGCGCGCCGGCCAATGGAACAAAAAAGAATTCTCGAAAGCGCGCGGATTATTTGGCCGCACGCTGGGGCTGGTCGGTCTCGGCAAGATTGGCCAGGAAATGATTCCGCGCGCGCGGGCGTTCGGCATGCCGGTCGTCGCGTGGAGTCGCAGTCTCACCGACGAAAAGGCTGCCGTCCTGGGAGTAGAACGAAAGGACTCGCCTCTTGATGTCGCACGAGAAGCAGATGTCGTCAGCGTACATGTAGCTTTGAAGCCCGACACGCGGATGTTGATTGGTCCGGATTTCTTTCAGGCGATGAAGGATGGCGCGTACTTCATCAACACGTCGCGCGGCGAAGTTGTCGATCAATCGGCACTGGTCGAAGCCGTTCAATCAAAGGGAATCCGCGCCGGCCTGGACGTCTTCGCTATCGAACCAACTTCAGCCGTTGCTGAGTTCACGGACCCAATCGCTCAGGAAGCCAGCGTGTACGGCACACATCATATCGGCGCTTCGACCGATCAGGCGCAGGAAGCAATCGCCGCCGAAACCGTGCGCATCGTTCAATCATTCAAAGAAACGGGTCAGGTGCCAAACGTCATCAACCTTGCGCGACGGACTCCCGCTACGCATCGGCTGGTTGTGCGCCATCGCGATCGTCCGGGCGTGCTGGCCCAGGTGCTCGACGCCATCAAGGCCGAACAGATCAACGTGCAGGAGATGGAGAACATCGTCTTCGAAGGCGCCGAAGCTGCCGTGGCGCGGATAAACTTGGATAAGGCGCCTTCGGCCGCAACGCTCGATCGGTTGCGCGATGGGAATGCCGACATTATCGAGCTGAATGTTTTGGAAATCAGTTAGCCTCGGGTGATTCAGTGGTCCACAGGTCAATCCATCTTCGTTACGCGATCATGTGGTTGTTGCTAACCACAATGTCACCGGCTGCGCGCGGGCAGCAGTCCGAAAGCCCACGCCCCGCCTTGCAGAATAGCTGTCAGCAAATCAGGGTAATAGGAGCGGTGCAGAACCCAGGGCGTCTGGATGCGCCATCGCGTCTGCGACTGGTCGACATAGTTGCGCGAGCTGGCGGACCGACCGCGCGCGCGGGAAAAATCATTCGTGTAGTTCACGCATGCAAATGTGGGCGATGTAGCGACGAAGAGAAGGCAAAGGAAGTTCACGAATACAGCCTGGCCGAAGTTCTGCGAGGACGTGACGGTGAAAATCCCAACGTGAATCCAGGTGACATCGTGGTGGTACCAGAAACCGAACTAGTCTACGTCATGGGAAATGCGCGCCGGCTAACGAATATCGTTTTTCGCGAAGGACTGCATGTAAGTCAAGCAATTGCCATGGCTGGCGAAACCGGGAGCAGTGATGATCGTACGACGATACGAATCGATCGAGTTTCATCGGAGAAAGGTTATCAGAATCTGTTTGCCGTTAGCCTCAAAGCTATTAAGGAAGGTCGTGCTCAAGATGTTCTGCTTCAGCCGAGGGATTTTGTTACAGTCTCCGAGGTGCAGGGCAATTCTTTGTCGCCGCTAATCGGCTATCCGACGATAATCAGGGATCCACCACTAATCCCGCGCGATTACACAGTGATCTGCAATCTGCCACGGTTCAAAGATCTACAGCCCAAAGTCTGCCAATTCGTTCAATGAACACCACACTTATCACCGGCGCGTCTTCGGGAATCGGCGAAGCATTTGCCCGCAAGCTGGCGGCGCGCGGGCACAATCTGCTGCTGGTGGCGAGGACGGAAGAGAAGCTGGTGATGCTTTGCAGCGAATTGGGACGGATACAGAGCATTCACGCGCAGTACGTTGCGATGGATCTATCAGAGCCTGATGCGCCGGCGCGACTGTTTGAAGAAACGCAGCAACGCGATCTGCAAATCGATTTCTTAATCAACAATGCCGGCTTTGGATCGATGGGTGACTTTGCGAAACTCGATCTCGAACGCGAGTTGAATATGATCGATTTGAACATTCGCTCGCTGGTAGAGTTGACGCATCGATTCCTGCAGCCGATGAGGGAGAGACGGAGCGGCCGGATTATCAACGTCGCTTCGACCGCGGGTTTTCAGGCGGTGCCTTTCATGACTACGTACGCAGCGACGAAGGCTTTTGTGCTTTCTTTCTCCGAAGCGTTGTGGGAAGAGAACCGGTCTTACGGAATTAGAGTGATGGCGCTCTGCCCGGGCGTGACTGATACAAATTTCTTCGCCGCTTCAAAGATGGAAAGACCCCCGGCGCGCATTTCGCAAACACCGGAAGAAGTAGTAGAAACGGCTCTGCGAGCGCTAAGACGCGGCAAGGGTAGCGTTATTTCAGGGTGGACGAACTTCTTCATGGTAGAGAGTGAGCGGCTTGTGCCGCGCTCGCTGATTCTGCGTGCGGCTGGGGCGGTGTTACGATCGCATACGGAGAAAGGATAGGCCTAGATTTTGAGTGAACGGTTATGGCAAGAATAGAAATTGGAAACCACCTTGCGGCTGACCCTCGAGTGTGCGGAGGGCGCTTGATATTCAAAGGCACCCGCATCCTCGTCTCAGATGCGCTGGAACTGACCGAAGCGGGCTACTCGGCACAATCTATCGCTCGGCAGTATCGTCGCATCATCAAGCCGGAAGCAGTGGAGGAAGCTTTAGCGCTTACTAATCAAGGATTGATAAGAGAAGTGGTGACGAGAATCAGGACGCGTGAACCTGCTTGACCACAACATACCGGAAGATCAAGCTGAGCAACTCCGCCGCTGGCGTATTCACTTCAGGCAGATCGGCTTTGAAGTTGGCCGGCCTGAATGGGACGATCAGCAGGAGGTTCTTCGCTTTTTGCATGCGGCCAAACAGACAACGTTCTCTCACGCTAACCATTGCATTGTGACCCTAACTGTACCGGTAGTTGAAACCGCTAATTACGTTCGCAGCTTGCTACGTCACTCCAATTTCAATACTCGAAGTAAACGAATGGGCAAGGTTTTGAAAGTTTCTACTGACAGGATACTTGTAATGGAGATTGGGAAACCTCCTCAGATCGCTATCAGATGGTAGACTGCTCCTTCTTGGAGGATAAGAATGACTGAACGAATCTTTAACTTCAGCGCGGGACCGGCGGTCTTACCCGTGCCGGTTTTGGAAGAAGCCCAAGCGCATATGCTGGCGCTGCCTGATGTCGGGATGTCGGTGATGGAGATCAGCCATCGCTCGAAGGCTTTCGACGAGATCATTCAGGGCGCGGAAGCAGGCCTGCGCGATTTGCTTGGAATTCCAAAAGATTACGCCGTGCTTTTTCTACAAGGCGGCGCGAGTCTGCAATTCACCATGGTACCGATGAATTTCCTTTCGCTGGACGAGAACGCCGATTACATTCTCACCGGAAGCTGGGGCAAGAAGGCGATCAAGGAAGCACAGAAGTGCGGCGAAGTGAATCTGGCGGCGGACATGTCCGACGGCGGCTTCACGCGCGTGCCTACTCAGGAAGAATTGCAACTTGGCGACGATGCCAAGTACGTGCACATCACTTCCAACGAAACCATCGAAGGCGTGGAATGGAAGAGTGAACCCGACACCGGCGATGTGCCGCTGTTCTCCGATTCGTCATCAGACATTCTTTCGCGCCCGATTCCAATAGAAAAGTACGGATTGATTTATGCCGGTGCGCAGAAGAACATGGGCCCGAGCGGCGTCACGTTGGTGATCATTCGCGAAGATTTGCTGCCACGCATTCCCAAGGGTAAGCCCACGATGCTCGACTATCGCACCCACGTCGAAAAGAAGTCGCTCTACAACACGCCGAATACCTGGGGTATCTACATCATCAATCTCGTGTGCAAGTGGCTGAAAGAAAAAGGCGGGCTCGAAGCGATGCAGCAGGAGAATGAAGCGAAGGCAAAGCTGATTTACGACGCCATCGACGCGACTGATTTTTACCGTGGCCACGCCGATCCCGATTCGCGCTCGATTATGAACGTGACGTTCCGTTTGCCTTCGGAAGATTTGGAAAAGAAGTTCGCGAGCGACGCGACCGCCGCCGGCATGGACGGTTTGAAAGGCCATCGCTCCGTGGGCGGGATACGCGCGTCGATTTACAACGCCTTTCCACACGAAGGCTGCGAAGCGCTGGTTGAGTTTATGAAAGAGTTTGAGCGGAAAAATGGGTAATCTTCCGATAGGCAGAAGGCTATCAGATCATGAGCAAGCATTGGTCGATAGATGAAATTCTTATCAAGTTGCCGATCGTCAACATCAAATTGAGGTCTGTCGTCGATACCAAAGAGGCTCGCAAGGACGCTGCTATAGGTTTCGTTGAGGGACTACAAGGAGTAAAGGTGGGATTCAAGTCCTTCGATGGATCATTTGTTGGAGCTGATCTCAATCGTAACGGCGAGCTAATGGCAAGTGTGCGTAAGATGGACGCTTGGGAGACCTTCGAGTTGTTCCGACTACCGGACGGTAAAATCGCTCTTCGAGCCTGCAATGGAAAGTTTGTTGGAGCAAAGCTGCACGAGCATTCTCAATTAGTTGCTGACCTTCCTTATGTTCGCGATTGGGAGACCTTCACTATATTGCAACTGGCCGACGGCAAGATCGCTTTTCGGGCTTTCAATAATTTGTACGTAAGTGCGGACCTAAATCGAAACGGTGAACTGGTAGCGGATCGTCCAGAGGCTTCAGGATGGGAAGCCTTTACGCTCACGCTGGCACCCTGATGAAGCGGAAGCTATGGCCTATCGTTTTGAATGGGACGAAGAGAAAGCCAAGTCAAATTGGAGCAAGCATGGGGTAAGTTTTGACGAAGCGACTACGGTTTTCGATGACTTACTGGCTCGAGTTTTTGATGATGAATTACATTCCACAGATGAACGGCGTGAAATAATTATCGGACGTTCAATAAGCAATCGACTCGTCGTAGTTTGTTTTACTGAACGGCCAAATGAGAGAATTCGGATTATCAACGCACGGTTGCGTACGCCGAAGGAACAGAAAGCTTATGAAGAAAGCGTCGACTTCTAAATCCCGGGGTAAACCACTCGCAGACATTGAGCCAGAATATGACTTCGATTATACAAAGGCCAAGCCTAATCGATTTGCGGGCCGGATAGCCAAGGATCGCCTCGTGGTGCTTTTGGATCCTGAAGTGTCGAAAGTTTTTACCGATTCTGAATCCGTGAATGCGGTTCTTCGGGCGCTAATCACTGCTTTGCCTAAGAGTGCCAAACGAGAAGCTCACAAATGACTCCTTCCCGGCTATCTATCTTCGAAATATCTTGGTCTGAACTGAATAATTGAAGATGAAATCTCTACTAGTGGTCACTCTGTTCCTGCTCTCGCTTATCGTTCTCAATCGCGAGAGCGCCTCGACGCAAACCGCAGCTCTCGCGCTCCCTCAGGAAAGACATCTGCGCAACATGAAGCAACTCACCTTCGGCGGCGAGAACGCCGAGGCTTATTTTTCCTCCGATGGCAAAAAGCTGATCTTTCAATCGACGCGCGACGATCACGAGTGCGATCAAATTTACACGATGAACATCGACGGGTCGGACGTGAAGTTGGTTTCGACCGGCGAGGGCCGCACTACCTGCTCGTATTTCCTTCCCGGTGACAAACGCATTCTTTATTCATCGACGCATCTGGGCGGAAAACAATGTCCGCCGCGGCCTGATTTTTCCCAAGGGTATGTTTGGGCGGTTTATGACACGTTCGATATTTTCACTGCTAAACCTGACGGATCGGATTTGAAGCAATTGACGTACACGCGGGGCTACGACGCCGAGACGACGATCTCGCGCGACGGGAAGTTGGTGTTTACTTCAAAACGCGACGGCGATCTCGACATCTATACGATGGATCGAGACGGAAAGAATGTGAAGCGGCTAACGAATGAGCTTGGTTACGATGGCGGGCCATTCTGGTCTTATGACGGCAAGCAGATCGTCTATCGTGCTTATCATCCGCAAACCGAGAAAGAGAAAGCTGATTATATCGCCCTGCTCAAGCAGAATTTGATCCGGCCAACCGTGCTGGAGATTTGGGTGATGAATGCCGACGGCTCGAACAAGAGACAGGTGACTCATCTGAACAAAGCCAGCTTCGCACCCTACTTCTTCCCCGATGGCAAGCGCATAATTTTCGCGTCGAACGCTGCCGATCCGAAGGGCCGCGACTTCGATCTCTACATGATCAATGCGGATGGCAGTGGAATGGAGCGCATCACCTACAACGACACGTTCGACGGCTTTCCGATGTTTTCGCCGGACGGCAAGAAGTTGGTCTTCGCTTCAAATCGTCATGGCGCGAAACAAGGCGAGACGAATATCTTTATTGCGGATTGTGTCGAGTGAGTACAAATGAGTATGCAGAAATCCAGAGTGAGTTCGCTGGTTATTATGCTCGCGTGCTGGTTCACGGCATCAGCCGCACTGACTCAAACGCGCAAGTTCGACGAGTTCGGAGACACAAACTGCGAGGATGAGATGGCACGCCTGGATAATTTCGCCGTAAGTTTGCTAAACGATCCGGCAAGTAAAGGTGTCGTGATCTTTTACGGTGGCCGACACCTCAGAGGACGACTGCCAAAACGAGGTGAAGCTGCGGCGCGCGCGGCGCGACTTAAACCGTATTTGGTGGGAAGACGCGGCGTTCCAGCAGATCAGGTGATAGTCATCGACGGCGGATACATCGATGATTATCGGGTAGAACTCTGGATTACTCCTCCAGGGGCGAGCCTACCTACTCCGCACCCGACGATACCAGCCGACCAGATCAAGTTTCGCAAAGGTTGGGCGAATCCGCGAGACTATCGATGTCGAATTTAGAAAGAACGAAAAATGATTACCAAACAAAGACAGATCCAAAGCCTGATTCTCCCGATCGTGCTGGTCGCGAGTGCGCTCGCGCAGCAGCAGAGCACACCCAGCGTCGATCGACTTCGTCAGGTCATCACCTATCTCGCTTCGGACGCGCTCGAAGGCCGGCGCACCGGCACGCCAGGCGCTAACGACGCCGCCCACTACGTTGCGGGTGAATTCAATCGCTTCGGCTTGCGACCGGGAATGCAATTAGTACGACCTGCGCGCACGCGCGGCGAGAACCAGGCGCGCTATCTGCAACCGTTTCCTTACGTCGCAGGTGTTGAACTGGGAAAGAACAACCTGTTTTTCGTGAATCGCGGACGGCCGGACGATGCGATGCAGTTTTTGGTCGGGAATGATTGGATGCCTTTGGGCTTCTCAGCGAATGGCCATATCGAAGCGGCGCAACTCGTATTTGTAGGTTACGGCATTACTGACGCTGAACTGAAGTATGACGATTACTCTTCAGCGGTCAAAGGTAGGATCGCGCTTGCTTTTTCGGGTACACCTGACGGCGACAATCCTCATGGAAAGTTTGCGCGGTACGAAGATGTCCGTTGGAAAGCGATCGCGGCGCGCAATGCGGGTGCGAAGGCCCTACTGGTCATCACTCAGGAAACAAACTTAAAAGATGACCGCCTCTCTCGGCTTCGGTATGACAACAGCGCCGGC
>Ga0193747_1000569_pt1 | contig 11971 bp, 10 predicted proteins | sample L1m2metaG_FD_143048 | JGI IMG/M metagenome (GOLD analysis project Ga0193747, IMG submission 143048) | Soil microbial communities from a riparian zone of the East river system, Colorado, United States - L1m2 | ecosystem: Environmental > Terrestrial > Soil > Riparian zone | place: USA: East River...
CGGCGATTTGCCGGCAGCGCGCCTCATCGCGTTTCGTGCCGGCGAGAGCAACAGCAAATCCTTCGCGAAGAAACTCGCGCGCGACGCCTGCAAATCCTTCGATGGTCCAGTGCTTTGTTTCCCAAATCGTCCCGGGCACAAGAACAACCAGCGGTTCGCCAGCAGGCACACCGTGCTCATCGAGCAATCGGTCTACGTTGTGTATTGTCTCCGATGAAAGATGGATTGCCAGGTCCGGCGGTCGATCATCGAAACCCAGCAGCGATCCGACCCATAGGTAACGATCAATCGCGTGAACATCGAGCGTCGGAATGGGAATGCGGTGAGTGTACGCAATCCAGGAACCTTCACGGGCGCCGCGCCAGCCGCGGTTCGGGACGTTCTTGAGATCGTGCTCGGCAGAAATTGTGCGCGAGAATTCGATCGGCCGATCAAACCCAATGCGCACTCGCGCGCCGCTGACGAGCGCGAACAACGCCGAACGCACCTGGCCATGCATGTCGACCACCAGATCGTATTTCGCGCGCCGGATCTGTCTGAGCAGATCAAAAAAGCCGAGCGTAGCGCGCCATCTCTGTCCGGGTTTCGAGAAATCGCGTCGCGCGAAGAGAACCACGTTCGAGAGCGCGGGATGATGACGGACGACCTCCGCGTTCTCCGGCGTGATCAGCCAGTCAATGCGCGCACGCGGATAACGCGCACGCAGTTTTACCAACACCGGGATCGTATGCACGACGTCGCCAAGCGCGGAAGGTTTAATCAGCAAAATGCGCGAGAACTCGGCGGATTGGAGCCCCGAGGCGTGCGCGTGCTTTATGACTGCTGTTTCGATCTGGCGATTCAATTTTGCAGAAGATAAATCAACACGGTAAAGAGGGAAAATCTCTTGGAGACGGCCCGCCCTCGGGCCGCTTTCCCGCTACGGAGCGAAGCCATGCTGGTTTCATACGCGACGAGGGCGTCGCGTCTCCATCTCTCTTCGGGAGAAGCCACACGCGCTCGCTGCGCTAAGCGGCCTTCTTTTCACCCGCGAAGGCGCCGCGGATTTTTTTCATCCACGCCGAAAATCGATGGCGGTTTTGCTCGCGGCGTACCACGGCCTCGCTGGTTACCCAGTTAAACTGAATCACGCGACGCGGACCCGAGAACGGCTTGTGGCCGTGCCACGAATTATTGCTGCGACGGAACGCCAGCAGCGTCCCTTCCGTCGGCGGGACTTCGAGAATCATGTCGTCGAGATTGTTTCCGGAACGAAGTAACCGAAGGCGGCCACCAGCGGACTCCCATCCCGCATTCATGTAGATCAGAATCGTGATGATTTTCGTCTCTGAGTCAGTGTGGATTTTGCCGTCTTTTTCGCTGCAACGGCCGCGCACGGTGATCATGTCGGGCCGATTCGTCAGGTCGATGCCGAACTTTTCCTCAAACGCGTTACGAAACTCTCCGCTCCGCATTTGCTCAACGAGCTTTGCAAAGGCTGATCCGTAACTGACTTCACCCAGAGGAAAACTGCCGGGCCGGTCTACTTCGGGATAATCGTTGTGTATCGCCGAGCGCGCATCGGCCTTCACAAATTCCGGAACAATCAAGAATTCGAACGGTTCGCGGGTAAGCGGCGTGGTGCGGAACCTTTCCAAATCGAGCATTGAAACCATCGGCGACGCTACATTGCGAATGCTGGAATCGCCAGATGGATTTCGCGTTGGAGACGGCCCGCCCTCGGGCTGTTTCGGCCGCTCTATTGCGGTGCGGGGGCGGACCGGCTCCATTGGACGTGCTACCGGAGCGCCACGCGGAAGAGAGTCGTGACGATGCGAGTTCCGGCGACGAACGTGCCACGTAACGTGCCTGAAACTTTCGATTCGCCACCCGTGCGGCAGCGGTGATTCACCGGGATTTCGAGGATGCGCAGCCTAGCGCGAGCGGCTTTCATCTGCATCTCCAAGTTCCAGCCGTAAGTTTCCTCGCGCATATCAAGCTTTGCGAGCGCATCGCGTCGGATCGCGCGGAACGGGCACATGTCCGTGTAACGAACGCCGTAGAGTAGTTGCATAATGCGTCCGGCAATTCGCCCCGATAAAATCTGCTGGAAATTCATGCTGCCGGTTTCGCGCTGCCCGCGCGTGCGCGAGCCGATAACGAAATCGTGCGTCGCGCTTGTGATCGGCTCGACGAGCTGCGGTATGAACGCTGGAATGTCGCTGCCGTCGCCGTCGAGAAAAACTACGATGTCATCCCGCGACTGCTGGACCGAAACCGCGCGAGCGCCTGCCGCGCATGCTCGCCCGTAACCCCGCGGCGCAGTTATGACGCGCGCGCCGGCTTCACGCGCACGCTCGGCTGTGCGATCGGTGCTGCCGTTATCAACCACAATTACTTCATCGGGCACGCCGGTCGCGAGGCATTCGCGAACCACGCCGGCGATCGGTTCCTCCTCGTTTAACGCAGGGATAACAACGGACACCTTCCTCATCTCAGAACGAGCCACGCGCTTGTGAAGTAAATCGCCAGCGCTATGAAGTCGGCCAACACGAGCGTGACAGGGCCCGCGGCAATTTTTGGGTCGAGCTTCAATCGATGGAGAAGCGAGGGCACAGCCAAACCAAACGCGCACGCCGTCACCAACGAGAGCGCAATGCTTCCGCCGATAACAGCGGCCGCGCGCAGATCGTCGCGCCACAGCCAGGCGATGACGCACACAACGAATCCGCAAGAAACGCCCAGGAGGACTGCCGTTGCCAGTTCGCGACGGAACGCAGACGCAAGCCAATCCCGGGTCACGCTGACTGAGCGCAATGCATGAATCGTAACGCTCATCGTCTGCATGCTGACGCTTTCGGTTAATCCCAGCACCATCGTGAGAAAAAACGCAATGATCAGACTGCCAGCCAGTGTTGCCTCGAAAAAGCCCGCCAGAATGGCCGAGACTGTTCCTCCTGTCACCGTGACGAGCAGCCATGGGAAGCGGAATCGAAAAGCGCGCCAGGCCGATGCACCACGGATTTGTTCGAGGCGAAAACCGAGTGCCTCAAAAAACTCCGCACCGACCGGCACAGCCTCGCGACTGCGCGATCGATCCTCAGTATCGCCTGCCTCCAAAATTTCCTCGGCAAACAGGTTCGCATCGATGATTCCAACCACGCGGCGTTGTTCGTCCACGACCGGGAATGCGAGAAATTTGTAAAGCACGAAGAACTCGCACGCGTCGAGCACCGTTGCCTTCGCCGGAACAGCTACGACGCGACGCACCATCACTTCGCGCAATGCGGTTTCCAGTGGCGCGGTCAGCAGACGCCGGGTCGGCACGACGCCCACGAGTCGCTTCTCTTCATCGATCGCATAAAAATAAATTACGCGCTCGCCCACGCCCTCGCGCCGGATACGCTCCAGCGCTTCGCCAATCGACATCTCCGCGTCCAGTAGCGGAAAATCCTTCCGCGCATGCTGGAGGACCGGTGTGTCAAAATCTGGAATGGTGCTGGCAAGGTTCATCTGGCCGCGCGATGAACAATGCCTTTGTTCTTCAGGATGTCGCTCGCTTCGCTGAAGTAATCGCGAATATCGGACTGCTTTCTGATCCAGTCGATGTAACGCGAAATGCCTTTGTTGAGATCGACGGTTGGTTTGTAACCGGCGGACCCCGCCAGCGTGGTGTCGCTCGTGAGATGACGCATTTCGCCGGGGCGAAATTCGCGGTTGAGCTCCGGCGCGATATCAATTTTCAGAATGTCGGCAAGTTGTTCCGCGATTTCGCGAATCGGTGTGCCGCAAGCGCTGCCGATGTTTACGGCTAAGCCATCGACCTTGTCGGTTTGCGCCGCGAGCAAATTCGCGCGCGCAATGTCTTCGACGAAGGAAAAGTCGCGCGTTTGCTCGCCGTCTTCGTACAACACCGGTGGCAAATTGTTCAGCAGCCGTGTGCAAAAAATCGCAATCACTCCAGTGTACGGATTGAAGATCGATTGGCGCGGTCCGTACGTGCAGGAGTAACGCAGGGCTACTGTGGGAATACCGATCTGCTTTCCCCAGAGCAGCACGAGCCGCTCCTGGTCAACCTTCGTCAGTCCGTAAACGGTTTCACCACCGACGGGCGCGTTCTCGGGCGTGGGAACGCTTTTAGTGATCGCTCCGCAAATCGGGCAGTGCACTTGCCATTCGCCGCGACGCAATTGCTCGATCGGTCGAACGCTTGGAAAGACCAATCCGTGCTTCGGACATTCGCCCGCGCCTTCGCTGTAAACGGCCTGCGAGCTGGCAACGACGATCTTTTTGATCGGGAGATTTTTCTCGCGGATTACTTCAAGCATCTGTGCCGTGCCTAGCGAATTCACGTGCACAAATTTCGTGATCTCTGGCATGTACCCGCCGTACGCAGCCTGGTGAAAAACAACCTCGATCCCATCGAGGGCAGCAGTAATCGCCTCGCGATTCCGCATGTCGCCCTGGATGAATTCGGCGTTGGGATTTATCCACGCCGGCTTTCCGCGGCGGTGTGTTTGCGGCTCGAGATTATCCAGAGCGCGCACCTGCCAACCTTCACGCAGGAGAAGATCAACAACGTGCGAGCCGATAAGACCCGCGGCGCCAGTGACGAGTGCACGTTTCATTTGGTTCCCTTTACCTTCGGCGCTCGCCGCTACAACAATATTATCGTCCAGCAGGCGGGCGCCTGCCCTACAATTTCTTTTGCTCGACCAAGCCCGAGAGAAATCTCCGGGTATTTGGAGCTACGCTGTCGTCCCCCTGTTCACCAAGTAATTCGTTGCACAAACGGCGCAAGCTCGCGTCGTCATCAATATCATACCCGGTCGGTAGAAGTTTTACTTCGATGCCGATCTCGGTTGCGCGCTGCATCGTCTGGTTGAGCACGCGTTCGGTGCTCCAATCGATTTGCTCGAACAAGTGCCGGTGAGGTTTCTTCACTCCAATCAAGTAATACCCTCCGTCGTCGCTCGGACCGAGAACAACGCGATCCTCGGTCTTGCTCAACAGTTCAACAGCTTCTGCAAAGTTTTCCGCGGGCACAGTTGGGCTGTCGGAATCGATCAGACACACCGAATCAAAACCGCACTTTAACAAATCTTCGACGGCGAAATAGAGACGCTCACCGAATTTATCGCCGCGTTGCGGCAGCAAGCTAAAATCGACCGGAAGAATATCAGTGTACGCCGACTCAGCGCCGACGGGCGTGTAAACGGCGATTCCGCACGCGCCTGTAGCCGCTTCGCCGTGCGAAGCGCCGGCGTGTTCGAATTGCATCTTGCTTGCGTCGCCCACAGGTCGATGGCTACAGGCGCTCGAAATCGCAGCCGTTGTGTCGCGCAGGAAACATTTGTTTAGTTCCGCGGCTTCTTCCGGCGTTAGGGGCGGCACCAATCGCGTTTTCACTCGTCCGGCTTGCGGCGCTTTGGTCATGACGGCCAATGCGCAAAGACTGCGTGCGCCGCGATCGGGAAGATTTGGATCGAGAACACGAAACTGTTTCATCCGTTATCGAGAAAGTTCTTCACACCACAAAGAAGATGATTTGAATTTTCGTTTAGGGAATTTCTTCTTCTTAGCGGCGTGAATAACACGGATCTTTCTCGGCGGTTGCCCTCGAAAATTTGGGTGCAAATGAGCTGTTGATAACATCTGTGCGCCGCAACGACAAAGCTGCGTTGTCGAAAACAGACCAGCAGTTATTCGAGGTTATTCAAACTTATTAGCGAATTGCTCGATGACGCTTTAACAAAGTCGGAATGACGCCCGGATTTACAGCAACTGATATGGGTCGACGTCGACGGTGACGGTGACGTCTTCGGGGAATGGCAATTTGTCGAGAGTTTCGCGGACAATGCGGCTGAGGCGCATGATGGATTCGCCGCGGATCAAAATGTGGAAACGGAATTGGCCTTGTAGTTTTTCCAGCGGTGCTGGAGTTGCGTCGCCCAATATGAACTCTTTCGGGAGCGCTTCGCTCAAGCGGCGTTTTAATGTTTCGGCCGAAAGTTTGGCGCGGCCTTCGTGAGTAGAACGCACGGTCATCAGGATCGCGTGTTTGAATGGCGGGAAATCGCAGCGTTCGCGGAACTCGAGCTCCTGCTGGAAATAGCCGGTGAAATCATGGTGGCGCGCAAATTGAATCGAAGGACTGAACGGTGTGTAGGTTTGCGCGAAAACTTCGCCCGCTGTCTCGCCGCGGCCGGCGCGTCCCGCCACTTGCGTGAGAAGTTGGAAAGTGCGTTCGCCGGCGCGGAAATCGGGAAGATGCAACGCGAGATCGGCGTTGATAATACCGACAAGCGTTACGTTCGGGAAATGCAGACCTTTCGCGATCATCTGTGTGCCGACGAGAATATCGATCTTGCCGGTGCGAAAATTCCGCAACGTTTCGCGATACGCTTCCTTGCGGGTCATGGAATCGGCGTCCATGCGGCGCACCACCGCCTTGGGGAAAAGTTGGGCGACTGTTGATTCCACTTTCTCAGTGCCGAAGCCGTGATAAATCAACGCGTCTTGTCCGCACGCCGGACATTTTTTTGGAACAGCGGCGGTGTGCCCGCACAAATGACAGCTCAAGCGTCCAGCAACCGTTGGCTGCCGATGAAACGTGAGCGCGACACTGCAATTCGGACAGTTGCGCGCTTCACCGCAATTGCTGCACAGCAGCGATGTGGAAAATCCGCGCCGGTTCAAAAACAAAATCGTCTGCTCTCGTTTCTCGAGACGATCGGCAATGGCTTGCGACAATTTTTCGGACAGAATGGCGGCCTTCTTTCCCTTTCGTCGTTCCTGGCGCAGATCGACAACACGCATGAGCGGCATCTGTTTTTGATCCACGCGCTGCGTGAGCGTAACGAGGTGGTACTTTCCGATTGTCGCGTTGTGATAACTCTCGAGCGACGGCGTGGCGCCGCCTAAAACGACGACGCATTTTTCGATCTTCGCGCGGACGACTGCGACATCGCGGGCGTGATATCGCGGCGCTTCCTCCTGTTTGTAAGTTGTTTCGTGTTCTTCATCGACAACGATGAGTCCGAGATTCTTCAGAGGCGCGAAAACAGCGCTGCGCGCGCCGATCACGATGCGCGCGCGGCCGGAATGAATTTTGTGCCATTCGTCGTGGCGTTCGCCTTCGGACAAGTGACTGTGCAAAACAGCGACAGCGTCCTGCGCCTCTGCGAACCGGCCTTTGAATCGTTCGACTGTTTGCGGTGTAAGCGAAATTTCGGGAACGAGGACGATTGCGGTGCGTCCTCGGTCGAGCGCTGCGCGGATGGCCTGCAGGTAAATTTCCGTTTTGCCGGAACCCGTGACGCCGTGGAGCAAAATCGGACGCGCGTTTTCAGGTGCGTCGAGTGCTTGCTCGACTTCATTTAATGCGTGCGTTTGCTCTTCGTTCAGAACGAGGTTCGACGTTGCGATGAACTGTTCGTCGCCATGAGGATCGCGCACGACTGCTTCTTCGCGCAATTCGGCAAGACCGCGCTTTACAAGCGCGCGCAAAGTCTGGTTATCAAGCGAGGTTTGACGGAGGAGTTGCGCCGCGCGTATCGGTTTTTCCAGCTTCGAAATTGCCTCCAAAAGTTCGGCCTGCCGCGGTGCGCGTCGCCGCAATTTTTTGAATTCGGCTTCGTCGATGTCGCGCGCGGGTTGGACGAACAGCTGTTTTTTCCAGCTGACTTCCGCGCGCCGGATCACTTGGGGCAGCACACTGCGCATCACCGTTTCGATGGGGCAGCAATAATATGTGCCGATCCACCGCGCCAGTGCGAGGACATGCTCGCTCACGACCGGCGCGTCTCCGATGATCGCTTCGATTGGCCGGATGCCTTTGGCTTCGCTCTGCTCGGGCATCGCAACGACTGTTGCCAGAGCCGATTTATCCCGGAACGGCACCCGCACCCGCGAGCCGACTCCGACGCGCACGGCTAAATTTTCCGGCAGCGAATAATCGAGCTCGCGATGAATTGCCCGATCAACGATGACGCGAACGTAACGCGTCCCATGCTCATGATTCATGCTCGTGCTCGTGCTCTTAATTTTGTAATCGGCTATTGTAGCATGACTTAAATGATACAGTTCCTTTTCAAATTGATTCTCTGCGTCTTGCTGGCAATCGCTGCGGCATTTGCTTATCTCGCAGTGAAATCAGGGGATCCGCTGTACGCATTTTACGAATGGATGAGCCCGGCCCGATTTCATCAGTACGACCGGCTTATCCGCGGCGTCGCGTTAGAACATCAGCTGGATCCGATGCTGGTGAAAGCCGTCGTCTGGCGTGAGAGCCGGTTCGATCCAAAAAAGCATGGCAGTCATGGAGAGCGCGGCCTGATGCAGGTGAGCGAACTAGCGGCCAATGAGTGGGCGCGCGAAAATAAGATTGCCGGTTTCAATCCGGATCAACTTTTCGAACCAAAGACAAATCTGGAGGCGGGCACCTGGTATCTGCATCGCGCAATGGAACACTGGAACCATCAATCCGACCCAACTCCTTTCGCCTTGGCGGAATACAACGCCGGCGCCACTCGTGCCCGGCGCTGGAGCGGTGGAAACAGCGTTGCCGAAATACCGGAACGTGAGTTTCTTCAAAAGATCGATTTCCCCGCAACGCGTAGATACGTGGAGTCGATTATCGACCGCTACAAATTCTATCAGCGCCGTGGGCGGATGTGACGAGACGCGGCGTGCAAAATGGTGGGACTCAAGGTGCGTTTCGTGTTTCGACTTGTGCAGTAAGAATGTCGAACTAGAGTTTGCGACCTTCGTTGAGGCGGAATGGGACGCGTATCTTACATAAGGGTTTCCGCGTTTGTTTGTGTCGTCCTGGCACTGGTGGGCGTTGCAGGCGACCACAGGGTGTCAGCCCAGACGGCTGCGCCGGGACCATCGCAGTTTGAGATGGGAGCGTTCAGGCATGGCACCCACGCGGAATCGCAGATTTCGTTGGAGCTTCCAAACACGAACGAATTTCCACTGGAGACTGAGACGGTTTCGCCGCCGCCGCCCACTCGAAGCAGTTTTATGGCAACCTGGCCCAGCGTCCCGGGCGCGAAGGGATACTCGCTGGACGTCTCCCAGAGCAGCTCGTTCGACAGTTTTATCGAAGGCTATCACGACCTGGACGTTGGTGACGTGACCGGGCGAGTAGTGACCGGGTTGAGCAGGGGCACGACGTATTACTACCGGGTTCGCGCTTACAATGCCACCGCACCAACGGGCTATTCGGAAACGAGCGCGATTACGACTGCGCCTACTACCGGGCTGACGATTCATCCAACGTTTGACAGTTCCATTACGGGCAATCCAAACGCGGCCGCCATTCAGGCGATGATTAACCGCACGATCGCAATTTACGAGTCCTTGTTCAGCGATCCGATCACGATCCAAATCCGGTTCCGCTACGCGACCACCGGGCCCGATGGCAGTCCCTTATCGCAAGGACTTGTCTCGCAGAGCGATACCGGTCTTTACATCTTGCCCTGGAATACCTACATCAGCGCCTTGAGAGCGGATGCTCGAACCAATAACGATAATGTTGCGAACGCCAGTCTGCCCGGCAGTGCATTGTCTACGAATATGAGGCCAGCAAGCGCGAACGGTCGAGCAGTTGGATTGAATACGCCGCCAGCGATGTTCGCAAACGGCACGGTTGGACAGGGCGGACCGTACGATGGGATCGTTACATTGAATTCGTCCAAGCCGTTTCAGTTCAGCCGGCCAGTCAACGGGAACAGCTTCGATGCACAACGCACAACCGAACATGAGATCGATGAGGTTATGGGTCTCGGTTCGCGCATCGGCGACAACACCAGCGATCTTAGTCCGCAGGATCTCTTTAGTTGATCATCTGTTGGTCACAGAAACATCACTTCCTCTGGAACGCGTTACTTCTCAATCAACGGCGGGGTAACAAACATCGTCGGTTTCAATCAGGACTCTGACGGCGATTTTGGTGATTGGCTGAGTACCGCCTGTCCGCAGGCAAATCCTTACGTGCAGAATGCCTTTTCGTGCACGGGACAATCTTCGGACATCGCCGCCACGTCGCCAGAAGGGATTAATCTTGATGTCATCGGATACGATCTAACTCAGACAAGTCAGGCAAGCCTGGGCAACATCAGCACTCGCGCTTTTGTTCAGACCGGTGAAAACGTGATGATTGGCGGTTTTATCGTTCAAGGGACTGGGCCAAAGATGGTGATCATTCGTGCCATTGGCCCCGAGCTCACGCGCTTTGGGATCGCCGATGCATTGAGTAATCCGAGATTGGAATTGCACAACGGGACTGGAGCACTGATTGCTACCAATGATGACTGGCAGACGACGATACTCGGCGGGATTATCACCAGCAATCAGGTCAGCGATATTCAGAACAGCGGCCACGCCCCGACTGTGGCAAGCGAGTCAGCGATCATTGCAAACCTGCAGCCGGGCAACTACACAGCCATCGTGCGCGGTGTAAACAACACCACTGGAGTTGCTCTGGTCGAAGTGTACGATTTGAGTCCTGGCGCGAGTTCAAGTCTTGGTAACATCAGCACCCGCGGCTTTGTTCAAACTGGCGAGCATGTGATGATTGGTGGTTTTATTGTCCAAGGCACAGGGTCAAAGAGAGTCATCATTCGTGCCATTGGCCCTGAGCTCACTCAACATGGGATCACCAACGCGATGGGAAATCCGAGATTGGAACTGCACAACGGGACCGGAGCGCTGATTGCTACCAATGATGACTGGCAGACGACGATACTCGGCGGGATTATCACGAGCAATCAGGTCAGCGATATTCAGAACAGCGGCCACGCCCCGACTGTGGCAAGCGAGTCGGCGATCATTGCAAACCTGCAACCGGGCAACTACACAGCCATCGTGAGCGGCGTAAACAACACCACCGGAGTTGCTCTAGTGGAAGTATACGATCTGGACTAGCAGTGGCTTCCGAACGCCAGCGGTTACGCGACTCCCATTAGGAACTCTTCGCTGCGACTCTTGCACTGAAGCGGTCAGAGTTAGCCAAGCTCGCGCATTGGAGGCATCCACTCGCTATGGCAGCCTCGACGGGGATGCAATTCAAGTTAACGGTTTGTAATGACCAAGGAGGAAATCGCCGGCGTTCTGGAGCAGATCGCAACGCTGCTCGAGTTGAAGGGCGAAAATCCGTTCAAGGTCCGGGCGTACACTAATGCAGCGCGCGCGATCGAAACATTCGGCGGGAATGTATCGAACTTTCAGGACGAAGAAGCTGTCGCGAAAATTCCGGGAATTGGAAAAAGCATTGCGCTGAAGATCAAGGAGTTGGCCGAAACCGGGTCGCTTAAATATTTCCAGGAGCTAAGCGCCGAATTTCCGACCGGGATTCTGGAATTATTTTCCTTGTCCGGGCTTGGCGCGAAAAAGATCAAGGCACTCCACGACAGGCTTGGAGTCAGTTCGATCGCTCAGTTGCAAAAGGCGTGTGAAGAGGGGCGTGTCGCGGAGTTGCCAGGCTTTGGCGAAACAACACAGCAAAAGATTTGCGACGCCATCGCCAGACGGGCTTCGCACGCTGGTTCATTTCAATTTGGCCAGGTTGCCGCTGAGGCTGAAGCGCTGCGATCAGATTTGGCTGCGCACGAAGCAGCTTTGCAAGTTGAGATCGCTGGGAGTTATCGACGGCGAAAAGAAATCGTGCACGATCTCGATTTGCTGGTGGCAACAAAGGAACCGGAAGTCCTTACAAAATTTTTCGTTTCCCATCCGCTGGTCGAATCCGTTATCGCAAAAGGCCCGACCAAATCGAGCGTGCGGCTGCGTTCAGGAGTGCAGTGCGATCTGCGAGTGGTCACAACGGCGGAATACCCATTTGCGCTCGCTTATTTCACCGGGAACAAGGAACACAACATCGAGATGCGCAGCCGCGCGTTGCGGCGAGGCTGGACGCTGAATGAATACCGGCTCGCTCCGGTTTCCGTTGATCCGAAGGCGAAGAAGACAAAGCTGCCAAGCAAAA
>Ga0193747_1000570_pt1 | contig 11949 bp, 15 predicted proteins | sample L1m2metaG_FD_143048 | JGI IMG/M metagenome (GOLD analysis project Ga0193747, IMG submission 143048) | Soil microbial communities from a riparian zone of the East river system, Colorado, United States - L1m2 | ecosystem: Environmental > Terrestrial > Soil > Riparian zone | place: USA: East River...
CGCCAGAAGGCGCATGGTCGTGCCCGAATTGCCGCAATTGATGTCCTGGCCCGGCGCGGTCAGAACCCGTTTTTTTCCATGAATGATTAACGTGGTCGGCTCAGGCTGTTCGATCTTGATTCCCAGCGCGCGCATTGCGTTCACCGTATGCATGCAATCTTCGCTCGGTAGAAATCCGCGCAGCGTGCACACGCCGTTGGAGAGAGCAGCGACGATCACCGCGCGATGCGAAATGCTCTTATCGCCCGGCACAGTGATTTCGAGATCGATTCGAGGCGCCCGTTTTACCCGCAATTCCATAGATGAATCTAAACGTCCTGATGTTCGCCGGATGTTCGCATAAAAGGGCTGTGCGGCGTTAACCCGGCATTCACTCCCCGCATCAACGGAAGTCCGGGACCGCTCGCGTTACGGCACAAGGAAAATCTTGTCGGTGTAAGGATCCTTAACTTCGGTGCCGGGAGGGAATCCTTCCACATCGATATATTTGCCGGGCGAATACGGGCTCTCCACCAGATGCGGCTTGCCGGGGACAGGGATTCCGTACGGATAATCTCCCTTTGCCACCTTTGTCGGCGGCGCAGCCGCGGGCGGAGGTGAAGATGCAACCACCGGCGGCGGTGTAGCCATTGGCTGAACTGGCCCATTCGGATTAAACGGTTGCTGCGGCGGTGGGTATTCTTGTGGTTGGTTCGAAGCGTAAGCCGGCGGCCTGTGGTGCTGCGTCGTTGGTGGCGGCTCCTCAGCGCATGAGGCCAAAAAGAAAACCGCGAGGAGAGCAAGCGGGAGTGAAAATTTCATAATGAAAATTGTGCTAATCGTATCCGGACTCCGACTGGTTGCCAATCATTAAATCACGCTTTGTTCAAGCTGCTGGGATTTGTTGACAAAGAGAAGCACAAATACAATACGCCGGCGTGCGTAATCCGAATCCAAAGTACAAATGCGCGACAATTCACATGCAGAGATTTTGGTCGTCGACGATGACGCGATGAGTCGCAGGGTGTTGGCCCAACTACTCAGCGCTGCTGGTTACAATTGCCGCGTCTCAAACGATGGTTCCGAAGCACTGGAGACAATTCACGCGCGTCCGCCTTCGCTTTTGCTGCTGGATTTCGACATGCCAGGTCTAAACGGCGCCGAAGTGCTTAGGTGCCTTCGCTCGGACGAAGATCCGACGGTCGCCCAAATCCCGGCTATCATGCTGACGGCACATGGCAGCGACCAAAGCGAGGTCTCCTGTCTGCAGGCAGGTGCGGACGATTTTGTGACGAAGCCTGTCAATGCGTCGGTGTTGCGGGCGCGAATCGAGACCCAACTTCGGCTTCGCTCAATGCGGCGACAACTGGAGCGGCAAAACGATGAACTGGAGAAATGGCGCCGCGATCTGGAGCGCGATCTGGCAGCCGCGCGCCTAACGCAGCAATCATTGATACCACAGAAACCGCTGCTGCTGCCGGGTTGGCAGATCGCAACGTGCTACCATCCTGTCATTCAGGTAGGCGGCGACATCTATGGGTGGCTCCGAATGAAGGACGGCCGGGTATTGTTCTGGATCGCAGATGGCACAGGGCACGGTGCGGCTGCTGCGTTGCTTACAACGCTGGCAAAACTTCTTTTTCACCACGGCAGCATGGATCACGATTCTCCGGCCAGCTTAATGGAGGCTGTGGATAATGATTTTCGCAGCACCTTCGGCGCGCGCTCATTTATGACCGCGATGTGTGTAGCCCTTGATCCCGCAACCGGACAGGCTCAGGTCGTCGGCGCAGGGCACCCTTCCCTTTTGGTTGTTCATCACAACGGGACAACAGAATCCATCGCTTCAGTGGCGCCTCCACTGGGCATGATCAAACGATCGGCATTTACTGAAACAGCGATCGATCTTGGGCCCGGCGATGCTTTCCTCCTCTACACTGATGGCTTGTTCAACTGGTCGAAAGACGAGCGCTATCGGGTGACTCCCGGGCGGCTAGAAAAAATTCTGGATCATTCCGCGCCCAGCGCGGAGGCGTTGCTCAAACGGATCGTAGCGCAAACAGCTCCCGAGAATTCTGCGAAGACTGCTCCCGATGATGTGGCAGCAATCGCCGTGCGCCGGGAAGACCGGCAATAAAAAATTTTTATTTAGCTCAAATTTAGTCTTGCTCTCCTGCAGGCAAAACGTTAGTCAGCGTCCATGCCGAAAACCAAAAAAACTTCCAAGCGCAAACCGAATCCCGCCTTCATGAGACCGGTCCAGCCGGACGACAAGCTTGCTGCCGTCGTCGGTTCGCAGCCGCTATCACGGCCGGAGCTTACAAAAAAGCTTTGGGCATACATCAAGAAGCGCGGTCTGCAGGACAAAAAGAAACGAATCATGATCAACGCCGACGACGCGCTCAGGCCCGTATTTAATGGCAAGAGCCAGGTGAGCATGTTCGAGATGACCAAACTCGTCTCGAAGCATCTGAAATAGATCAGGATTTCCTTCGATAGCCCGGCGTTGCCGCGTCGGGCTATTTGCAGGCTTGGAAAAATAATAGCTGCTCCGGGCGGTGCGTTGTACCGCTCTTGCGCCGGGCTGCAACTGCATCGAAGATGGTGGCGTGAAAACCCCTCGATTATTTCTCGTCGCGGCCGCAGTCTCGCTTGTTTTCGCTGCCTTCGCGCGAGCGGAATCCGATTGGCTGCATGATTACAACAAGGCGCAGGAAGAGGCGAAGACGAACCACAAGCTTCTTTTCCTCAATTTTACGGGATCTGACTGGTGCGGGTGGTGCATCAAATTCGACAAGGATGTTCTGTCGCAGCCGCAGTTCAAAAATTTCGCGCACGACAATCTCGTTCTGGTGGAGCTCGATTTTCCTCGCAAAAAATCCCAGCCCACAGAGGAAAAAAAGCAAAACGTGCAACTGGCACAGCAGTACGAAGTTATGGGATTTCCCACCTTCGTCGTGCTGAACAGCAGCGGCCAAAAGGTGTGGCAGTTCGACGGTTATTTCCCGGGAGGCCCGGAAGCGTTCATAGCGCAGCTGCAAAAATTGCCAAAGAGTTAAGCAGCACCCTTTGTAAATCCCTCTCGGATCGATTCCGCGTTAGATCAAATTCGCGCGGAAGTTGCTAAAAATATCAGGCGGATTCTTTTGCCGATTTCTTCTCGGCTGCCTTCGTCTCGCTGGACGAAGAAGTTTTTGCTGGCTCGGTTTTTGAGGATTTGTCGCTGCCTTCGGATGCTTTCGGCGAAGATTCCTTTTTGGCAGCCGCTTTGTATGATTCGCTGCGATAATCAGTGCTGTAGAATCCCGAGCCCTTGAAAATCAGACCCGCGCCCGTGCCAAGTAAACGTTTTACTTTCCCGTGACCCCACTTTGGCAACCGGCAAAACTCCTTCGGACATTCGCGAAAAGGTTCATCGCGCATCGACTGGAACGCTTCGAAAGTCTTCTCGCACTTCTGACACGAATATTCGTAGGTTGGCATGAGCAATCTAGCTGGCTCCGGGCTTTCAGGAACGACGCTGGGAAGTCTGCATTAAACAAATTACAATTCAACCGGGCTCATGCCTAATTGACCAAGACCGGCCCAAACGCATTCTTGTGAGGTTCAGCTACGTGGATGTCCGTGGGAACAGAAGTATCAAGAAAAGAGAGGGAAAATGACCGCCGGAAAAATACTGACGAAACACCCACTGGGTAAAAGCGGGAAGAATATCGACAGAAAAAAATACGACGCGCTCAGGAAGGCTATCCTGTCAGCCCTTCGAAAAAATGACCTCACGCACACCGAATTGTTAAGCCGCCTTAATAAGAGCTTAAAAGGCAGGTTCTCAGGAAATATCAGTTGGTATGGCGAAACCGTTAAACTTGATTTGGAAGCCAGAAAAATAATCGAAAGAACCGCTTCAAAGCCTCAAGAATATCGGCTGAAATCGAGGTAATCACCATGACAACAAACGAACGGAAAAACTACGGCGTAAAACAAATCGCGGAGCTTTTTCCGCCTTTGATGAAGATCAAAGACAAATCACTGCGCGAAAAAGTGGCAGCAGTTTGGAACGAAGCGATTACCACCGGATGCGGCGGGAAGGGCTGGACTTTCGACGAGCTGCGCGCCGTGAAGTTCACGCTTTTGGCCGGCGATATTGATATGACTTTCGTAGAGCATCTAAATTCCTGTGCGCGGCAATGCATTGCTATCGCGGATGTTTTAGAGAAATCGTTCCGTTGTGGCATCCCTGTCCAGCGGGACAATCTCATCGCCGGTTCACTCTTGGCCGATGTCGGCAAACCGCTCGAGTACGATAAGGACACATCGGGCAAAGTGATCCAGGGAAAATTCGGGCAGCAAGTGCGCCATCCGTTCAGCGGCGTCGCGCTCGCTTACAAGCACGGCGTTCCCGGGGAAGTCCTGCACATCATCGCCACGCATAGTCACGAGGGGGACAAGGTCGAGCGGTCTATCGAATCAATTATTTTTCATCACGCAGACTTTGTGGACTTCGATATCGCAAAGGTACTTGGCAAACGCACCACTAAAAAGTGACGCCGTGGAAATAAGGAGAGCGGCCCACGAAACACGCGAATTGACGCGAATTTTTCAGTCCATCTATTATCTTTTAGCGTGATTCGTGTAATTCGTGGGTAAATCGGAACTGATATGGGTCTGACGCTGGTTGAGAAGATTGCGGCGCGTCATGCAGATGGACTTGCTCCGGGAACAGAGGTGCGCAGTGGCGATTTCGTTTCGATTCGCCCGCGCCATGTGATGACGCATGACAACACCGGCGCGGTGATTCCGAAATTCAAACAGATCGGCGCGACGTCGATTGCCGATCCGGCACAGCCAGTGTTTGCTATCGATCACGACATCCAAAATACTTCGCCCGAAAATTTGGCGAAGTATGCGAAGATCGAGGCGTTCGCGCGCGAGCACGGCATCGATTTCTACCCGGCGGGAACCGGCATTTCCCATCAAGTGATGGTGGAACAGGGCTACGTTGTTCCGGGCTCGATGGTGGTCGCCAGCGATTCGCACTCGAATCTATATGGCGCGATGGCGACACTCGGGACGCCGGTCGTGCGCACCGATGCCGCGAGCATTTGGGCAACCGGAGTTACATGGTGGCAAGTTCCGCCGGTCGCGAAAGTCGTGCTTAAGGGAACACTTTCGCCGGGCGTGGTCGGCAAGGACGTCATCATCGCGTTATGCGGACTGTTCAACAAAGACGAGGTGCTCAATCACACAGTGGAATTCGTCGGCGACGGAACGGCCCACCTTCCAATGTCAGCGCGAATGACGATTGCGAACATGACTACAGAATGGGGCGCGCTCGCAGGCGTTTTTCCTTTCGATGAAACAACGGTGAACTACTTGCGTTCGCGCGTTGCCGAGTTCACCAACCCGAAACGCCCGGGAACGCGCGGCGCGAAAAGCCGATCCGGTTACACAAACGCCGATATCGAGAAGTGGTGGAAAAATCGCGGCGAATTCAGCTCCGATCCCGACGCCCAGTATGCGATCGAGCTTGAGCTGGATCTCGCGACGGTGGTTCCGCATGTGTCCGGGCCTAACGAAGTGAAAACGATGGTTTCGCTGCCGGAAATGGAACGCAAACACGTGCCGATCCAAAAGGCGTATTTGCTTTCATGCGTGAACGCGCGCTTTGAAGATTTGCGCGACGCCGCAGAAGTCATTCGCACCCGGGGCGGACGCGTCGCAGAAGGTGTTGAATTCTATCTTGCCCCCGCCAGCGCCGAGACGCAGGCGCGCGCCGAGTCCTCTGGTGACTGGCAGACCCTGATTGGTGCTGGCGCAATTCCGTTGCCGCCCGGCTGCGGCGCGTGCATCGGTCTGGGCCGCGGTCTGGTGCAAAAGGGCGAAAACGCAATCAGCGCGACGAATCGGAATTTCAAAGGCCGCATGGGCGATCGTGACGCGTTCGTTTATCTCGCTTCGCCCGCGGTCGTCGCCGCGAGCGCGCTAGCCGGCTTCATTTGCGCACCCACGCATTTCACCGACAAACCCGCCGGCACCGCGACCCGACGCCCTGAGAAAAAGCCGAGGTCTGCGGCATCCGTGCAGATCATGGAGGGTTTTCCGGCGAGTGTCCGCGGCCGGATTCTCTTTATCGATAAAGACAATTTGAACACCGACGGCATTTACGCCGGTAAACATACCTACCGCGACGACATGACGCCCGAGCAGATGGCCGCGGTAACATTTGAAAATTATGATCCGAACTTCAATGCGCTCTACCAAAAGGGCGATATCGTCGTTGCCGGATTTAATTTCGGCACTGGCTCGAGCCGGGAGCAAGCCGCGACCGCGCTGAAGTTCAAAGGAATCCCGTGCGTCATCGCCGGCAGTTTTTCCGAAACGTACAAGCGCAACGCGTTTAACAACGGCTTTGTTGTATTCGAATGCCCAGAGTTGGTGACATACTTACGTGACACTTTGACTGATCGCGCCCCAACAACAGTTGGCCCGGAAATCACAATCGACTACGCGAAATCAATCCTCAGTGTTGACGGAAAATCATTTCCCTTCCCGCCGCTCAGTCCCGCAGCACAGGAATTGATCGTCGCCGGCGGCGCAGAAAAGCTCGTTGCGTCACGTCTCCGCGCGAAAACCTAATTTTTGCCGCAGAGCACGCAGAAAACACGGAGAAACAAACAAGGCTTCCAATTCTCTGTGAACTCCGTGACCTCTGTGGTGAATTGCTGAAGGTTGCTGAGAGTTGCGGGCTGGAATCTTGCCGATAAAGTCGCCTTCCTATGGCTAAATACAGAATTGCATGGATGCCCGGTGACGGAGTCGGGCATGATGTCATGGAGGCGGCGCGCCTCGTTTTGGATCGGCTGAAACTCGATGCCGAATATGTGCCTTGCGACATCGGTTGGGAATTCTGGTGCAAGGAAGGAAACGCACTGCCGGACCGAACAGTCAAAGCGTTGAAGGAAACAACTTGCGGTCTCTTCGGCGCGATCACGAGCAAACCGCAATCAGAAGCCAAAGAAGAATTGGCGGCGGAATTGAAAGGGAAAGGACTGGTTTATTTTTCGCCAATCGTCGGGCTGCGTCAGATGTTCAATCTCCACACCAACATGCGGCCGTGTAAAAGTTATGCCGGTAATCCGCTCAATTTCCGCGGCAACAGAATCACGAATCCCAGCGGCGAAGACGTGCCGATCGATCAAGTCGTGTTTCGAGAAAACACTGAGGGCATGTACGGCGGCGTGGAATTTTTTCCGCTGCCAGAAGAAGTCTACAGGGCGTTGTGCGCGAACCCGAAAATGAAAAAGTGGAAAGATAAGGCGGGGCTGGAAAACATCGCTCTCTCCACTCGCATCATGAGCAACCAAGGTTGCACCAACATTTGCAAACAAGCCTTCGAGCACGCAAAGAAAACCGGTCGTAAGCGCGTCACGCTGATTGAAAAGCCGAATGTGCTGCGCGAAACCGGCGGCTTAATGATGCGTTGCTTCAAGGATGTCGCCAAAAATTATCCCGATATCCGCGCCGACGACGCAAACATCGACGCGATTTGTATGTGGATGTTTAAGAATCCGCAGGATTACTCTGTGCTGGTGGCGGAAAATATGTTTGGCGACATCGTCAGCGATTTGTGCGCCGGTCTTGTCGGCGGACTCGGCTTCGCGCCAAGCGCCAATCTCGGCGACAAGTACGCGGTCTTCGAACCGACGCACGGTTCTGCGCCGAAATACGCAGGCCAATACAAGGTGAATCCAATCGCCATGCTCTTAACGTCAAAGCTAATGCTCGATTGGTTAAACGAAACGGACATGGCTACCCGTCTGGAAAACGCAATCGCCCGCGTCATCAATGAGGGCAAGGTGCGCACCTATGATATGGGTGGGAACGCATCCACGCTCGACATGGCCAAAGCTGTCGCGGATTACGCCAGCTAACAATACCTAATTGGCGGATTGACCGATAGCAAAAGAGCCCATCGGCTTTGCGTCGGGATGGGGCTGCCTTTTCATAAGATCGTCTTCGATGTGACGGCGGAATTCGTCACCAAACAGGTAAGCGCGGTCTTTCCAGAACGCCTTGCCGCCCGGCGCTCCGACGAGGTTCATGATCACATGCTGCCAGCCCATCCACAGCGGGGACGCAAGGAGTCCTTCCCGCCACTTCAGAAACGCATTCTGCGAATACGAGAGGAACGACATGAAGGCCGCGATAAAACGAACTCTCTCCTTTTCCGAAAGCGATCCGTAATCGCGCAATCCCTTCGCAATGATTTGGGAAAGCTCATCATCGGCGGCAACCAAGTGATACCATTTGGCGAAATGCTCGTGCACCGTCTGCGCGGTGGCCGATCGAACGGCGTTGGTGTTCTGCCGAATTTGCGAAGCGACATAGAACAACGAGATCACGACCGCAACAGCGCCGATTATCTGTCCGAGATTGGCGAGGTCGTTGAGATTCATGCGTAAGGCGCTCCGTTACAGTTTGGCGTTACTCTCGCCACTTCCTTTCAGTTGGCGGTCGTACTCCGCGGCATTAAAGTGGCCGCACCATTCCGCGATTAAGCCGGCATTGTTAATCTTCCACAACTCGTAGCTAGGTGGGCTGCGAACCCTTCGTCAAACATAAGTTGAATAAGCGGTGGGATTGATTCCGCGCGCAATCATCGCGTCCACGACACCGGCAAACTCTTCCGTGTACCAGTGTCTTCTTGTTTGCCACCATTGTTGCGGACCGAGATACGCAATCAAATCTGTCATCGTGCGTTCGACTTCGCGCCATAAGGGGTCCGGGAGCATCCCGTGGCGATGAGCGAAGTATATCGCCTGAAAATTTTTGAAGTTGCGATTAAAAAACGCACTGAATTGCGTTTTGGAGACCGCATCGAGATTATCGAACGACTGGACGCCGCGGACATAAATCGCACTGAATTCTCGGCTTTCATGGAAAGCGGACATTGCGTCGCCCCATCGCGCAGTGAGCTCGTTGACAGCGGATTGTCGTCGCTCTTGGGTTTGCGCACGAATCTGGAGTGCCAGGTAAATCAACGACGGAATACCAATGACCACTGCGGCCAATTGACCAAACGCCGCCAGCATCTCCCAGTTCATGGTTGTGGAACAATTACCGTCCTGATGCGGTCGGTGGAAGTCTCGAGTGAATCGAGCACGGCATTGATCTGACCTGCGTCGAGGTCGATAACGCGCAATGTCTCTGGCGGAAATCGAAGTTTTCCGCTGCGCGCGAATTCAATGAGTGCTGGAAGTTCAGTCGCTAGATGATCGGAGACCCCGATAATCTCCGCTTCTTTGTTGATTAACTCAGTGTACGGATGAATCGACATCGAGTCGGCGGTTAATCCGACAAGGGCGGCGCGTCCGAGAGGGCGTAGGCAGAGTACAGCTTGCCGCATGGTTTTTGCGGACCCAATCAATTCGAGTGCGACATCGACTCCTCGCCCAGCGGTTGCCTCTTTGATTTGCTCGACCGGATCTGCGGATCTGGCGTCGATCGCGATAGCTCCCATGTTGGCGGCTGACGCCAGTTTCGCAGGATTGATGTCAACTACGTAGAGGTCTCCGCAATCGAAAGCGCGTGCCAATTGCAAAGCCGAAAATCCGAGTCCGCCGAAGCCAAAAATCGCAATCGATTCACCGGCTTTGAAGCGCGCCTTGTTCAGAGCATGAAGCGCAGTTGCCGACGAGCACATCATGATTGCGCCGACTTCGAACGGCATCTCATCGGGAAGCGAAAACGCATTCGCACCGGGCACTTTGATGAATTCCGCGTAACCGCCGTCCCGATGTTTGCCAATCATCTGTCCGCTGCGGCAGAATTGTTCCAAGCCGCGCACACAAAACTCGCAGCTTTCGCAGTGCACCAAATAATGTACGCAAACGCGGGCTCCAGCTGAGAGGTGCGTTACATCGCTGCCGACTTCCTCCACGCGACCCGCGATTTCGTGTCCGACAGTCAGCGGTAAACGATCAATTTTGGAAATGCCCGCGCGGTAATGCGCATCCGAGTGACAGATGCCGGCAGCCGCCACGCGAATCAAAACTTCGGTTGGTCCAGTCTCCGGCACCGGAACATCCGCATTCTCCAGGGGTTTTCGCACCTGCGTCAGTCGCACCGCTCTCATGCAGGGCATTTATCTAAGGAACGCTGGAAAGCAGGAATCGAAATTGATATTTCTACGTTCTTGCTTCCTGAACGATCTATTTTCTCTCCGCAGCGCCTGGCCCAGGCGAAGATGCAGGCTGCGCCGGCAAATCTGAACTGAACATGTCTATTCCAACTTTCCATTTTCCGTCGGCTTTCTTTTGCCATACCTCGCAATACTTGCCGTTGTCTTTGCTGCCGTCCTTCATCGTCATTTCGTACGTGCCGGTTAAAACGGCCATGTCGCCGGACTTCGCCGCTTCGACGCGTGTTGTTTTCCAACTGATATCTATGAAGGTGTCGAGAAACATTTTCCAAAGATTTCGAATTCCATCCTTGTTCGTCACTGCCGGTTGGTTCGGCGGCAAAACGACTGCGTCATCGGCGTAAAACGCCACTGTCTTATCGAGATCTTTGGCCGCAGCGACTTTCGACCATTCCGCATCCGCGTCGCGAACAGCTTTTTCGAGCTTTGAGTCAGCCGCCATCGTCGTGCCGACAAATGCGAATGAAAGCAGGGCAGCGTAAGCGGAGAAAAATAACACTTCTGGTTTCATGGCTTTATCGAGCCGGGAATCAAATCTGTCGTCAATGTTTTTCCAAGCCCGAAACTTAGCGCGACCGACCTAGTTCTTTTCCGTTACACGAGTGACAGTGAAAGTTTCGCTCGGAAGGACCTGACCCTTGGGCTTACCTGGTCCCTCCTGCAAAATGATGCGGGATTTAAAAATTTTTGCAGTGAGCTCGATGATTTCTTCTACAGACGAAGAATCCTCGGTTTCATCGGTGAATCGCCAAGTCTCGATTAACCGGCCATGCTCGATCCGCCATTTCCCGCGCGTGTTGTCGCCTTCGTCCGGCGGATCGAGGACCCACGTCCCGTCAGCGCGGTATTGAGTCTCGTGTCGTGGACCCTTCCACCTTCCGACCAACAGCCGCGATAAAGTCGGATCGTCTGGAAGCGCCAGCGCGATCACCGGCAGAATCAAAGCGGCAACGAGGAAGGCTCTACGCATCACAACTAATCTCTTAAACGGCGTTGTCATGTTGAGCGAAGCGAAACATCTCTGATTTATCCGCGGCGATCGGTCCAGAAATGATCAGAGATTTTCACTGCGCTCACAACGACATTCGAAAGTGGCTTCTAATGCTGCTGTGTGATGTAAGCGTAAATTTTCTCGTTGTACCGGCGGGCGTATTCTTCCTGTCGTTCCCGAAGCGGTATGTCGTTTGTAATACAGCCAATTCCAGCGTTCGCCTTAGGATAATTTTTAGCTACCTCGAACGGGACACCCACTGGCCTGGACGCGATGCTACCCGCCCAATAAAACTTGATGTGCCCTGCGCGAATATCCTGTTCGGCTTCCTTCATGGCATCGGCCGGATTCCAGGTCGGATCCGCAGCAATGCAAAGCCCAGCAGCGATCGCCAATGCGAAAACGCGTAAGATTTTCATTAACCTAAAATAATCAGCCATCCTCAGCAAAGGCGAGAGCTTTCAATTAGGTATTAGTCGACGGTAATGACTACTTTTCCTTTGGCGTGGCCTTGCTCGACGTAACGAATTGCGTCGGGCACCTGTTCTAATTTGTAAGTGCGGTCGATCACCGGTTTGAGCTTTCCCGTCTGCATCATATCCGCCAGAACAGTGAGATCCTTTTGATTCGCGTCTGCCATCATCATGCCCATCTGCTGGTTGACGAACTTTGAAAACAACATTGCCCATAGCGCTTTGCCCAGCCCGCCAAGAAAACCTTGCTCGTTTGCGCTTCCGCCGCCGATGAGGACGTACTTGCCGTTGGGCGTTAAGCCCTG
>Ga0193747_1000571_pt1 | contig 11942 bp, 10 predicted proteins | sample L1m2metaG_FD_143048 | JGI IMG/M metagenome (GOLD analysis project Ga0193747, IMG submission 143048) | Soil microbial communities from a riparian zone of the East river system, Colorado, United States - L1m2 | ecosystem: Environmental > Terrestrial > Soil > Riparian zone | place: USA: East River...
CAGCTTGTAGGGCCCGCGTAAACGTCCATTAAGCGGTTCGGGGCTGATACCATCAAGATTTTCTGCTAGCCAGTGGAGCTTGCGCACCACGCGAGTGCCAACAACTTTGTCGAGACGTTCTAACTCACGAGTGGCTGGCTTCAATAGTCGAATCGTATACTTTGCCATCAACCAATACCCAACCGCTTAGCAACCTCGTCGAGTTCTTCACCTCTTTCGCCGTTAGCGACAGTTTTTTTCTGTCGCAGCAGTCGGTTTTGCACTTCGGCTCTGATCTCGAATCCTTCGTCAGGATCGCCGAGCATCTCTTTGAGTTTTTGCTCAACAACCGAACCAATGATTTCGCGGAGCTCATCGGTGCTCAGTTGCCCTACATTAGCAGCCATACGTTCTCCTTTCACTTCACGACCACATTGACTAACCTTTGCGGCACGACGATTACCTTGACGACTTCGTGGTCATCGATGAAGCTTTGCACCTTGCCGTCGGCGAGCGCGATGGTGCGCAGGTCGGCTTCAGAGATGTCGGGCGCGACGATGACGCGCGAACGCAGCTTGAAGCCGACCTGCGCACCATCGCGCTCGCCGACGGCAAGGTGCAAATTTGGATCGGCTGTCGGCCAGACGGACACGCTCTTGAGCAGACCGCCTTCGTGGCCCAGGCCTTCCCACATCTCTTCGGCCACATGTGGAGAAAACGGAGCCAGCATTGCGATCAAAGCTTCGAGCGCTTCGCGCGCCGCGAAAACATCCGAAGCAGAAGCCGACGCTGGCTCGACGTTGAATTCACCCAAAGCATTCAAGAGTTCCATCAGCGCCGCGACGTTTGTGTTTAGATCGAGTCTCTCGAAGTCTTCCGTGACTCGCACAATGGTTTGATGTGTTTTGCGTCGCAGCGCTCGCGCCGCATCGCTAAATTCGGTACGCGCGCCTCCGGCCCGCTCTTCGACTGATGGTTCTTTGTGAACGGCAGGCTGGAAGCCTGCGTACCCATCATTCAATCGATCGCGCCATCGGTAGGCCATCGTCCATACGCGGCGTAGAAATCGCACGGCGCCTTCGATGCCGCTCTCCGACCAGCGCAATTCGTTCTCGGCAGGCGCGGCAAACAGAATAAACAATCGCGTGGCGTCGGCGCCGAAGGCTTCGATCATGTCGTCGGGATCGACGCCGTTGCCCAAAGACTTCGACATCGCTTTCCATTCATTCGTACCTTCGACGCGATTGGTCACCATGCCCTGCGTCAACAAGCGCTTGACCGGTTCGTTGAATTTCACCAAGCCCAGATCGCGCATCACCTTGTTCCAGAAACGCGTATAGATCAGATGCATCACCGCGTGCGAGTCGCCGCCGATGTATTGATCCACGGGAATCCATTTCTCGACGATCTCCGGATCGAAAGGCATCGCTTCATTACGCGGGTCGCAGTAACGGAAGAAATACCATGAAGAATCGACGAAGGTATCCATCGTGTCGGTTTCGCGCACCGCCTGTTTTCCGCACTTCGGACAAGAAGCGTTTACGAATTCAGCGACACCCTTCAGCGGCGATTCGCCGGTGCCGGTGAACTCCGCCTTGTCAGGCAACATCACGGGCAAATCTTTTTCCGGCACCGGCACCATCCCGCAGTCGTCACAGTAGATGATCGGAATCGGCGCCCCCGAAATGCCCCAATCTCGAAGGCGATACGTGACCGCGGGGCCACCAAAGTTCTTCGCTGCCGCGTATTCAGCCATTTCGCGCATCGAGTCCCGCGACAGCTTGCCGCTCCATTCGCCGCTATTCACCAGCACGCCATACTCGATGAATGCCTCTTTCATTTCCATCGATTGATCGCCGCCCGGCGCCGTATCAACCGGCTCATGCTGCTGCCCATGAACGGCCGGGGCGATGACCTGTCGAATCGGCAAGGTATACTTCTGCGCAAATTCATAATCGCGCCCGTCGTGGGCCGGCACACTCATCACCGCGCCCGAGCCGTAATCCATCAACACATAGTTGGCCACCCAAATCGGCAGCAACTCGCCGTTGAAAGGATTGACGGCGAGCTGGCCCGTATTCATGCCCAGTTTCTCCTCTTCTTCCGCCAAGTCTTCCGTTTTGATGGCCCGCGCGGCTACAACTCTTTCGGCGAATTGCATCACCTCTTCTTTAAGAGAAGAGCCCTCGAGCAAGCGCGGCAAGAAAGGATGTTCGGGGGCAACTACGACCGCATTCACGCCAAAGATCGTATCGATGCGCGTGGTAAACACACGAATTTTCTCGTCGAAGTTTTTGACGGCGAAATCAATGAAGGCGCCCTCGCTGCGTCCCACCCAATCGCGCTGGCGCTTCAAGACCTTTTCCGGCCAGCTGTCTTCGATCTCCTTGATGTGCTCGACCAGCTCTTCCGCGTATTTGGTGATGCGCAGAAACCATTGCTCGATCTCTTTCTTGACCACCGCCGCGCCGCAGCGCCAACAGATTCCTCCCGACGATTGTTCGTTAGATAACACCGTCTCTTCCTTCGGACACCAGTTGACGGCAGAGGTGCGCTTGTAAGCGAGTCCACCCTCCAGCATCTTCAAAAAGAACCACTGGTCCCATTTGTAGTATTCAGGCCGATGCGCCGCAATCTCGCGCGACCAGTCGTAACTAATGCCCAGACGCTTTAACTGGCCCTCCATGTGCGCGATGTTTTCTTCCGTCCACTCGCGTGGTTGAATGCCACGCTTGATGGCCGCCTGCTCCGCCGGTTGGCCAAAGCTGTCCCAGCCGATCGGATGCAGCACATTGAAACCGCGCAGACGCTTGTACCAGGCCAGCGCATCGCCAATTGAATAATTCCGCACGTGGCCCATGTGCAGGAAGCCCGACGGATACGGCAACATCTCCAGCGCGTAGAACTTCGGCCGCGGATCGTTCTCACGCGCTTCAAACGCCCTGGTCTCAGCCCAGCGCTGCTGCCACTTCTCTTCAATCTTTTCGGGAAAATATTTCTCGTCCATTATTCGCAATCCTTAGCAGGAATTGTTATTAAGTATCGATGTGCCACGCGTAAGCTTTCATTAAAGCATTTCCGCGTTCGCGCGCCCAACTCGAATTTATGATTGAAGTTGTCGCCGCTTCGCCGAACAGGATTCAATCCCTGCGCGCAAGCGGCACGGTAAGGAGGAGTTTGGTAAGTGAGCGACTATGACTCATTGAGATATACCTTATATCTTCCGATTCTAGCGTAACAGCAAATCCTCGTCCAAGCCATCAAGCAGCCCTGCGACGGTGTTCTTCCATGTAGGCACGCAACAACGAATTGATCTTAGTTTGATATCCGCGCCCCTGCTTTTTGAACCACTCAATAACGTCGCTATCCATGCGCAGGGTTAGTTGCTTCTTAGGCGGAATAGGCTGAAGGCCGCGGCGGACGATCCCGCGGGCAAACATCTCCGGAGTTATCTCTGGAATCTCGGAAAAATCAATGTCCTCGTCCTTCATTGCGTCCAAGCGCTTCAAATCAGTTTTTGATTTCATTGAAATAGGTGATCTCTTCATGGTTAGTTGCCTTCCGGGCTGAGATGATTCGAATGACATAGTCGGTTTCAGTATGGGCGACCGCCACTAATCTTCCCCAGAGAAGACCTATTGTAAGAAAGCGCGTCTCACCATATGAAAAACGATCGTCTATGATGGTCGTTGTCTCTCCCGCAAACACGACCGCTACGTCAACGAAGTCGATACCATGTTGCCTTATGTTTGAGCGCCGCTTGGCTTCGTCCCATTCGAATCGCATAATCAGTGTAGTTACAAATTGTAGTTACGTCAAATACTCACGGCGAAACAATCGGGCCTCACGCTCGAACTGGATACGCGAAACGCTAAACCGTTCGGCTGGACCACGAGTCTGATCGCTCATTGAATCTTAGGACTTCATTGAGCTGCAGCTCATGAGTCTGCCCACCTCCGATCTTGATGTGATATGTAACCTTATAGGAGGTTGCGGGAGCGTCAGGATCGCCTTCCCAAATCGCATCCTCGACTATGCCAGTGTTGCCATCACCGTCTATCGTGAGTTCGTCGCCAACTGCGAATGGGAAGTCGTGGTAGAGTGTTGCATAAGGCTCTCTGATTGAGATTTGTTTCTTTGCCATGACGCAATTACAGCACGACAATGCCGGACTTAAACGTCTTGAATTTCACCTTAGGACACTACCAGAGCAACTAATCAACGATGAATGACCGCAGCATTTCCAGATTCTTTAAATCCGCGCGCGGATCGTCGTACGGCGTTTCGAGAATGAAAGCGGCATGGGCCAGTTTCGGATGGCGCGCGACGCGGCGCAGAGCTTCGCGGCCGATGTGGCCTTCGCCGATGTGCCAGTGGCGATCGACACGTGAGTTGTATGGCGCGCGCGAATCGTTGAAATGCACGGCGCGGACATTTTTCAGACCCACGGTACGGCGGATGTTTTCGATGGTTGCTTCCAAGCCCTCTTCCTCGCGAATGTCGTAACCGGCGGTGAATGAATGCGCCGTGTCGATGCAAACGCCGAGCGGAAGTTTTGGACATCGATTCATAATCGCTCGCAGATGCTCGAAGCGATGACCTATGCACTCACCCTGGCCGGCGGTGTTTTCTAACAGAATACTAAACTGTCCTAGCCTTAGTCCTTTACAAGCAGCGTTGAGACTACGAGCGCAGGTTTCGATTCCGTCAGCCTCGCACGCGCCGCGCGCACTGCCGGGATGGACAACGAGATAATCGACGCCAAGCAGGAGCGCGCGCTCGACTTCCTCTCTAAATGAGGCCATCGATTTTGCCAGCAATAATTCATCAGCCGCCGCGAGGTTGATTAAGTAATTCGCATGGATCAGAACTGGCGAGAGCTTTGTATGCTTTCGTGTCTTTCGAAAGAGATCGATGGCTTCTTTTGTCAGCGGCTTGGCCATCCAGCCGCGCGGATTGCGTGAGAACAATTGGATCGCGCCACAGCCGAGTTCAGCTCCAAGCAGCAAGGCTTCGTGCAAGCCGCCTTTGATCGGAAGGTGCGCGCCGATGCGAGGAATTCGAATTTTTCGATGTGGAATTTGATGGGCGCCTGAATTTGTAGCGGAGGAAGATCGAGACTTCATGCCAATTGTTCCGGAGACACAAGCGTTGGCTTACTGCCGGTAAACTCGATCCCGCGATCGACTTCGCCGAGCCGCAGCGTGCAATCGATAGCTGTCAGATACAAACTTTCGGAGAGATCGTTGACTTCTCGCTGGTTCCAGGTGCCGTCATCCTGTTTGATGAATTGTGAGACATGCGGGCGGTGTTGCGCGACCAGGAGATATTCCACCAGGCTCGGAATCGATTTGTAGTAAGTGAATTTATCACCACGATCGTAAGCTTCGGTGGACGGCGAGAGGATTTCAATGATCAGCGCAGGATTGGTTAATGCCTCAATGCCGCCAATATTTTCGTAAACTGGTTCCCCGCAGAGCACAGACAGATCAGCGTAGCGATAAGGCGGCGCGGCGGGAGTCTTGATTCGCACGTCGGCAGGAAACACACGGCAGTTGCGTCCCTGTAATTTGTTGCTTAGCAGCGCGGCGAAGTTAACCTCGGCTAAACCATGATTGGGACTCACCCCACTCATGCAGAAGATTTCGCCGTTGAACCATTCCCACTTCTCTTGGGAATTGCGCTCCAACTCAAAGTAATCCTCGAGCGAGTAACCCGGCTTGATTTGAGCTGACATTGCCTTCGTCTCCGTGTCCAGCACAGATGTTATTACCCGGGGTCTCTTTTGTCACTCGTAACAGAAGCGGGAGCGGTAGCGACCGGCTCCTTAACTCTAGCAGGGAAAAATGGACATCGACCGAGACCGGTCGCTACCGCTCCCGGTTCTGTAACTCAACTTCTTCCATCACTCGCAGCATGTTGCCACCAAGAATCTTGTCGATGTCATTTTCAGAATAGCCTCGCCTCAAGAGTTCAGCGGTCAAATTCGGGAAGTCGGCAACTGATCTGAGATCGGAAGGGACCGCCTGGACGCCGTCGAAATCGGAACCGATACCCACGTGATCGATCCCAACCAACTTCACGATGTGATCGATGTGATCGACGATGCGCGCGACCGTTACGGGCGGCAGGCGCTTCAAATACTCTTCGCGCCGCACGTGATCGCGCGCGAGTTTCTTATGCACCGCGTCGCCCCTCTCTTCATCGGAAGCGCGCTGAACCAGAGAGGCAATCTCAGCGTCTACCTTTTTCTTCTTTTCGCTCCAGCCTGGTTCGATATGTTCCGGATAGAAGATCACGTTCACGACGCCACCGGTGTTCGTCAGCGCCACGATCATGTCGTCCGTAAGATTGCGCGGCACACTCGCAATTGCGCGACAACCCGAGTGCGTCGCAATTACTGGTTTCGTCGAGGTTTTGACGATGTCCCAGAACGCCGGATCGGAAAGATGAGAAACGTCTACCATCATGCCGAGCCGATTCATCTCGCGAATCACGGTCCGGCCAAAATCGTTGAGCCCACGCGTCTGGCCCACTGCGTCTCCTGACGATCCGGCCCAACTCGTACTCACGCTCCACGCCGCCGACATGTAACGGACGCCCATCTGATAATAGCGTCCAACGTTTTCGATCTTCTCGTCGATTGCGTAGCCGCCTTCGAGCCCCATCAGCGCCGCGATCTTTCCGGACGAAGCGATGCGGCGAATGTCGGCGGCGGTCGTCGCCAACTCCCAAGTCTCCGGATGCCTGGCCGCGAGCGCCCGCACCGCCTCAATCTGCAGATCGGCGCGCTTCATCGCCCGCTGGCCGCCGGGCCCGAACAATTCCGGCTCAACCCAGATTGAAAAGAACTGCGCGTCGAGGCCGCCTTCCTTCGCGCGCACCGCGTCGAGATGCCCATCCGCCAGTCGCCGATCCAGATCGACGCCTTCGTCAACCAGTCGTTGCGTTGTATCGGCATGCATATCGACGACAATGGCACGGCGGTGAATCGAAAGCGGATCATTGGCGACGGAATTTGTCGAGGTATTGGTCATAGTTTTTTCCGAGTTTTCATTTTTGCTTGAGTTACCACACGTGCTCAAGAGAGAAACCAGAGATGCGCCCATAATTAAGCAGACCAATCTTATGATCGCTCTCGGAATTCGGGGAAACCCAGGCTGATTGGAATTCTTAGTTGAATGCAAGCTCGTTTATGAATCCTACGAAGCCATGTCTGTGGAAGCAAGCGCGGTTACAGAACCGAGAGCGGTAACGACCGGCCTTGGGTGCGCAGGCTTCCCGCCTACTTTTTGTGTGAGCGCAGCGCTTCTGAGACTAAGCAGGCGGGACGCCTGCGCACCCAGAGGGCCCCGTCGCTACCGCTCCGGGTACCGTAACTAATGGCTGACTAGAGTCGGTTCTAAACCCCTCCGAATGGACATCGATCCATCTTGCAAACCGGCGCACGTTTAGAGTATCGTGCTTTGTCAATCAGGTCATTCGCGTTTCTCGCAGTATCAACGTTAATCTCCAACAAAGGAGAATCAAACTCATGTTTTCAAAAAGCGGCCAAGGAAAAGACGTGGCCACTCCGCGCATTTGCGACGAAGTCTGGCATGACGGCGAATTCATCAAATGGAATGACGCGCGCGTGCACGTGATGTCGCACGTTCTGCACTACGGTTCGAGCGTCTTTGAAGGAATCAGGTGTTACGCGACGAAACGCGGGCCGGCAGTCTTTCGGCTGCGCGAGCATATGCAGCGCTTTTTGAATTCCGCCAAAATTTATCGAATGGATCATGAGTGGTCCATCGATGATTTTTGCAATGCTTCAGTCGAACTCGTGCGTCGGAGCGGGTTGGAGCAGTGCTATATCCGGCCGATTCTGTTCCGTAGCCTGGACGAAGAACATCCCGCGTTTGGCGTGAATCCGTTTCCCAACCCATTGACCTGCTATATCGGGGCGTGGGATTGGGGAAAATATTTAGGCGACGAAGCCATCGAGAAGGGCGTGGATGTTTGCGTCTCGAGCTGGAACCGGCTGACCCCAAACTCTCTTCCGGCGATGGCCAAGAGCGGCGCCAACTACATGAACTCGCAGTTGATTAAGATGGAGGCCTTGCTGAACGGATTCGCCGAAGGCATCGCGCTTGACGATCGCGGTTACGTCTCCGAAGGCTCAGGCGAGAACATTTTCGTAGTAAGCAACGGCATTGTGAACACACCACCGCTTTCATCTTCGGTGCTGCCAGGCATCACCCGCGACAGTGTGATTCAAATCTGTCAGGAACTAGGATTAACGATCAAGGAACGCACGATTCAGCGGGCGGCGCTTTATGTGGCCGATGAATTGTTCTTCAGCGGCACCGCCGCTGAAATTACCCCAATCCGTTCGGTCGATCGGATTGCAATTGGCTCAGGTGAACGCGGAGAAATCACCGCCAAGATTCAGAAAGTCTTCTTTGAGATCACTTCGGGCGAGCGCGAACCACCGGGACCGTGGCTCACCTATGTGCGTGAGCAGCAAAGCAAGCAACCAAATAGTAACGGCCACAACTCGCAGAAAGCACCCGAAGCGGCTGAGGAGTTCACGGATCATCTACCGGGTTCACCGAAGATCTCTGCTGAGCCGATTGCTACGTTGCGCGCCTCGTCGAAGTAGTCAGAACCGCCTGCGGTAGCGGGCGGTTGATCTCCCAACGTTCACACTCTTAGATGACCAAAGATCAACCGCCCGCTACCGCAGGCGGTTCTGACTCACGGCCCAAACCGCTGTCGATACTCACCAGACGTTATGAACGCCTTAACCATCTCGGCAGCTACAAAGTTGCCGTTGAAGGCATTCAGCTTCGTCAACCAGAAGTCGTAGCCCGAATAGTCGCCATCCGGCGCATCGTTTGGGTTGCGACGCAGGTATCCGATGTACTGCATCAACACGAAGGCGCGATTGAACTCCTGCTGATTGAGAATCGCGTTCTCAGCCACGTCGCGCAACGCTCGCGCTCGCGCCGCCAGGTCGGCGGTGTTCGTGGCTGAACCAAATTCAGCGATTGCGGCATTGCGATCGCTGGTCGAAGGCGTCACTCCGGCATTCGCAAACAACTGATTTACAAACTGCGCCGGCGTCAGCGAGGTTGAAAGTGCCGTAGTGAATCGCGAGCGCTGCACGAACTCTAAAGCAAAAGCCTGCTTGTTGTTTTCCAAAATCGTCTCATAGCCCGGTTGGCCCACGACTACTCCCAAACCGATCCTCTGGGTGTCGGGCAGAAATTCATTGAAGCGCACCGTGGGCACCGCTAGTTGATGCGTGCCACCAAACGTCGACGTTCCATTCGCATCACCGAACGCCGCTTTGTAAATCCTCTCGACCAGGTAACCGGTCTGCTGGAATTCAATCGACAGGAAATATGCTGCGGACACGTTGATGCGTTTCAGGTCGATGCATGCCTGATTGGCGCCACACGAAGTGATCTCATTCATCCAAAAGGCCAAACCATCCGGGTCTGGCGTTCGGTTGAGAAAATCGTGATAGTGCTGGCAGACGAAGTTCTGCGCACTATCAATCACGTTCGTTGGCGGCTCCGTGGCGTTGTCGTTGATTGTCACCGTGGCGACCGAAGGCGCCCCCAGGCCGACGCCCGATGGATTACGCAAGGCCACATTGAAAGTCTCGTTCCCTTCGACGTACGAATCGTCGTTGATGAGCACGGCAAAACTCTTGGAGCTTTCACCCGGCGCAAATCGCAGGGTGCCGATCGCGGTGATGTAATCGCGTCGTTCAGCGGCCGTGACGTCCGAGGTGAAGTAGTCGACGCTGGCCGCGCCCGAAGTATCGCCCACACGGTTAACGGTAATCGTGATCGCGGTGCAAGCTTCGACGATGCTGTAGTTCGATGAGCTGAATTGCACCACGTTCGGCGTCGGAGTAGGTGTCGGGGTCGGGGTCGGCGTTGGACTAGGCGTTGGACTAGGCGTTGGACCAGGCGTCGGAGTTGGTGTTGGCGTTGGGGCTGGATTGTCCGCAATGTTTGAAGACATAACGGAGCGACCACCGGTTGCCAGAAACCACGGATTGCATGGGCCCGTACCAAGTCCGATGGCAAAGGTCAGTTGCTTCTTCTCTTCGGAGCGACGAGCGAAGTAATCGTAGAACGACATCGCGCGGGGGTCGAGCAATTGCTCGGAGAGGACGATAGTCGCCGTGCGAAAATTCTTTTGCGACTGCGTGCTGTCCGGCACGCGAGCGCCCTGCGCAGCAAGGACATCGTTGACCGTTACCAAAGTGATCTCAGAAGGCTGAAGAACCTGATTACGCGCCACCGCTTCGTTTTGATCCTTGAGCACAAAAAACGTCCCTACCTGTGACGCCGGAATCAAACCCATCAGATAGAGTTCCATCGAGTTGAACGTAGTCAGGTTAAGCGTATTACCGTTGCCGACCACATAACCGCCAGAACCATTGGAAGAAAACGTCCAGGGGTACTGACCGCCTTCGCCGCCGGTGATCGAGAAGCCCATCACGTTTATCGCTATATCGCCGAGCGGCCAGTGCGGAATGCCCGCGGCAAACGGCGTCCCGGACAGGAAGTTGATCCATTGATGGCCCGTTTCATGCGCGAAGCCCTGCTCGCCGCCGTCGTAGAAATAGGAGATAGGAAAGGTGCTGATGCCTAGCAGCTTGCCGGCGCTGCCATATAGCGAGTCGTTATCGAAGATGGTTACGCCAATGCCTTGCACTGCATTTTTTGTCGCAAAATGAAAGCGGTTGCCGTTTTGTCCACCGACCAGGACAAAGTTGAGAAAGTCGTACTTGTCGCCGTGGGTTGAGTAGAAGCGCTGCGCCCAAATTCTTTGATCGAAACTTAGCAGTTGGCTGGTGGTCGCGACATAGTTAGTGATGTAGTCGGTCTCTTGTCCGGTGGAGTTGATGGCGTGCACATCACGCAAACCGATTGCCGAAGTCCAAACTTCGGCGATGACATTGAATGCGTTGACTCCGTTGATTTTTATTCGCCCTATGAAAGGACGAAAGACGCGATCAGCAGTGTTCTGGCTCAGGATTTCATTAGCCGTGAATTGGACCGTCCACACACCGTCTCCCGCCACGAGATCTCCACTGGTGCCATTGTCGAACATGGGCCGATCCACACCGTTATAATTGAAAGTAACTGAGGAAGGACTGCCGGGGATTTTCGCTTCAAGGCGCACGGGATCAGTTTGCGTTTCTGGCACTACTGTAGGCGTGAAAAGGGCGCGCGTGACTGTCTGTGCCTGCCCACCTGGGGACACAACACTACCGACGCCGAACAAAAGAATAGCGGTTAAGAACGAAGACCGTGTTAGGGGTCTAAAAGATTTCATCTCTTGTTACCCTTGTGTCGATTGCTGACAGCTATCCGCGGTTTCAAGCGGCAGCGATATTCGATCTCAGGCTACTTGTTGGGAGCCGGTCGCTACCGCTCCCGGTTCTGTAACAATGCTGTCTACTTTTTCGCCCATCACGACGCGAACTTCGTGGGCCAGACCATCGTTACTCAACAGAATCAGATCGTCTTGCTGGACGACTCCGTCAAGCTCAACGCTGGCGACGCCGCGATTGAGCGAATGGGGATTTTCCACTTTGATGCGGTAAGTCGTCGGGCCACGCCGGTAGATGATCTCGAACTCGCGCCAAAAGCGCGGAATGCACGGATCGAGTTGCAGCCGATCGCCTTGCAGTTTGAAACCCAGGATGTATTCCAATGCGGCTCGGTACATCCACCCGGCGGAACCCGTGTACCAGGTCCAACCACCACGGCCCGTGTGCGGCGGCACGGCGTAAACGTCGGCGGCGGCGACGTAGGGTTCGACTTTGTATTTGTGCAAACCGGCGCGCGTCGAAGCGTGATTGATCGGATTCAGCAGTCCGAATAATTCGCCCGCTCGATCGCCGTCACCGAGCATCGCGAATGCGATCACAGTCCAAAGCGCCGCGTGCGTAT
>Ga0193747_1000572_pt1 | contig 11932 bp, 13 predicted proteins | sample L1m2metaG_FD_143048 | JGI IMG/M metagenome (GOLD analysis project Ga0193747, IMG submission 143048) | Soil microbial communities from a riparian zone of the East river system, Colorado, United States - L1m2 | ecosystem: Environmental > Terrestrial > Soil > Riparian zone | place: USA: East River...
CGAGGCCGCCGCGGCCGGCCTGCCGCCCGAGCTGTCGGACGGCACCAAGCGCGGCCAGGCGGTCCTCCGCCAGCCGAGCTCTGACGGCGCAGCCGCCTCGGCCTAGCCGCGTGGCACACTGACCGCGTGGCAAGCACGAAGACGCGGAACCTCGGGCGCATCTCCGAGATCGCGCAGGTAGCGGTCAAGCACGGCTTCGGCTACTTCTTCGAGACCCACCGCCTGACCGACCTCGTGCCCGGCCGCGAGCGCGTGACTCTGGAGGGCAGTCCCTCCGAGCGCGGCCAACACCTCAGAGAGATGCTCGACGAGCTCGGCCCGACGTTCGTCAAGTTCGGCCAGCTCCTCTCGACCCGCCCCGACATCGTCCCGCCCGACATCCTCGTCGAGCTGCAGTCCCTCCAGGACGACGTGCGTCCCTTCCCGTACGAGGACGTCGAGCGCGTCATCCGCGAGGAGCTCGAGCTCTCGGTCGAGCAGCTGTTCACCGAGTTCGAGGAAACCCCCGTAGCCGCCGCCTCGATCGGCCAGGTGCACCGCGCGACCCTCCCGAACGGCCACCGCGTCGCCGTCAAGGTGCAGCGCCCGAACGCCCCGCGCCAGGTCGAGGCCGACCTTGCGCTCCTCTACCAGGCCGCCCGCATCGCGCGCGAGCGCGTGAAGGCGCTCGACTTCATCGACGCCCGCCAGCTCGTAGACGAGTTCGCCCGCGCGATCCACCAGGAGCTCGACTACCGGCTCGAGGGCCGCAACGCTGAGGCCTTCCACCACCGCTTCGCCGGCCACCCGCGCGTACGCATCCCGCGGGTCTACTGGAGCTACACGCGCACCCGGGTCCTCACGCTCGAGCTGCTCGAGGGCATCCAGCTCGCCGACCTGCCGCAGGACGCCTGGACGATGGAGGAGCGCCGCCGCCTCGCGTACCTGATGACCGAGACCTGGATGACGATGATCTTCCGTCACGGCTTCTTCCACGGCGACCCGCACCCGGCCAACATCTTCGTCCTCGACGACGGCGAGCAGATCGGCCTCGTCGATTTCGGCCAGGTCGGGAAGCTGACCGACGACGACATGTCGAAGCTGACGCGGCTGTTCATCGACGCCGCCGGCGAGCGGATCGACCAGCTGCCGCGACGGCTGGGCGAGCTCGGCGTCCGCTACCCGAAGGAGCGCGAGGAGGAGTTCATCGCCGAGCTGCGCGAGATGTACGGCCGCTACTACGGTGCCAGCCTCGCCGAGATCGACCCGATGCAGGTGATCCGCGAGGCCTTCCAGCTCATCTACCGGCTCAACCTGCGGCTGCCGACCCGGTTCGTGCTGCTCGACAAGGCGATCGCGACGCTCGGCTCGGTCGGGATCGACCTCTACCCGGACTTCAACGTCTTCGAGGTCGCCAAGCCCTACGCGCGGAGCCTGATGCTCGAGCGCTACACGCCGCGCCGCGTGATGGCCCGGGCGCGCACGGAGGGCGTCGAGCTGGCGCGGATCGCGCGCGACATGCCGTACCAGGTGCACGACTTCCTCGAGGAGATCCGCGACGGCCAGATCGAGGTCGGCTTCGTGCACAAGGGCCTGGACGAGTTCATGCGCAAGCTGGACGTCGCCTTCAACCGGCTCGTGATCGCGCTGGTCGTCGTCGGCGGCCTGATCGGCTCGAGCCTGATCGGGATCTTCTCCAAGACCGGCCCCCAGATCGCCGGGGTGAACTTCCTCTCGTTCATCGGCTTCGTGCTCTCCGGCGCCCTCGCCGCCTGGCTCCTCTGGGGCGTCGTCCGCTCCGGTCGGCTGTAGAAATCTCGTCGCACTTTTGCGAGAAAGGACATCTGGCGCTCGCCGAGGCTCGTCGCTAGCGTCGGCTGCATGTCGCGTGCGCTGCTCCTCGCCGAAGCCGAGCCGGGGACACGGGAGTTCCTGGAGCGGCACCTGGCGAGCGACGGGTTCGAGGTGCTCGGCGCCGAGGCGGAGGAGCTCGCGCTCGACCTGGCCGAGCGCGTGCGGCCCGACCTGGTGCTGATCGGCGGGCTCGAGGACGCCGACGGGCCCGACGTCTGCCGGCGCCTGCGCGAGGGCGAGCCGGGCCGTTCCTGGGATCGCGATGTGCCCGTGATCGTCCTCGGCGAGGCTCGCGCCGACGCGGTCGACCGCGTGCACGCCTTCGAGCGCGGCTGCGACGATTTCGTCCCGCGGCCGTTCCACTACGAGGAGCTGGTCGCGCGCATCCACGCCGTGCTCCGGCGCGCGCAGCCCGCCGCCCGCGAGCGTCTGGCCGCCGGGCCGATCGCGATCGACCGGGCCACCCGGCGCGTGACCGTCCACGGCTTCGCGGTCGCGCTGGCGGCGAAGGAGTTCGAGCTGCTGGCCAAGCTCGCGAGCGAGCCGACCCGCGTCTTCACGAAGGAGGAGCTGCTCCGCGAGGTCTGGGGCTTCGTCGCCCTCGGCCGCACGCGCACGCTCGACTCGCACGCGTCGCGGCTGCGGCGGAAGCTGACGGTGGCCGGCGCCGAGGACTGCGTCCTCAACGTCTGGGGCGTCGGCTACCGCCTCCTGGCCGACGCCCTGCCGGAACGCCGCAGCGCGTAGCTCGCTAGGCTCGCGGAATGGAAGACGAGCCCGTCCGCGTGGCGAAGGTTCCCGGCGAGCCCGAGGCCGAGGCGCTCTGCGGTCTCCTGCGCTCGGACGGGATCGAGTGCGGCCACCGCCCGACGGCCGAGGCCGACTCGGCCTTCGAGGGCTTCGGCGGCGAGGGAGGCGAGCACGAGATCCTCGTCCATCCGAGTGACGCCGAGCGCGCGCGCGAGATCCTCGCCGACGTCCAGCCCGCGTAGAGCCGTCCGGCTCCGCGCCTAGCCTGTCGCGCGGGTGGCGAAGAACCCTCCGGAGCACCACGGCACCTTCGGCCAGGACCCGTTCGGCCGCTACGCGGAGAATGCTGCGCGGTTCTTCGGGACGCCGCAGTACATCGCCGGCCAGACGATCGTCGTCATCATCTGGATCGCCCTCAACTCGGTCGGGATCGCGCTCGCCTGGGATCCGTACCCGTTCATCCTGCTCAACCTCGCCTTCTCGACCCAGGCCGCGTACGCCGCGCCGCTGATCCTGCTCGCGCAGACCCGGCAGACCGAGCGGGACAAGATCGCCGACGACCGTGAGGAGAAGCGCCACGCGCGCCTTGAGCACATGGCCACGCGCCGCGAGGAGGAGATCCAAGCGGCGACGGACAAGCTCGTCCAGCTGCTGAACTCGAACACGACGCTGACGAAGGAGGACAAGGAACTGACCCAGCAGGTCGCCGGGCTGACGCGCGAGATCCACGCGCACCTGCTGAAGAGTTAGGAGGGCTTGACGACACCTAGTCTGTGCCGTCGGGCCGCGCTGCCCGCCCCGAGGCGGCGTCCTCAGTCGCCCCTGTAGTGATCACTACAGGGACCCCCTGCGTCCTTGCCTCGGAACGGCCATCGCACCCCGACGACGAGCGAGGCGCCGACAAACCCTCCTAGATCGCTCCCTCCAGCTCGAGCAGCGCGCGCTTGCGGTCGAGCCCGCCGCCGTAGCCGACCAGCGCCCCGGTCGAGCCGACGACGCGGTGGCAGGGCAGCACGATCGGCACCGGGTTGCGGTTCATGACCGTGCCGACGGCCCGGGCCGCACGCGGCCGGCCCGCCTTCGCCGCGAGCGCGCCGTAGGTCGTCAGCTCGCCGTACGGGACGCGGGCGAGCTGGTCGAGCACGGCGCGGCCGAACTCGCGCGTCAGCCCGAGGTCGACAGGCAGCTCGAATTCATGCCGCTTGCCCTCGAAGTACTCGTCCAGCTGCCGCCGGGTCTCGTCGGTCGGCCGCGGCGAGCGGAGCACCCGCGCGCCGAAGGCCCGCGCGAGCTTCTCCTCTTCGCGCTCGGGCTCCGCGTCGTACGAGATCTCGCAGAGACCGCGATCGGTGACGGCGACGAACAGCCGCCCGACCGGCGTGTCGATCAGGTCGTAGGCGACGTCGAGCAGCCCTTCGGCGGCCGCGGCGTCGCGGAAGCGTGCGTCAAGCTCGGGAGAGACGGTCATGAGAGCTCCTTTCTGCGCAGCCGGCGGACACCCGAGGATGTGGCCTGGCGGGCCGCCTCTGACGACGAGCCGAGAGCCGCGCCGATGTCCTCGTAGCTGAGGTCGTAGCCGTAGCGGAGGAAGACCGCCGCGCGCTCCTTCTGCGGCAGGTCGGCGGTGAGCCGGTGCAGCTCCTCGTAGGGAAGGGGCTCGTCGACCGACTCGAGATCGGGGACGTCGGCCGAGGTGATCCGCTCGCGCCGGTAGGCGTCGATCGCCACGTTGCGTGCGATCGCCAGCGCCCATGCGCGCAGGTGCTGCCCGTGCCTCAGCGACGGGTACGCTCTCAGCGCGCGCAGGAACGTCTCCTGGAACGCGTCGTCGGCGGCGTCGCGCCCGAGCATCCGCCGGAGCTGGACGAGCACCGGCTCACGCTGCTCCTCGTAGAAGCGTTCGAACGGCGGAACGGTCACGGCCTCCATCATCGCTACAAACGCGGTCGCGCCGCCCGGTGTGAGATCCGCTGCCATGCTTCCGGCCGATGAAGCTGAAGCAGAGCCGCCGGGGACTCGCCGCGCTGCGGACGGTGACCGCGTTCGTCGTCGGGTTCGGGGTGCTCGCGGGCCTGCTTGCGACCGGCACCGAATGGGCGGTCGCGGTCTCCTGCGCGTGGGGCGCGATGGCGCTCGTGACCGTGCTCGCGGTCTGGCTCCGGATCTACGGCATGGACGCCGAGGAGACCAAGGCGAACGCGCAGGACGAAGACTTCTCGCGCCCGGTCGCCGACCTGGTCACTCTCACCGCGGCCGTCGTCAGCCTGATCGCGATCGGCTACACGCTCCTCGAGGCCCGCAACCGTCACGGCACGGACAAGGCGCTGCTGCTGCTGCTCGCGATCGTGGTCGTCGCGCTCTCGTGGGCGACCGTGCACACCCTCTACGCCGTCCGCTACGGCGACCTCTACTACGGCGACACGGTGGGCGGCATCGACTTCAACGAGGACGACCCGCCCGACTACCGCGACTTCGGCTACCTGGCGCTGACGATCGGGATGACCTACCAGGTGTCGGACACCAACCTGCAGAACAAGCCGATCCGCCGCACCGCCATGCGCCACGCCCTGCTCTCGTTCCTCTTCGGCGCGGTGATCGTCTCGCTGGCGATCAACTCCGTCGCGTCTCTTCTCCAATAGCTCCCGCGCCGCAAGTGGCGCAAAAGGGTTGCGAAGTGGGGGATCGTGGTCTAAAGTGGGGCGCAGTGGAAGATGCTGCTAGGTGAGTTCGAGCATACGATCGATGACAAGAACCGCCTCACGCTACCGGCCAAGTTTCGCCAAGCGCTTTCCGGCGGGCTCGTCATCACGCGCGGTATGGACGGGTGTCTCTACTGCTATCCCCAGGCGGACTGGGAACGGCTGGTCGAGAGCCGCCTTGCCGGGCTCGACCCCTTCAGCCGGGAGGGGCGCATGATGAACCGCTTCTTCTTCGCCGGCGCCTCGGAGGCGGAGCCGGACAAGCAGGGCCGCGTGATGCTGCCGGCGACCCTGGCCAAGGACCTCGGTCGAGAGGTCGTCGTCGCGGGCGTCCGCGACCACCTCGAGATCTGGAACCGCGAAGCGTGGCGCGACCACGTCAAGGTGATGGAAGGGAGTGCGGAGGATGTTGCCGAACGTCTTGCGACCCAGCGCGACTGACCACGTTCCCGTTCTCGCCGAGCAGGTTCGGGAGGCGCTCTCGCTGCGCCCGGGCGAGACCGTCGTCGACGCGACCTTCGGCGCGGGCGGCCATGCGTCGCTGCTCGCGGCCGACCTGCGCGGCAAGGGCAAGCTGATCGCGATCGACCGCGATCCGTTCGCCCGCGTCTACTTCGACCAGTTCCGCAAGGGCACCGCGGTGCAGGCGCGCTTCCTGCGGGGCGACTTCGCCGTCGTGCTCGAGCAGCTCGCGTCCAACGGCGTGCGCGCCGACGCCGTCCTCTTCGACCTCGGCGTCTCGAGCATGCAGATCGACCAGCCGGAGCGCGGCTTCTCCTACGCGGTCGACGCGCCGCTCGACATGCGCATGGACACGAACGCGGAGGCCACGGCCGCCGACCTCGTGAACGAGGCGAGCGAGCGCGAGCTGACCTCGATCCTGCGCGACTACGGCGAGGAGCGCTACGCGCGCCAGATCGCCCGCGCGATCGGCCGGCGCCGGCGCGAGCGGCCGTTCGAGCGCACCGGCGAGCTGGTCGAGACGATCAGGAGCGCGATGCCCGCGCCCGCGCGCTTCGGCGACGGCCATCCCGCCAAGCGGGTCTTCCAGGCCCTGCGGATCGCGGTCAACGACGAGCTCGGGTCGCTCGAGGAGGCGCTGCCGGCGGCGCTCGAGCTGCTGAAGCCGGGCGGCCGCCTCGCGGCGATCAGCTTCCACTCGCTCGAGGACCGGATCGTCAAGCGCTTCCTCCGCTCGCAGGAGCGGGGCTGCACCTGCCCGCCCGACTTCCCCGTCTGCGTCTGCGGGCACGAGCCGACGCTGCGCGCCCAGTCGCGCCGGGCGATCCGTCCGTCGGCGCAGGAGATCGCGACCAACCCGCGCGCCGCATCCGCGCGTCTGCGGGCCGCCGTCAAGACCGACGCCGAGACCGAGACCGACTGAGCCATGGCCTCCTGGAGCGACGCTGCCCCTGCGCTTCCGTCCCCGCGACCGCGGCGCCGGCCGAAGCCTGCCGCGCGCCGCCGCCCGCGCGCCCGCCGCGGCGTCGCGGGAGGCGTCGTCTGGATCGCGGCGCTCGCGGTCCTGCTCACCGGGGTCGTCGCGCTGAACGTGGCCGTTCTGCGCCTGAACGTCCGGCTCGACAAGCTGAACACCCAGCGGATGCAGCTCCGGGCCGACAAGCAAGCGCTCGACTCGCAGCTCTCGCTCGCCGCCGCCTCGCCGCGGATCCAGGCGCTCGCGCACCGGCAGGGCCTGGTGCCCGCCGATCCCACGCAGACCACGTACGTGCGGCTCGGGCCCGGGCCGCGTTGAACGCGAAGGTCGCCAACCGCCGCATCCGGCTGCTGCTCGCGGTCTTTGGGATCGCCTTCGGGATCGCGTTCCTGCGCGCGGCCTGGCTGCAGGGCGTACGCGCGAGCTCGCTCGGGCAGCTGGCGGCCGACCAGCACAGCGAGGACGTGACCCTTCCCGCCACCCGCGGGACGATCTTCGACCGCGGCGGCCTGCAGCTCGCGATCGGCGAGCAGGCGACGACGATCTACGCCGATCCGCGGCAGGTGCGCGACCCGCGCAGTGAGGCGGCGGTTGCGGCGCGCGTCATGCGCCTCGATCAAGCGACGGTGTACGCGGAGCTGGCCGACCGCACCCTGGGCTTCGTCTACGTCGAGCGCAAGGCCGATCCCGCGCGGGCGGCGATCCTGGAGCGGAAGCACCTGCCCGGCCTCGGCTTCTATCCGGAGGAGCGCCGCTTCTACCCGCAGGGCTCGCTCGCGTCGCAGGTGCTCGGCTACGCGGGCGTCGACAACCGCGGCCTCGCGGGGCTCGAGCTCTCGCTCGACCGCGAGCTCGCCGGGCGCCCGGGGCGGGAGCGGATCGTCAAGGACGCATCCGGCGAGGTGATCGACACCATTCCGTCCCGGACCGAGCGCGACGGCACCGACGTCTACCTGACGCTCGATCACGTGATCCAGTCGAACGCTCAGGCGATCCTGCGGCAGACGGTCGCCCAGTGGCGCGCGAAGAGCGCGACCGCGATCGTGCTCGACCCGCGGACGGGGGGCGTGCTCGCGATGGCCGTGGCGCCCGGATTCGACGCGAACAACTATTCGCGCACCTGGCGCCCCCTGCAGCGGAACCGCGCGGTCACCGACACCTACGAGCCGGGCTCGACGTTCAAGCTGGTCACCGTCGCCGGCGCGCTGTCGGAAAGGCTCGTCACGCCGTCGACGAGCTTCGTCCTGCCGTACCAGATCCACGTCGCCGACCGGATCATCCATGACGCCGAGCCGCGCGGGACCGAGACGATGACCGTCGCCGAGATCCTGGCGCGCTCGTCCAACGTCGGCGCCATCACGCTGGCCGAGCGGCTGGGGCAGCACCGGCTGGCCGGCTGGATCTCGCGCTTCGGCTTCGGACGCGACACCGGCATCGACTACCCCGGCGAGAGCCCCGGCATCGTCCTGCAGGAGAAGCACTGGTCGGGCTCGACGATCGGCAACGTGCCGATCGGCCAGGGGATCGCGGTGACGCCGATCCAGATGGCGAGCGCCTACGCGGCGATCGCCAACCGCGGCGTCTGGGTGCGGCCGCACCTGGTCGACCACATCGGCGATGGCTCGTCGGTCAAGCAGTCGCGCCGCCGCATCGTGCGCCGCCGGGTGGCCGTCCAGCTGATGTCGATGCTGAAGAACGTCGTGCTCGACGGGACCGGCACGCTCGCCGCGGTGCCGGGCTACCAGGTCGCCGGGAAGACAGGCACGGCGTCGAAGGTCGATCCCGATGGGACGTATTCGGACTCGCGCTACGTCGCGTCCTTCATCGGCGTCGTTCCCGCCTCGCGGCCGCGGCTCGTCATTCTCGTGTCGGTGGACGAGCCCCGCGGCGCGATCTTCGGCGGCGTGGTCGCGGCGCCCGCGTTCTCCCAGATCGCGCGCTTCGACCTGCAGTACCTCGACGGTGGCATCACGCCGGACGCACCTTGGACGCAGACCTCGGCTGCCACGCCGTAAAGCGCTGCAAATCCGCTTGTTCTCACCGCCCGGCCGTGGCCGTCTCGGCTGGGCCGGTTGGTAGACTCGCGCGCCGATGCACCTAGAGCGCGTCATCGCAGCGCTCGCCCCCGCGGACGTCCTGCGACGCGCTCCCGTGGAGATCGGCGACCTCGTTTACGACGCCCGCGCGCCCGGGCCCGTGGCGCTCTTCTTCTGCGTGCCCGGGAGCCGCGCCGACGGCCACAACTTCGCCCCACAGGCCGTCGAGAACGGCGCGGTCGCGCTCGTCGTCGAGCGCCCGCTCGAGCTCGACGTCCCACAGATCGTCGTCCCCGATGCGCGCAGGGCGATGGCCCCCGCCGCCGACGAGTTCTTCGGCCATCCGAGCGAGGAGTTGCAGATCGCGGGCGTCACCGGCACCAACGGCAAGACGACGACCTCGTTCCTGCTCTATTCGATCCTCGCCGCGGCCGGCCGGCGGCCTGGGCTGCTCGGCACGATCGAAAACCGCGTCGGCGGCGAGCGCCGCCCGGCGATCCGAACGACCCCGGAGGCGATCGACGTCCAGCGCGCCCTCCGCGAGATGCTCGACGCCGGAGACCGAAGCTGCGCGATGGAGGCGACCTCGCACGGCTCCGAGCTCGGCCGGCTCGACCGCGTGCGCTTCGCCGCCCTCGTCTTCACCAACCTCAGCCAGGACCACCTCGACTTCCACGGGACGATGGAGCGCTACTTCGAGGCCAAACGGCGCCTGTTCACCGAGACGGAGCCGCCGGCGGCGATCAACGTCGGGGACGACTGGGGCCGGAAACTCGCCGCCGACCGGCCGGACGCGCTCACATTCGGCTTCGCCCCCGATGCCGAGATCGGCCCGGCCGCCCTGGGCGGGATCGACCTCAAGCTGCGCGGGCGCTTCAACGCCGAGAACGCCCTCGGCGCGCTCGCCGCGAGCCGCCTGCTCGGGATTGAGGACGAGGCGATTGTGCGCGGCCTCGAGGCGGTGCGCGGCGTGCCGGGCCGGTTCGAGCCGGTCGCCGAAGGCCAGCCGTTCGAGGTGATCGTCGACTACTCGCACAAGCCCGACGCGCTCGAGAGCGTGCTCCGAACCGCGCGAGAGCTGACCGAGGGGCGCGTCATCTGCGTCTTCGGCTGCGGCGGCGACCGTGACCGCGGCAAACGACCCGTGATGGGCCGGATCGCGTCCGAGCTCGCCGACCTCGCGATCGTCACCTCCGACAACCCGCGCAGCGAGGATCCGGCCGCGATCATCGACGAGATCCTCGCCGGGGTCACGCGCGAGGTCGAGGTCGAGCCCGACCGCGCCGCCGCGATCGAACGGGCACTCTCGGAGGCCGCCGAGGGCGACGTTGTCCTGATCGCGGGCAAGGGCCACGAGCAGGGCCAGGAGTTCGCCGACCGGACGATCCCGTTCGACGACCGCGAGGTCGCGCGCGACGTGCTCCGCCGCCTCGGAGCCGCGACGTGATCCCGCTCTCATTCGACGAGATCCGGGAGCTTGCCGCGGGCGAGCTCACCGTCGCGCCGGGGGCCGACCGCGTCACCGGCGTCCGGGTCGACTCGCGCAAGGTCGAGCCGGGCGACCTGTTCGTCGCCGTCGACCGCGGCGCCGAGTTCGCCGAGGACGCGCTCTCCCGAGGCGCCGCCGCGACCCTCGTTCCCGACGAGCCGTTCGCCGCCTTCGCCGCGCTCGGACGCGCGGTGCGCGACCGCAGCTCGGCGCGGGTCGTCGGCATCACCGGCTCGACCGGCAAGACCTCGACCAAGGACATCCTCGCCGCCCTCTGCGCGCCGGCCGCTCGGACCGTCGCCGCGGAGGCGAGCTTCAACAACGAGATCGGCGTGCCGCTCACGCTCTGCCGGCTCGAGGCGGACACCGAGGTCTGCATCCTCGAGCTGGCGATGCGCGGCTTCGGCCAGATCGCGGACCTCTGCGAGATCGCCCGGCCGGAGATCGGCGTGATCACCAACGTCGGCCCCGCGCACCTCGAGCTGGTCGGCTCGCTGGAGGGCGTGCTGCGCGCCAAGGGTGAGCTGGTCGCGGCGCTGCCGCCCGGCGGGACGGCGATCGTGCCCGGCGACTTCCCGGTCGAGCGCGACGACGTGACCGTCGTGCGCCTGAGCGAGCCCGAGGTCGCCTTCGAGGAGGACCGCGCGATCGTCGGCGGCGTCAGCTTCAACGTCACCACGCGACACCAGGCCGCGAATGCCGCCACCGCGCTGGCGGCGCTCGACGCGCTCGGCCTCCCGCGCCCGGACCGCGTCGAAGTCGAGCTCTCGCGCTGGCGCGGCGAGGAAGTGCCGCTGCCAGGCGGCGGCCTGCTGATCAACGACGCCTACAACGCGAACCCGGTCTCGATGCGCGCCGCGCTCGTCCAACTCGCGGAGCGCGCCGACGGGCGCCGCCGGGTCGCGATCCTCGGCGACATGGCCGAGCTCGGCCCAGGTGCGGATGCCTTCCACCGCGAGATCGGCGAGCTCGCGGCGAGCCAGGGCGTGGAGACCCTCGTTGCGGTCGGCGATCTCGCCCGAGGCTACGTCGAAGGGGCGAGCGGGGTGCCGGTCACGCGCTGGATACCGGAGGCGGCGACGGCCGCCGCCGAGGCGCACGAGCTGGTCGAGCCCGGCGACTGCGTCCTCGTCAAGGCCTCGCGGGCGGTCGGCCTCGAGGCGGTCGCCGACGCCCTGGCGGCGGTGAAGGCTTGAGCCACGTCCTGCTGGCGGGCGTTGTCGCGCTCCTGATCTCGATCCTTCTCGGCCCGAAGTTCATCGCCTTCCTGCGCCGGAACGAGTTCGGCCAGCACATCCGCGAGGAAGGGCCGGAGCACCACATGGCCAAGCAGGGCACGCCCACGATGGGCGGTTTCCTGATCCTGCTCGCGGCGGCGATCGGCTTCCTCGCCTTCAGCACGTACACGGTGCCGGCGCTGGCTGTGCTCTTCGTGACGCTCGGCTGCGGCGCGATCGGCTTCCTGGACGACTTCATCAAGCTGACGCACCGCCGCTCGCTCGGGCTGAACGGCCGTTGGAAGCTGATCCTGCTCGGCCTGATCACCGTCGGCGTCGGGATCGCGACGCGCCACCAGCACCTGCCGACCGAGGTCTACGTCCCGGGAGTCGGCGACATCCAGCTCTCGTACGCGTACTACGGGCTGCTCTTCCTGGTGATCGCCGGCGCCGCGACCGGGGCCACTCTG
>Ga0193747_1000573_pt1 | contig 11930 bp, 14 predicted proteins | sample L1m2metaG_FD_143048 | JGI IMG/M metagenome (GOLD analysis project Ga0193747, IMG submission 143048) | Soil microbial communities from a riparian zone of the East river system, Colorado, United States - L1m2 | ecosystem: Environmental > Terrestrial > Soil > Riparian zone | place: USA: East River...
CCGCACGATGAAACAAATCGCGGACGCGCGCGACGCCGAGTGGCAGTCAGGTCGTGCAGAGGACCAGAGTCCGACATCGCAATTCAAGGCGCGAATCCGCGAGGCGATTAAAAAAAAAGTAAAAGATGAACCGGTAACGCAGGCAGACTCGCGCTCCGTAGCCTCGGCGAAGGCGGGTCGCCTGCCGGCTGCAAAGCAGGGCACGCAAAGCGGTCGTCCTACGCCGTCGATAGCAAAATTACCCTCGGGGAAACCGCGTTTCGTCGAACCGATGAAAGCGAAACTGGTGGAGAAACCGCCAGTAACTGGCGACTGGATTTATGAGCTCAAGTTCGACGGCATCCGCCTGATTGCGATCAAAGACCGTAAAAAAGTTTCGTTGCTGTCCCGAAACCAAAATGATTTAAGCGCGCGTTTTCCCGAGATCGTCGAGGCCGTCAAAAAGTTACCCGCGGACGAATGTGTGCTTGATGGCGAAGTGGTCGCGCTTGATGAGGAAGGCCGTTCGTCGTTCCAGCTTTTGCAAGCGCGCGAGATGGAAGGACGAAAATCGCCCATTTATTTCTATGCGTTCGACCTTCTCCAGCTCGACGGCAAAAGTCTCGTTTCGCTCCCGTTAGAGGCGCGGAAGAACGTTTTGGAGAAACTGTGTGCCGGCGCAGGCGACCCCCGGATTCGATACTCTGGCTCGATTGGCGGAGATGCCAACCAGCTCCTTAAGGAAGTGCAACGCCGCGGTTTGGAAGGAATCATCGGCAAAATACGCAACTCCGTTTACGAACCCGACCGGAGAAGCGGCGCATGGATCAAACTCAAATGTGCTAGCGAACAGGAATTCGTCATTGGCGGATACACCCCGCCGCAAGGGGCACGCAAACATTTCGGCGCGGTTCTGGTTGGTTACTACAAAGACGGCGAGCTCGTTTTCGCAGGGAAGGTCGGCACCGGATTTACAACGAAATCATTGGCCGCATTGCACAAGAAATTCCGCGACGAGGAACGTGCGGACTGTCCGTTTGTCGATCTACCATCAAAGCAAAACGGGCAATGGGTGCTGGGCATCACACCTTCGATGATGAAAAAGGTACACTGGATCAACCCGAAGTTTGTCGCCGAAATCAAATTTGCCGAGTGGACGCGGGACGGAAAATTGCGCGCACCCGTATTCATGGGGTTGCGCGAAGATAAAAAGCCGGGCGAAGTTGTTCGCGAAACGCCACCTACTTGATAGCGGCGCGCGCGAAGATGTCAGACCAGAAGCATTTCTCGAAGCTGAAAGGCAGAACGTGCGCGCGTTTTCGTTGGCGTACTCGAAGATAAAAAGGGCTCGATGTGTTTGCTCCAGAACGAAGGCTGGTGTTTTCGAAGCCATTTTTGCCGCAATTTCTGCCACAAGTCAGCATTCGTGATCTGAAAGTGGGAGACGCAAGCGTTGACCTTCTGCTCACGAGACACGACGAAGGAGATGTAGGCGTGAATGTTCTCCGACGGAACGGCATTCTTGACGTTGTGGTTTTGAAGTAAATGGCGGCAATTGCGCTTGTCGCCGCAGATCGCCGCAATATTGTGCGGTGATGAACGCCAAGGTGATCGTTATGCCAAAAGCCGCCGTGCTGGATCCGCAGGGAAACGCGGTGCGTGACGCGATGCGCCACCTGGGAATGCCGGAAGTGCGCAGCGTTCGAATCGGGAAATACATGGAGATCGAGATCGAAGGGCAAGACGGCGAGCTTGAATCGCGGCTGCACCAGCTTTGTCGCGATTTGTTATCGAATCCGGTGATCGAAGATTACGAATTGCTGAAAGGCGAATTAGGAAACAACAGGGAGAGGAAGACGAAGACTCACAGGAAGAGGAAGACCGAGTAATGAAAGCGCTGCGATATTTCTTTTGTGTCGTTTGTCCGCCATTGGCGGTGCTCTTGACCGGCCGGATCGCAAGTTTCTTCCTCAGCGTGATTTTGACGTTACTCGGCTGGATTCCCGGAGTCATTCATGCGTGTCTCGTCGTGAACGATTATCACGCAGAGCAACGCGCAGCTAGGGGTGCACATTAGATGGACATGAACTTTGCAGTTATTCAGTTTCCCGGTTCCAACTGTGACCAGGATTGTGTCGCGGCGATTAATGGGATCGATGGATTGCGTGCTGAGTACGTCTGGCACAAGGAAGCTTCGCTCGACAACTTCGATGCCATCGTGTTGCCGGGCGGATTCGCTTACGGCGATTACCTTCGCTGTGGAGCCATCGCTCGGTTTTCGCCTATAATGAAAGCAGTGATTAGCGACGCGCGCGCCGGCAAGCTCGTGCTCGGTACGTGCAACGGCTTTCAGGTCTTGTGCGAAGCCGGTCTTTTGCCGGGCGCGCTGGTGCGAAACCGCTCACTCCGGTTTGTTTGTGAGATGGTCACTACGCGCGTGGAGGTCGATGATTTTCCATTCACCCACGGCTGCCTGAAAGGAACACTTCTACGCCTGCCTGTGGCACACGGAGAGGGCTGTTTTTTTGCTGACCCGCAAACGTTGCGTGAGCTGAACGCCAATGAACAAGTGGTCTTGCGCTATGCGGACAACCAGGGCCAGATTGTTCCCGAAGCAAATCCAAATGGCTCGATCCAAAACATTGCGGGGATTTGCAACCGCGAACGGAATGTTTTCGGTTTGATGCCGCATCCTGATCGCGCCTCGGATCCGCAGCTCGGGAGCGCAGATGGCGCGAAAATTTTTCTCTCGATGATGGAGACAATTCGCGCGACTCGCTCAACTAACGCAGCCGAGCGCATCAAACAGGTAGCGTGATTTTCGCTACCTAAGAGAAAACCGTATAATCTCTGCCCGACTCGCGGCCCGAGGAATGCAGTGTTGAGGTGTTGCGATCGTTACAGAGCTGTAGCAAAAACGAACACTACATCAACTTACGGCGCCCAGATCCGCCTTAGAGAGAAGAGGTGGCATCGCTATTGCTCTAGGAAGAGGCGAAAACCAATTCAAATCCTATGCTCCTAGAAAAAACCTTACACATGAGTCAACCGGTGGCCGAGTGCAAAGCGCGTCTGGCCAGTATTCAATCTTATCGGCGCCAGTTCCTAATGGTGACACGGGCGACCGTGACATCATCCAAGACGGTCGATTTCAGCTTTCGCGGACCCTTCAGTTTCGAGGCGCACACTGTGCTGTTGTCGGTGGACGGCAATTCGCCGAACCAGTATGCGTTCGAGTCCGTGGGCGGAAACATTTCCCTCATGGGCATCGTTGATTTCGCTGAGATCCGGCCGCACTGCACCGAGGTCACGCTAGCGGTCCACTACGAAATCAAAAACAAATTGTTCGCCTGGCTGGATCGGCGTCTGCATTTTGTGGATAGCTTTGTGACTGCCGAGCTGCGCAGCATCCGCGCGCATTTCGAGGGGATCAGGTCAAGTTATCTGGAGCGCGCGCGCGTCATGCCCGTACTCCAGGCGGCTCACGCCTGACGAAGAGGCATTCGCTGCTGCACAAATCGTTCTTGGTTGGGGAATTTGGGGTCACCCGGGCTAGAGTACTCGCACGGCGCGCTTACGGTCGAGGCGCAGGATCTGGCCCGGGTGAAGGGCGACTCTTGTCTTGGGATCGTGAACCTTCGTTCCATCAATTTCCACGCTTCCCTGCTTGATCAGTCGCGAGACTTCGCTGTGCGATTTCTCTAGCTCAAAAACCTTCCGATAAACATCCGAAACGATAGCGACTGCGGTGAGGTCCTGTTGTTGAGCCGGTGAAAACGCCGGCAGATCGGCGTGCTTCAAGTCGCGCTTGCTGAAGCGCGTGTTCCACTCACCCAGCGTTCTTTTGGCTGCATCCGCCGAGTGGTAAATCTGCACAATTTCGAACGCCAGCTGCTTCTTGGCCTCTAGCGGATGCGTGTCTGTCGGCGCTGCGCGTCGCAGAAGCAATTCGTAATATCGCGCCATCAACTCGTCCGAAATACTCATCAATTTCCCAAACATTTCTGAGGGGGACTCGTTAATTGCGACGTAGTTACCCAGGCTTTTGCTCATTTTTTTGGCGCCATCTAACCCTTCGAGAATCGGGAGCAGAAAAACGACCTGCTGCGGCATACTCTCTTCGCGTTGAAAATCGCGCCCGATGAGAATGTTGAAAAGTTGGTCAGTCCCTCCGAGTTCTACGTCGGCTTTCACCATCACCGAATCCCACCCCTGCATAATTGGATATTGAACTTCGTGGGCGCGGATCGGGTGCTTTTCTTCGATTCGCGCTTTGAAATCTTCCCGCTGCAACATCTGCTGCAACGTTACGCGGCTATTCAGGCGAATCACGTCTTCGAACGACATGGCGCGAAACCAGTCACCGTTGCACACAGCCTCGGTGCGCCCGGGATCAAGAATCTTAAACGCCTGCTCGCGATAAGTCGCCGCGTTTGCGGTCACTTCCTGATGCGTCAGGTGCGGCCGTGTAACGGATCGACCGCTCGGGTCGCCAATCATACCGGTAAAATCGCCGATGATGAGAATTGCCTGGTGCCCGAGGTCTTGAAACTGTCTCAGTTTTCGCAAAACAATCGTATGCCCAAGGTGAATATCCGATGTCGTCGGGTCCACCCCAAGCTTGACACGCAACGGCCGGCCCAGCGCAAGCTTCTCGCGCAGTTCGCTCTCATTGATGATCTGCGCCGAGCCTTGTTTCAACAATCCAAGAGCTTCGTCCGGTTGCATGGTCCCGTTACAGAATAGCGCACCGGCCTCGCCCGGACGAGCGCTACTTGTTTTTGTTCAACAACTCGCGCACCTGCTCGATCGTGAGCGGCTCGTTTTGTCTGTTGAGCGACTTCTGATTTGTGCCTTGGTCCAGAAAGGGCCGGTTACCTGCGTACGCACGCGAGTCGACCTTTTTCCCGGACTGAGATGCATCACGAACACCGCGGGCCGTTTGATTTGCGTAGATAGCCTTGGAATTTGCAAGTGTTTGCTGTGAGGAAACCTCGTGTGCGGTGCGTCCGCCGCGGTAGGTCTGAGAATAAAATTGGGTGGTGGAGAAGTCTCGTGTCCCAGAATAACCTTTCGAGCGCGTTTTCTGGTGAACGTAAAACGCTCCGACGCTTGCACGTTTGTTGATGGACACCGAACCGTCCCCAACAAATTTCTTGTTTTGCGCATCATTCTGCAGCGCCATGTCCGGCTTGAGAAGGCGATCGAGCAGTTTTTTCTCCTGGTCCTGAGCGCGGGCACAACAAAAAGCAGCTGTTAGCAGGATCGAGATTGCAAACGATGTTCGCACAACGCGAGACTGCCGGAATGAGTGTTGGTTTGTAAAGCAAATTCCCCTTTGAGCGACTGGCGCGTCCGGTTTGCCCGGACGGCGAGGGTTCTTATTGTTTTCGTCGCCAGCGCGGCACACAATGGGCGTATGGCTGAACACGTTTATAAGAAAATTGAGATCGTCGGGTCTTCGCCGAACGGAGTGGAGGAGGCGGTCCACAATGCGCTGTCGCGCGCGAGCAAGACGATTCGCAACATGCGGTGGTTTGAGGTGGCGGAGACGCGCGGTTATATCGACGACGGCAAAATCGAGCACTGGCAGGTAACGTTAAAGATCGGGTTTACGCTGGAAGCGTAGCTCCGAAGTGGTTCTTAACGCCCCCCTCGCGCGCCATAGCTTTGGCTGAGTCGCCGACTGTTTAACTTTACCGGTGCACGCTTCGACTACTCACCGCTCCTGAGCGGCCTTGTATAGTCTGGCGGCGCCGTAAATCAAGACCGCGGGCTTTAGTGCCACAAAGAGCAGGCGCAGAAATCCGGCAAGCACTCGACCCAACGGCAGACGATTCAACACATACCCAGCCGCAAACGCATATAGGAGAGACTGTGTTGGCTTTTCGCGCACGTACGCACCGGTTTCATTGACCACCGTCTCGACTCTATCCTTCACCCATTGCATTCCGCGTTCGGGAAACTCAGCAACGATTTCCGGAGATAACTGATCCATCACGCTTAATGATTCGGATTTTGAACCCGTCTTGCGCGCATCGAACTATCACCGCAACGCAAGCCAGACCGAACTTGCGCCGGTGCGGGGTGGAAAATCCGGCAGTGGCAGCGGCCGGTGAAATGTCGCGGCTCGACAGGTTTCTTTTAGACAATAGCGCGCCATCACTTCCAGTGCACGCTCGCCCAATACAGAACAATTCGTCGATACCAAAATGTGGGCGTCGCGCTCCGCCACTGCAAGAGCGCTAATTAGCAAGTTTTCGAAATCGTGTTGCACCTGAAACGTTTTTCCTCCCGTAGAGCGTGAAAAAGTCGGCGGGTCGAGGATGATCGCATCGAATTTTTCCCCTCTCCGGGCGAGGCGCGGCAGCACGGATCGCACGTCGTCCGTGATAAAGCGATGATCGATCGTTGACAGGTTGTTCAGGGCGAAATTTTCTCGTCCACGAGTGAGATATTTTTTGGAAAGGTCGATGTTGACGGTGCTCGCTCCGTTACATGCCGCGCACACGGAAAAGGAACAAGTGTAAGCAAAGCAATTCAGCAGTCGTTTTGGCGCCATATGACCCACGTACCGGCGATTCTCCCGCTGGTCCAAAAACAGACCCGGCGAATAGCCCGTGCCGAAGTCTAGGCCGAACCTCAGATACCGTTCGGTGGCAACGGTCTGTAAACTCTCACTGGGATCGCCAACGACCAGGGCTGGCGGTTCGCGACGTTCGCTTTCTCTCGGAATAAAACGCGCGAAGACGCGTCGTACATGGACGTTGACCCAATCGGCCCAGGTTTGGAGCTCTTCCAGCAGCCGTTCGCGGGCCAACACCCTTTTGAAGGAGATCAGAACGTCGCTGCCGAAGCGTTCGACCCAGCCATCCTCAATAGTGCAAAGCCGGTGTCCATCCGTACCCTCTGACTGGAAATCGCGGAGCAAGCCTGGATCAATCCATCCCGTATTCATTTGTTTCTGCGCTCCAACGGGATAGTTCGAAATCAGTATGGTGCAACGGATGGGTTGCCGGGAAACGCGACGTTGCTACACTGCCGCGATCACTTGCGCGCCGTCAGGCCAACGGCCCGCGTGGCGGCGGCGTAACTATGCAACAAGTCACCGTTCGTGTTCCCGCGAGCACTTCCAATCTCGGTCCTGGCTACGATTGTTTGGGCGTCGCGCTCCGCCTCTATAACAGGGTCGCGCTCGTCCCGTGCAAAACGCCTCGATCTGCTCATCCACGAATTGTGTCTGACGCGGCAGCACGATTTTTCAAGCAGACGCGGCGCCGTGCGTTCTCGTTTTCGTGTTCAATTGTGGAACAAGTTCCACGGTGTCGCGGCTTGGGCAGCAGCGCGACGGTTCGCCTCGGCATCTTGCTTGGGCTGAACCGGCTCAGTGGCGATCCACTAGATCGACTCACTCTCTTTAGATTATGCGCCGAATTGGAAGGACATCCTGATAATGCTTCACCGGCCACCTTCGGCGGCTTCACTGTGGTGCAGAGTAGCGGGAGTTCCTCGCTTGCACGCGGCAAGCGGCACGCATGTGCTACCGTGCAGCGCTTCGAGGTCGCGCCGCGCTTATATTTCGTTGTCCTCGTCCCGGACCTCAAAATCGAAACCGTACGCGCGCGAAGAATTTTGCCTTCAAGGATCTCGCGCGTTGCTGCGGTAGAAAACTGTGCGAACGCATGTGCGGTCACTGCGGCGTTTGCATCGCGGGATTACGAAAAAATGCGTGGCAGTTTTTCCGATAACCTTCATCAGCCATTTCGCGCGAAACTGATTCAGTTTCTTCCGCGTGTGATCGCAGCCGCTGAGCGAGCAGGTGCGTTCGGCGCCTTTCTAAGCGGAAGCGGATCCGCGATAGCGGCTGTTACACTCGAAGCGCCTGAGAAAATCGCAACCGCCATGGCGCGCGCTGCTGACGCGTTCGCTCACACAATTATCACACACGCTGACAACCGCGGCGCGCAGGTGTTGCCAATCCGCCGTCGGCCATCCCGAATCGACCATTAAGATGGGCCGCCGACTTGAACAGTTAGAAGAATTCGGGATCGACGTCGTCCTCGAACGACGTCATGGCGTTCGCGCTTCCGTTCTGCGCGGCATCCTTTACGCGCTCTCGTTCATCTACGACACGCTGGTGCAACTGCGGCTTTATTTCTATCGCAAAAGAGTCTTCCGCGAACGCACGCTCGGATGTCTCGTGATCAGCATCGGTAATCTCACTGTAGGCGGAACAGGTAAAACGCCGATTGTTGAGAAGTTTGCCCGCGCTTTGCAGGCCGGAGGACGGCGAGTGGCGATTCTTAGCCGTGGCTACAAAAGCGTCCCGCGGAGACGCGATTGGCGGAGCCGGTTCCGTGGAGATTCCGAGCCTCCGCGGGTCGTTTCCGATGGAAAATCCCTGCTGCTCGATTCGCTAACCGCCGGGGATGAGCCTTATATGCTCGCCCACAACTTAAAAGATGTGATCGTACTCGTGGACAAAGACCGGGTGAAAAGCGGCCGGTTCGCCATCGATAAATGGCAGATCGACACACTGCTGCTCGACGACGGATTTCAATATCTCCATCTCAAGCATCGGCTGGATATGGTGCTTGTGGATCGACAAGCACCTTTTGGGAACGAGTTCCTGCTGCCCCGGGGCACGTTGCGTGAGAGGCCACGCAATCTTCGCCGCGCCAGCTACATCTTTATTACCAAAAATACCGGCGAGCCCAATTTCGAGTTGATGCGACGCATCCGGCGTTACAATCGCACCGCGGAAGTTATCGAGTGCGCGCACAGACCGCTTTATCTTCAGAATGTTTTTACCGGCGAACAATTGCCGCTCGAGGCTTTGCGCGACGCGTTCATCGGTTCGCTGTGTGCGATCGCAGTCCCTGAAAGTTTCGAGGGCGCGCTTACCAAACTCGGCGCGCACGTCGATCTGGCGAAAAGCTACATCGATCATCATTACTATACCGAAGCGGAACTGATCAGCTTCATCAACCGTTGTATCCGCCGTGACCTGGCGATGATCGTCACAACCGAAAAGGACTCGGTGCGCATGCCGCGTCTGCCAGACGCGGATCTGAAAGTGCCGATCTATTTTCTGCGGGTGGAAATCGAAATCCTGAGCGGGCACGAAAGCTGGGAACATTGCGTCGCCAGAATTTGTAAACCCAAACCGGTCCTCCCGCCCGAGCGCTTCTTCGCTTGATCAAGGTTCGCACCAAGTGCACAAACGTCCCAAGAAGTAAGAGAAAATTAGAACCTTTGCGTCCTTTGTGGACGTTGTGCGAGGTTTAGATCGATGGCCAAGAAGGCGGAACTCATCGTCGACGATCGGAAGCTTCAGGTATCAAACCTGGACAAGGTTCTTTATCCGAAGGCGGGTTTTACCAAGGCCGAGGTGATCGATTACTTCATCCGGATCGCGCCGGTGCTTTTGCCGCACTTGAAAGACCGCCCGCTCACAATGAAGCGCTATCCGGATGGCGTGGAAGGTCAGTTTTTCTACGAGAAGAACTGCCCTGTGCATCGGCCGAAATGGGTACAAACGGCGAAGGTGTGGAGCGAGGGCAACCAGCGGATCATGCATTATTGTCTCGCTAACGATCTGCCCACGCTCGTCTGGGCAGCGAACCTCGCCGATCTCGAGCTGCACACTTCGCTTTCGCGCAAAAACAACATCGAACGTCCCACGATGATGGTGTTCGATCTCGACCCTGGCGCTCCGGCCGACATCGTTCAATGCTGCCAGATTGGGATCTGGCTGCGCGAACTGCTCAGCAGAGTGAAATTGAAAGCGTTCGCAAAAACGAGCGGCTCAAAAGGTTTACAAGTCTATGTGCCGCTGAACACGGCAGTGACTTATGATCAGACCAAAGGTTTGTCGCGCTCGTTGGCTCAAAGTCTGGAACGCGAACATCCTGATCGTGTCACCTCCAACATGTCCAAGGCCGTGCGCAAAGGAAAAGTGTTCGTTGATTGGAGCCAGAACGACGAACACAAAACCACCATTTGCGTCTATTCATTGCGCGCAAAAGAAGAACCCACCGTTTCCACCCCCGTCACTTGGAGTGAAGTCGAGAATTGTTTGAAGAAGAAACGCGCCGACCTCTTAAGATTTCGTTCCGATCAAACGCTGGCGCGCGTCGAAAAACAGGGCGACCTGTTCGAGCCAGTAGAGGCACTCAAACAAAAGCTGCCAAAAAAATGGGACACATGACCGAATCGGCGACAAAACGATGAACGATGCATGAACAATCACTTATGGTTTGATGCGATTGGATGGATGGGAGCGGCAGCTCTGCTTGTGGCGTATGCAATGGTCTCCGCCAGAAAATGGGAAGGACATTCCCCTGCGTTTCAGTCCCTGAACGTCGGCGGTAGCCTCCTCCTGGCGGCGAACACAATTTTTTATGGATCGTATCCCTCCACGTTTGTGAACCTCATTTGGGCAGCGATCGCCATTTTCTCAATCGCCACTAGGAAGCGAGTTTCGTCGCGCTAGTTTAACCGACACAGCCGACGGATTCTTCCAAATGCGAAAGATCAATCTGAAAGACGTTCCCGAGCAGGAAAAAAAATCGCCGAAAGGAAAGTTTGGTCGAGTGATGAAGAACATTTCGGTCGCGCTTGGGCGCGAACCGGAGTCGCTGGATCTGTCGAAGCGGCATCCTTTCGATTTGGCGCTAGTGCGGATACCGAAAGGCAAATCGCTTTGCCCCTATCACGCGCATGCAGCGGAATCGGAGCTTTATCTCGTTGTTTCCGGTCATGGCCATGTGCGGGATAAGAACGGAGTAACCGAAGTTGGACCTGGCGACGCGTTTCTGTTTCAGCCTGGCGAGGCACATCAGCTTAGCAATGCCGGCGATGAGGATTTTGTTTATTACGTTATCGCCGACAATCCACGCGGCGGCGGCGCAACAGGAGATTCCTGTTACTATCCCGACAGCGGCAAGTGGGCCGTGGCCAGGGGAGAATCCGAAGAACTGATTATGAAAGGGACTGAGACTGATTACTTCGATGGCGAAGAATAAATCTTTAACCGCAGAGGACGCAGAGGGCACGGAGAAATTTTGAATCCTTCTCTGCGAACTCCGCGACCTCTGCAGTGATTTTACAGCCGTGAAAAAAGTTAACCTGAACGAAATCAAAGAGGAGCCGTGGCAATCGCCCGGCGGAAAATACGCCGTCTCCTTCAAAGGAATTTCTGAAGCGCTTGGACGCGAGCCAGCCTCACTTGACTTATCAAAGCGGCATCCGTTCGATCTCGAATGGAGCCGAGTGCCACGTGGCAAAAGCAATTTCCCTTACCACGCACACTCGGCCCAATGGGAATTGTATTTGGTGATTTCCGGGAAAGGCACTGTTCGCCACAAAGACGGCAGGACCGAATTTGTGCCCGGCGACGCGTTCATCTTTGGCCCAGATGAACCGCATCAACTGATCAACTCAGGGGACGAAGACCTTATGTACTATGTCATCGCCGACAACCCAATCGGCGAATCAGGCTATTATCCTGATAGCGGTAAATGGAAGGTGAATAAATCGTCAGCGGCCGATCGCGTCGTGATCAAGGGTCAGGAGACCGATTATTACGACGGCGAAGAATGAATCAGGAAAGCAGGAACCCAGGAAATTGAATTTGGAGAAGAAGGCTCCCTGGTAAACTGAAGCTTATGACCACGAAAACACCCGTTGAAGAATTTCCATACAAAACGTACCTGAACATTCTGCACGGGCCGCTCGAATTGATTGATGTGCAGAAGCTCGCGGACGCCTGCACAGACAAATGGTACAACCAGACGCTGTGCAAGGTGAATGAGTCAGTGGTGAGGATGGCGGTTATCCAGGGGGAGTATCACTGGCACGAACACAAAAACATCGATGAATTCTTCTTCGTGCTGGATGGGCGGTTCCTGATCGATCTCGAAGATCGCGTAATAGATCTTGCGCCGCGA
>Ga0193747_1000574_pt1 | contig 11923 bp, 9 predicted proteins | sample L1m2metaG_FD_143048 | JGI IMG/M metagenome (GOLD analysis project Ga0193747, IMG submission 143048) | Soil microbial communities from a riparian zone of the East river system, Colorado, United States - L1m2 | ecosystem: Environmental > Terrestrial > Soil > Riparian zone | place: USA: East River...
AAACTAGGATAGCAATAATTATTGCAATAGCAATGATTGGCGTACTAGTGAATTCTACAGCTATACCAAAAACGTATGCTGCGGGCGGCCTGATGTCATTGGTTGCCCACGGCGCCCAAGATGTATACCTAACGGGAAACCCTACCGTTAAATTAAAATTTGATGTGAATAGGTTACAGTCCCATCTTGCTAAATTACGATCTGAGGAAAATAAATCACAATCCACAGGCCTGCACGATTTGGTTGCATCATCTAGCCAAGACGTAAACGAATTGCAGTCTGACATTAACAAATTACAATCTGAAGAGAATAAGTTAAAATCTGATATGACTGAATTACAATCTGAAGAGAATAAAAATTCCAGTCCGAAGTAAAATAAAAATGAAATCAGAACTCAACAATGTTACAGAATTTGTCAATCTACTAGTCCCTCCAACAACAAATATTTTCACGAGGAAACGTCAGGAGGGTGCATTCTCGTCTATGACTATTTTTCATTATACGTGTCCTTGTATTTTTTATACAATCGCTTCTTAATAATTAGGCATAAATTACTTATTTCTTGTATGTTATTAAACTCATTTAGCCGTACCTTAAGCCCCAAGGATTCAAGTTCAGATAGCCAATACTGCATCTCTTCAAGAGCCATAAGCTCTCAATATGAGTGCAACCTACAATCTATAAAATTATTCGATCATATTTTGTTAAGTTTTGTACCAAGTTCAATCAATCAGAATTATGGGCAGCATTAAAAAATACGATAGATGGAGTTAATAAGGGTTAGGGTTGTAGCTGGCTGATTGACCTCCTCCAACGATGATAGCACTAATACGGTAATCGGTCTATGTTATTGTGGCCATAAACGCAATTGTCATCTTACGGGTGGACGCTGTTTTTTCCCTCAGGTATTTGATAACACTAAGAATACACCTCAGCCGCACGCGGCAACTACAAACAATGACAACCCATTTAACACACCATTTGACAAATGCCAATGCAAGGAGTTTAGAATAAATCCAGAATCTCTAGTCTAGCACTATGTTATGAATATCCAGGGGTTTGTAATGGTTAAGGTATTAAGAGGATAGCGAAATATATCTGGTACTACAATTAACCTAGATAGTTACATTGTGTTACACTGCAATATTACTCTTTATCTAGAATATACTAGTAGTTTCTCATAGTCGAACATAGGCTTATCAATTCCTTCCTTTGTTGGTAGGCCTATGATGTGGTTAAAGCAGCAAAGTCCATTGGTCCTAGCAGCTTCAGTCTTATGGCCTTCGATATCCCATATCCAGAAGGGTTTGTCTCTTAGTCTTTCAAATAGTTTGGACTGTTGTTGAGTTTCTATATTTACCCGTTTCTTTAGTTCTTTGAAGGTCACTTGGTGATATATTATGGAATGTTGTCTTTAGCTTTTGTGGATAAGAATTGCTTCTTTATATGCTTCTTCATACGTCCGATATTGTCTACTAACTGATCTTGATCTGCAGGTAAGAGAAATTTCCAATCTTGACTATTATTGTCCCAATCTACATAGAAACAAGCTGTTTTTAAATCGAAACCTAAAGTTTGCTTCGGTACAAAGGGATCTTCAAAAGTGCCGGTTAGATATGGAGGAACACTAATCGAACCAATCACAATACCATAGTTCTTAACTTCGAATGTCCTAACGGCTTTGGAGGCATTAACGGTAATCTCAATTATCCTTGAAAGTCTCCTGCATATAGGTGGTATTTTTTTGAGTCCTTCTGAGAGCTTCCTGTTATGAGCTTTACTTTTGAGATTACCTTTACCAAATATCCATTCAGGGATTGAGTATCTGCTTTTATTTTTTAGAATGTAAGTTCTTAAAATTTCGGCCTTTCCGTATTCTTCAATAGCATACATATACAATCCAAGTGCATATTGAAGACTTCTTTCACTTTTGAGTAAGACGTTAGCACTGTAAAGTAAATTTTCAACATTTTCTATGGCTCTTTCATAGCCTTCCCTCAATTGTATCTCTGTCATGTTGTAATCAGCCATTTATCACTGGCTCTCTATTATTATCTCATAACAGTTTTTGCATTGGTCCATTCTTCGATTCCGAAAATGGTACACATCATGAAAGCCAACTGATATAGCTAGGTTAAGAGGAATAGTAAAAAAAAGATAGATAGATGTCAGATGTAGATATGTCAGAAGAAGATGCTAACTCCCCCTCTAACACTACCTCTAATTCGCAAGAGAAACAATACCTGATTGACACAATAGCCCAGCTTGAGCAAAGATTACGAAAAGCTCAAACTCACATCGACTCATATCAAATCGAAAGAGGTGAATTGTTAGAAACAATATTAGAGCTCAAACTTAGATTGCAAAACGTCGTTGATATACTTGAAGAATAGTTTCAAAAAGTCTTTATTTTCTAAAGACTCCTGCGACTATGGCGTACATAAACACTTGATCGGCCATAATTGTATTAGACTATTGTTAAAGATAAAGTTAATGTCTCTACACGTACGCATGTTAACATATTATATAGGATTTTCATAAAAACGCATTATTTAAGGCTTATTTATCTGTTAACTCAGAAAATTAGTAGTAAGTTGAAGAATTTGTTTCAATTAGTGACAACTTGGCTTACAACTGATAAATAGTCCTTCTACCAAATATAGAAATGGAAGAAGCAGCAGCAATATCTTCCCCTCTCAAATGTTCTGTATGTAGTAGTAAAGGCGTAAAACCTGCCATTGTTATTACTGATCCTGAATCTGGTGAGATTATTTGTAGTAATTGTGGCATGGTTATTAGTCAAAACACTGATGATAATACCAGACCAGAATGGCGTTCTTTTGGTAGCGAAGGAGGAGGAGGAAATAATAGAAGTAGAACAGGTATGCCTACTACATTAGCTCGTCATGATAAAGGACTTACTACAATTATTGGAAGAACAGATAGAGATGCTAGCGGTAACAAAATTGATGCATCAATTCGTTCTAAAATGGAAAGGCTAAAGGTATGGGACTTTAGATCACATTCACACGATTCTACTAATAAAAATCTTATACTGGCTTTTAATGAACTTGACAAATTAAAAGATAAACTATGCTTACCAGATGCAGTGATAGAAAGGACTGCTTATATTTATAGAAAAGCGCGACAAAGAGGCTTAGTTAGAGGAAGGACAATAGATGGTATTTTGAGTGCTGCTATATACATAGCATGCAGAGACTTGGGTGTTCCTAAGACACTGAAAGAAGTTGCTGCCGCTAGTAGCATAAGGTTCAAAATATTGTCAAGAAGTTATAGAATATTAGTTACAGAACTCGACATATCTACTCCTCCAGTAATTGACCCTATGAAATGTATTGTCAAGGTTGCAAATAATGCAGATCTTAATGAAAATACGAAACGTCGAGCAATGGATGTTATGAATAACATTACTAAAAGGGAGATATCAGCAGGCAAACATCCTATGGCGGTTGCAGCAACAGTTCTCTATGTGTCATGTCTTAATACTGGTGTGAATAAAACTCAAACTGATATTGCAGATGCTGCTGGAATAACAGAAGTAACACTAAGGAATCGATACAAAGATCTTAAAGATAAACTTCCACAGCTAAATAATTAGTTGGATTAGATTTTTACGCTATCTCCAACCGCTTAAAAAACCTGATCTCCTGTTGTAACTGTAATACTAGTATTGGTCTTGTCGCGGCACTCGTCTTTTCTTTTACCTGCCTCGCCCTTAGTCCTTTCATTTACAAATCTAATAGCGTCATCCACTACTGTAGCATTAGTAAGTAATTCTAGTTTCATAGAATAGCATTCTTTAACCAATGACAACGCCTGTAATTTCTCCCTCTTATCTTCAGTCTTTGCTGCTGTAATCCATGCTTCCTTTAAGATTGAGGTAAGACCAACCAAACATTTCTCATCCTCTGCAGGAAGTCGTTCGTCAATGTACCTACGAATGTTAATCTTTGCTTGTGCATTTAATGATGAAATGTCTCTACTAATGGTAGATTCATTAACTTGCAAAGTTCTGGCTATATCAGCTTGGCTAAGACCTTTACTACTAAGGTCCAATACCTGATTCTTACGCCATAATGCTTGTTTTGTTCCGTTCAAGTCTTGCGTATCGCCACACGGATTTTTACGATAACCTTGCAATTCCATCCATTCGTTTGTCACTCACATTATCTAATGTCAAAGTAAGCTTTATCTTTTAAGTGAGGGAGAGGAAAGGATAGCTTAGCGACGAGTGACCAGTTATATTTTTAGTATTACACTGGTTATATTAACCCGATAAAAGTCTACTAAAAATAGTCTGATTGAGAGCCTATCACCCTATCAGATCTATGACTTTATTGTCAAGGTATGTTCACAAATCCGAATAAGTGACTTGATTGTAATTCCTATATACCAATAATGGATCCAAAGAGAATAAACTCGACAAGCCTAATGACGGCTATACTAGCGACACTGTTGATATTGACGGCAGTGATTATGCCTGTAAATGGTCAAGTTCAACAAAATACTCTCAGGGTTGTGAAGGCAGTGGTATGTCCTCAAGGTGCTACTTGTCCATCAGCATCCAATTTCACGATGCAAGTAACAGGTAACAATCCAACACCAGCTTCATTCCCTGGTTCGTCTTCAGGCGTTAATGTTAATCTAGGAAATGGAGATTTTTCAGTTAATGAATTAGTTCCAAATGCACCGGAAGGCCTTGTATTAGCTACAACCCGATCTCCAGATTGCAGTGGGACAATGAGCGATGAGCGGGCATTCACATGCATTATAACAAATACCTATCTTGAAGCAAACGCAGATGCTGACGGAGACGGCCTGTCAAATACATGGGAGATAAATGGCATAGACGCAAATAACGACGGTAGGATGGATTTTGTACTACCACAAGCAGATCCATTTCATAAGAACCTCTATGCAGAAGTAGACTATATGCGGTTCCACCGGCCAATAGGTGGCGGTGGTGCTTTTGGCAGTATACAAGATGTCAGATTTGCGTTCAATCGTGCACCTGTGTCTAACCCAGACGGTACCACAGGAATAAGGCCATTCGTATTGGTTGATGAAGAAATACCGCATGCAAATACAACGGACTTGGATGGTCTTATTACACAAATAAAGCCCATGTGGTTTGGGACTGCTGCCGAGAGAGCAGATCCTAATTCTGTAAACATACTTGCTGCAAAACGAATGGCATTTCACTATGTAGTATTCGCACACGATCAGCCAGGAGGCTCTTCGGGATCATCTGGTGTGGCAGAATTACCTGGTATGGATTCCCTAGTGACATTAGGCGCACCAGGATGGGCTGTGGATCCAGCCACTAACCACAGTGTAGGAACTCGTAGTGAACAAGCAGGAACATTTATGCATGAATTAGGTCATAATCTGAGTCTTGAGCACGGTGGTGGTGATGCCACAAATTGTAAACCCAACTACCTTAGTATAATGAACTATCTGTTCCAATTTTCTAACTTCGTTTCAGGCAGGCCCCTTGATTATTCGCGATCGGCTCTTGCTACATTAAACAAAGAGACCTTGAATGAACCAGATGGTATTACTCAAAGTACTCCACCAGGTTTAACGACTATTTATGGGCCTGTAGGACCTAGACAAGGACCAGGATTCACTCTTGCTGGAGTTCCAGTCGACTGGAACTTTAACGGACGCTCTACTGATAGAGGTGTAAATTCCGACATCAATGGAGGACTGGCATGTGGAAACTCGGGCCCAGGCCAATCATTGAACGGCTTTAATGATTGGAACGCGCTTGTATATACTGTTCCACAGCAGGCGTTAGCTGCACAAACATTCCAGGTTCCTACGGAGCAGACGATAAATGATGTAAGAGAATCTCGATTAGTACTTCTCGAAGGTATCGATAATGGTATTCAGAGACTTCAGTCAGAACCAACGACGTTAATACAAAATCCACCAGGAGCATTCAATACAACCCAAATAGCACAATTACTCAAAACAGATCAATTAGACGCCGCAATCGCAGAACTCACCAAGTTAAAGGCACAGGTTATAGAATCATTTGGTCAGAAAGCAGCAAACGAAGTTGTAGCTGAGATTCAGAACTTAATAACTGCATTGGAGGATCAGGGACCTTTGCCTTCAGCAGCCGCTTGTAGTCACCAAGAAAGTGATACAATGGGGTGCCCCAATCCGCTAGAGGTAAGAAGTGGCCAAGAGATTGATAAAAGAGCAGACCTAGGTACATCAGGTGGTCTCCAGTAACCTAATCTCCTTTTTTATTTTATTACACCCAAGTTTATGTCCTGACTAACACTAATCAAGTAGGATACTTTAGTCTAACACTGCTTCTCGCCCAAGAGATGAAACATGATAGCTCAAAATCTAAGAGCTGTGCTTTCTATTGAGTCACAACGGCACCTGTTGGTAAAGATCTATTATCAGCCAGTTCCGTGTTTGGACTTTCATCTCAACCTTAATAGCTTAAATTTGAACATGGTGAAACTTGATCTGAAATCCAAGAAATACATAGGGTTTGGCATCCCACAAGCCGATGCCATGGTTAAGTTGCTCCCAGGAATTCCATAAATAGAAGAAACATCCAAAGGGAAGAAAAAATGCTATTAGGAATTGATACCGTTATCTAGTCATAGTGCAACCACAATACTATAATGCCATAATACAACAACAATATCCTGATACGCTTTCAAAACTGCTCGAGCTTGGATACCCCGGTTTCTTTGGGTGCTATATCTCCAATAGAAGAGAAGCAAATACGGTAAATGTAAAGTCAGCCGCTGCAGCAACGGCAGCAGATGTTCCTAAATTAAGTAACGCTTCTATAACAGGTGAGCAAACTGATAGACTCAAGAAACTGATAGACCTCGGGGAGCTGTAATAAGGTCAACCTTCCTACCCACATCGAAATTTACCCCCGCCTGATCATCTACGATGGTATTAGTGTCCTTCTTCTTTTTGACCTGCACTTTAATCTAGAGTAAAGATAGTAACTAATAAGTTAATATTAGATAGGTAATTATGCAAATACAACTGAATATTCTTGTATCCACAGCTAATGAAGTAATTCTGTCATCGTGAGTGCCTCTAGCGATTCTTGAATGTTGTGTGTCCTGATGAGATTCGCACCATTTATCACGGATATTACCTCTGATATTATTGACGGAATTAATCGCTCTTTGGCCTTGAGCCCAAATAAATGCCCAATAAATGATTTTCTAGATACAGACACACAAATTGGTTTAGAAAATATCTTAAGCTCCTCTAACTTAGAAATTACTTCAATGTCCCTAATATACCAAGGCAAGTCTTCCATTTTTGTAAAGAAGGGACCTTTACCTTCCATTCTAAAGAACCCTATAGAAGGGTCGATAATAATTTTGTCTTCAGAAACTTTTGCTTTCTCCGCTATTACTAGACTTTCTTTGAGAAGCTTTATTGTGGCCGATATTCTACCCAACCTATGAGATGGGAAGCGGTGACTATCTTTGTTATTACGCCTTGATCTACTATGTGCACAAATAATTACAGGCAAGCCGGAATCTGCCACGATATTGGCCATGTTTCTGTCATATTTTAAGCCTGTTACATCATTAATAGCATCAGCGCCTGATCTTATAGCTTCTTTTGCTACCTCAGACCTTGGGGTATCAGCTGAAATTGGTAACTCACAACTATTCTTTACTACTTCTATCCCATATCGCATCCTTCTTATCTCTTCTTCGGTTGAGACAATGGTTTCAAGGTAAGGCGCAGTAGACATAGCACCAATATCGATTATATCAGCGCCACTATCTTGCATATTGCTGGCTGTCTCACTAATACTTTGAGCACTAGTTTTAACGGATTCGTTATAAAATGATTCTGGGCTTACATTAATTATTCCCATTATCCTAACTGGAAATGCATCTCCAACACGTACACCGCCAATCAAAGTCAAATCTTCAGATTCAGTATTATATCTATACTTGTTATTTGGCTTTTGCGAAGAAACCGTTTAACTAGTTTGAGTAGCGTTATTAATCCGCAATACAATAAGTTATTTCAATTCTGTTATCATCATGCATTGTTTTTTACAGAAAAACGACAGTCTTATTAAAGTCTCTATATTAAAACTAAAAGTATAATGAAGTATTTTTATAGGTTAAAATTTAAAGATGTAATTTTACTACAAAGATTGAAGTTGCAGGAGCATTCAAATGGTTAGGACTCTGGATAAAACACACACAGTTCTGTCATATATCGAGGGCAGTTTGAAAAAAGTAATAATAGTTAATGGTGAAAACTTACAACATGGATTAATTTTCTCATTACTAAATCCACCCGTCCCCTTAGGAGGAAATATTGTATCTCTTGACATATATATAGATGAAATTCCTATTCCAAAGAGAGCTATTTTTATAGCCACTTCCGAGGATGTTGTTAACGCGTCAATACTTTCAGAAACTAGGCCAATACCATTCAAACCATTTCAAAGTGCAAGGTTTCTAATCATAAAGGAAGATATTGTCTCATCAAAAAGGAAACATAAAGTTGTCATCTTAAGCAAACTAGAAGGGTTTGAGCAGATAATTGTCCCTTTTACTTTTAGTGACTACATTGGAGAGCAGAGAGAGAAAATCTTTATACCATCCAACCTTGTGGATGATCCAGATTCCTCTACAAATAATGAGGACACGATCTTTAAGAACTTCACAACTCCTTTAATATTATCAGGAAAAAAAGCATATATTGTATGCTCGTCAAATGCTTCAGTCTCAGCTAATTGGACATGGATGGGAGCAAGATACGATAATGGTGGATTATATGTACCGCCTGCACGATCTTTTGGAAGAATTATAGTAGAAATATCTATGGATGACGGAGTACGTAAAAGACTTCCAAATTTTGTCGTATCGTCTAAACACGAAAACGGAATTCTTTCTACCAGAACCGAGGTGGCTGGCTTGCAAGTCAAAAGGACACTCTTTGTACCAATCGAGAATAAGGGGTTTGTCATGAGGCTAGAATTGTTGGATAGATTTATTGATCTGCCTAAATTGAGTTTGAAGAAGAAACCACAAAAATCAAGACGAAATATACGTCTGCATTTTCTTATTGATGGTAATATTACTAGCTACGGTCTAGCTGCCATTTCTCAGAGTAACTTTTCTAAGCTACGATCGGATGATAATTGTTTACAAATAGAGACAGCAGCCAAAAAAGGTATTGCACATTACTATGGGGCTATCGGAGCGGCACCCAAGAGTTTAAAGCCATCTAAAGTTTTGATGGACTCTTTTGACAATGACTTGGAAATATCATATGACCTTGATATTGAACCGGGCAAGACTTGCGAGCTTGCTTTGATAGCAGCTGGCAGCTTTAGTACGCTTGAAGATTGCTTGGATGAATATCGCTATATAAGAGATAATTATAGACAACTTTTAGACGACACAGAAAATCACTTCAAAACTGTACTAACTTCTACTCTCCATATAGAAACAAGTCCAAAGCAAAACTATACCATCTTGAAGTTAGCTAGGGCTTTTCAAAAGGCGAAGGTAAGCATGGAGTATTTAAAGGCTGAGTACGATCAACTCGGTGCTGGGATTTGCGCAGGTCTTCCAAGGTTTCCTAACTACTGGGCTAGGGATACAGGGTGGTCATTAAGAGGTTATTTGTCGGTCGGTGATTATCGTTTCGTTTTTAGAGTCATAGAAAACTTCTTGCGACATCAGGCAAGAAAGACTTCGAAATCTGCAATAAAAGGGGAGTTGCCAATGCTGATCAGTGGTAAATCCTTTCTTCATAGTACCACATTCGGGTCAGCAGATTCTACGTTTCTATTTCCTTGGGCAATACGCGAATACGTTTATTGTACAGGTGATGTACATTTTTTAACGGAGAGATGGAGTTCTATCATCGATCTTGTCAACTGGGGATTATTAAAGGACGAGGACGGAGATGGATTAGTTGACCACGGGTTTACAGGGGTTGCAGAAAAACTGCCTATCCAAGACTCAACGTGGATGGATCATATTGATAGAAGGAAAAGTGCAAATGACGTTCAAGCATTATTCTATGAAAGTCTGAAAATCGGAAGCGATTTAGCAGGAGTTGTAGGAGATAGTCATAATCAGGAAGGGTGGCTCAAGCATGCTAAAGAACTACGGAATAAAATTGATTTAGAATATTGGGATCATAATACTGGATTTTATTACGATACTATTAGAAGAGATTGCACAAAAGATCCTAGTATTCGTCCGAATGCACTAATTATGCTGATGACGGAAGCGGTCAAAGATAGAAGCAAAGCAGAATCTGTTCTTAAGCGAATAGAAAAGAATGATATTACTACGCCTTGGGGAGTAAGGACATTGAGTAATACAGATCCAAAGTATTATCCCACTCTTTATCATGATGGGGCTGTATGGCCTCTTGTCACAGGATGGGCTGCATTAAGTGAAATAAAATTTGGAAGAAGAGAACAAGCCCTCTATTACATAGAATCTATGGCAGAAAGAATACTTCATGAAAACGGTATGTTTGCAGAGACATATAGAGGCGATCGACCTGAACCGTTTAATTCATGTATCCTTCAGGCTTGGTCCATCGGGATGTACGTCCATGCATTTCGTGAAATGATGCTTGGTATGAAGGTAAATATGATCGAGAACAAAATTCAAATTGAACCTCAAATACCAGAGTCGCTAAGAACTAACTCTATCCCAATAAATTTCAAATATAGATTGGACACTATAAGAGGTACAGGCACATTCCATTTTATGGTCGATCCTAACGATGACAGGATATCTGTTGCATTTAACGGCGGTGAGTTAGAGGTACAACCGGAAATTTTCAGTAACACATATTCAGTTAATATTGAACATTGAGGTGAATTCTAAAGATACTTGTATTCTCGTTACTATCAGGAGTAACAAAACGACATCTTCATGAGCTTCATCTACGATGATATTGACACCCTTCAGCAGCGAATATCCTACTGGTATAGATTACTGTCTCTAGAAACTCTATCTGTTTTATTAGAATGACATGATCATAAGATATCTTTATCCTAGTTATTTTCATAATTCTGTTATACGTCTTGCAGATGAACAACTTTGGATATATCGTATCTAATATCAATAGGGCATTTTCATAATAGAAGATGTTGCTCTAGAACAATTTGAGGATATTGTACGCTCTGGAATGATATTGTTGTTACTTCCTATGTTATAACTTGTGTACCTTTTGTAGGCACGGTGTTCTCAAGCCAGGTGTTGATTAATATATTAAAAGAGATGAAGTGACACTTCCAGCCATGGTTCTTTACTGCATCTTATTGATGGAATGTCCAATAATATCACTTCCTTTCATTATAAGACAGCATGCACACTTTTGCGTCACACATGCCGACGCTTGTTCATGTTTACAAATAGAACATATGCACGCTTGAGTTGTAATAGCAAAAATCCTGTTCTGTTGTTTTGACTTTTGATCAACATACAACCATAACGCTACAACTGGTATGCCTATTAAGAGGAATATAATGATAGTTCTTATTGGAATTCTTAATACAAATAATGAGAGTCCAAAGCATAAGACAGCAATCCCCAGGATTGAGAGCCAACGTGTGGTAATATCCATGTTATTTGGTATCCTATACTATTTTATATAGAGGTTCATTGCCGTATATATTATTTTGAATGACAAGACGAAAACTACGCGCAATAATATCGCAGCCGACATATTAGAAGATGAATCAAGAAGAAGGGTTACGATTTTTATCATAATACTTAACTTCACTATATATTTTATTTGACGTTCTTCATTGTCTTTAAGTCGCAGATTTCTCAAATGTTAGAGACTTCAAAGCAAAAAATTTTCATAAATAAAAATAAAAAAATTAGGTCTGAATTAAATA
>Ga0193747_1000575_pt1 | contig 11906 bp, 12 predicted proteins | sample L1m2metaG_FD_143048 | JGI IMG/M metagenome (GOLD analysis project Ga0193747, IMG submission 143048) | Soil microbial communities from a riparian zone of the East river system, Colorado, United States - L1m2 | ecosystem: Environmental > Terrestrial > Soil > Riparian zone | place: USA: East River...
AGATTTAAGCTTTACAGTATCTGTGCGGATACGAGAAAAACAAACACTCGATAGTTAGAATTCAATTCTTCTAGTCTAATAAGCTCTACGAGCTTGTTTATGCAGAGTGTGTTTCTATGGATTGTTCTCGTATAGAATGGATTCACAGCACTCAGATATTATATCAAGGATAATGTTTCTATTATACTAAATCATCCTAATTCATGCAATTATTAATAATATTTTCAAGTATTTTTATTCATGTTTAAATATTAAGGCACTGTTTTATTAGAAAATGATCCTGTGGCTGGTTTGGTAGTATTTTTGGTTGCGTTAAAAACACTCGTAGATACAGGACTTGAAGGATTTTTTATAATACCTCCAAATGATTGTTTTGCTTGGTCGGTAATATTTTTCATAATCGATGTAAGACCAACTTTATCTGCACCCTTCTTAACACCTGCAAAGAATGTTTGCCATCCTAGCCCCATTATAGCCAAAATTACGACAGCGATTACTATCCATGTAATTACCCCCATAGAACTACCCTCGACGAAGGCATCGCTAGTGAATGAACATCTGCCTATTTTAACGGTTATGGAGACACTCACTAGTTTGATAATCACAAAAGAAATTTACCACAGGGTTGAGCTCTTATTTTTGTCCATTGGTGTACGTAAGATTACTAATATGATAAAAAAACAGCAGTGACTTTTCGGCTACCAGACGTAAGCTGGATGAGCTTTTTAAGAGGTAAAAGGAGAAGGCGGAATGAATTTAATTCCCGTGCTATTTATGCATTCATAATTATACGCTACTGACAGTATTTTTTCTTCTCTAAACGGAGGACCAATTATTTGTACTGCTACTGGCATATTATCTTTAGTTAATCCTATGGGAATACTAACTGCAGGAAAACCAGTGCTATTAAATACTATAGTATTCCTAAGTAAAGCTTCTCTAGTTTGCAAAACAGTACCGCAAACATCAGAGACCGTTAGTTCATCGAATCTAGGAGCGGGAATGATAGTTGTTGGAACAACGATAACCTCAATTTTCTGTCTTAACATGGCTAGAAGCTCCTTTTTCAATTCCTCATTTATGCTTCTCATGGCGTGTATGTAATCAACCGCAGATATTTTTGTTCCTTGAATTAGCATCTCTCTTACTTCTTCACTATAATCTTCCTTTCTTGTCTTTAACCAATGTGCATGTATTTCTGATGCCTCCGAATACCTAATTTTTCTCCAAGTGTCGTAGTATCTCTCAGTATTTTGAAGATCTAGATCAAATACTATATACCCTAATGACTTTATACTTTCCAAAAACTGATAAAACAGACTTTCAACTTCCGAATGCACATAATCAAAGAAATAGTCCTTCGGTACTCCAATAGATATACCTCCAGAATTGGATGTTTCAATAATTTTTGTATATGGCGGCACTTTTTTGTGACTGGAAATGTGATCTGACGAATCCCACCCAGATATAGATTCTAATACTGCAGCCGCATCCCATGCGCTCCTAGTAACGCACCCAACATGATCCAAAGACGGCGCCAGAGGCATAACGCCATACTTACTAACTCTTCCGTATGTAGGTTTTAGTCCAACTACCCCGCAGAGTGATGATGGAACTCTGATGGACCCTCCAGTATCAGTTCCTAAAGATATACAAGCCATCCCAGTTGAAACTGCAACAGCAGAACCGCCACTTGAACCACCCGATATTCTTGACATATTCCATGGGTTTTTCGTGTTACCGTAAAAGGGATTCACTCCGGTAATTCCAGATGCAAATTCATTCAAATTGTTGGTACCGAGTAAAATTGCACCTGCTTGCTTCATTTTCTTATTACAAGTTGCATCAGTCCTTGGAATATATTCCGACAATATTTTCGAGCCTCCGGTGCATCTAATATCTTTTGCATAAATAATATCTTTTATTGAAAATGGAATGCCATGCAAAGGCCCTCGATAGTTTCCTTGACTAATCTCCCTTTCAGCTATTCGTGCATTGTTATATGCATCTTCCTCGTCGATAACAGTTATAAATGCGTTAAGTAATGGATTGAATTTCCTAATTCTATCAAAGCAAAACTCGATCAGATCTACAGGTGATATTTCATTGGTCTTTATTTTCTCTGACAAATCTTTAACAGAGAATAAAGAAAATCGTAATCTTTTTACCATAGATGTTGTGGTGTTCTCGTGATTGGACTTTTTAAATTTTTACGCTGAAAAAAGAGTGTTCGACATCACTATGATTTGAATAGACATAGTACGTGGTTAATGATATGTCAGGCTAAAAGAAATTCAACTATTTAACTGGTACTTTACTCAAATAGAAAAATACTGGAGATTTTTGGTACTCGGATGCTGGAACATCAACTGGAGCTATAAATGATTCTAGCTGTCCACGTGGTCATTCTGACAATTTCTGCGCGGGTTATAATGATGGATACAGTAATTGGTGGTATCAGGTAGACCAAAAGAATACTGGAATACAGCAACGCCAATCAAACAACGTAAATATCAAAGGAAATGATAATCGCGTTACTGTAAATCCTACCTCAGAAGGCTTAAGTAAAAGCTGTCTTCAGCTTAAGATATATGAAAATAAGAGAAACAACGGCTATTATCGGAGTGTTATTTGGAACTATGCTCGTTATGTCAGGAGTTGGATTAACGAAGACTATTCTCGTTAATGAAACATTTGCCGCAGCAGCACCAGGAAATATGACAAATGCAACTAATACAATGAATCCTCAAGCTCTTGTTCAAAAGGGAGCAACTTCTTCAAGCAATGATGTAAACACAACAACAACTAACAACAATATTACTTTGGGAAATCCATTCTATATAGAACATGATAAAATTACAAGTCAGGTACCAGGTATTCCTTTAAATGGTGGAGGACACGCTACTGGAGTAACATTCTCAGGCAATGGGACTGTAAAAGGTATAGGCTTCACAGAGACTGGCAGAGCTCTGATCATCCCTATATCTAAAACAATTGTAGGTATTTTTGGAGGGTTGGCTATTAAGGCTAATGATGGTGGCGGTAATGCTAATGGGAATGCCACGCTTAGTTTTAGAGAGGTTGTACACATGACTCCTGCTGGAACAATGCAAGGAAGTGGAGCAGCTATCTTTAATGCAAATGCAACACGAAATCTGTCTTTTCTTAGCAATACAGTAGCGATGTTTACGGATACTGGTAACAAAAATGGTACCGATACAATTAAGGCATGGGAATGGAAGTACAGATAAGACAAAAAGATACTCCTCTAATCCTTTATTTATCGATTAAGTTGAAGAAAATAATACCTTAAAACACAAATGCAATATTTTCTCACTGATAAAGATTCTAGATTATGGATACAACTGCTCCTAGTGCTGAGAAAAATAAGTTTGACGACCTCCCTCTACTTAATTACCACGATACCTGTGCTATCTTTTTTTGTCGACCGACTGTTCAAGATTTGAAATGACAGTTAGAATATGTTGAAGTGTTGACCTCATTTCTTCATACTTTAGTTTCGTAGCTTGCATTTTTTGTCCTTTTCCTGTCTTACTTTTTGAATCTGATCGCCTTCTTCCCTTAATTCTGACACCTGCCTTTGTGCAAATGAGAATAGTCGCTCCCGCCTCCGTTTGTGAATGAATTCACAAACCTGTGCACAACGGTTTTATGATCTTATATTTAAAGATTTAAATAATGCTTTAAATATTAAAAGTATTATAATAGATTATCATCATTTGCTTGTGGAGACAGGCAAGGTGCGTTCTGTCCGTGTTGCGGGATGGCATTAAGAGTCACTAACTAATAAAAGAGATAAAGAAAGGCTGAGACAATTACAACTAAGAGAAGAACAAGATAGAATAATCGGGATCATAAAGGGGGATAACGAAGTTCCCGTTCAATCAAGGCAAGTCAAAATGAAATGAATCAATTATTTTACAACCACAGGTCAAACTCTAGCAATTATTCGTGATGGAATCTCTGCATCAGCGGGTTTACATTGATAATTATCCTAACAACCTGTCAACTACTACTGATCTTAAATTCGGTAATACCAGGATGACTTGACAAAGATAGGTTGATACCTAATAACATTGCGGCGAAGTATATGTATACTGCAGCAATCCCTTTGGGAGATTTGCCATCGGCAAGAAGCTAATTGCTCGATTTGTGAGCTATTTCAATTGCTAACTCGGGAATCAATCCTTGTGTAGGTGGTTGTTGAAATCTAGGTTTTGCTAGATTCCAACTGTGCAATCGCACTATCGGAGATACTGGTACTCTTTGGTATCAGAATAATAAAATAATTCTTATCAGCGCGTTCAACCGCAGTGACTGACTTGTATTTTTTAGTAGAAATGTCAAACTCCACCATCCCTGCGTCGATGCTGCCTTCGGTATAGACCATCGTCAACACTTCTCCGGAGAGCGGACTTAAAGGTACTAACGAAAAAACATAACCCTTGTATGAGCTTACAGGAAGAAGCTGCTTCATATAGGGAGCAACTGATACAAGATATAGAAAAACATCCTCTACGGTCGAAAACTGTTCAAATTCAAATTTCACGAGCTTTCTCGGACGTCTCCGTGATATAAGTATAGGGTCTTAATGGGAGAATCAAGGCAATCTGAAATAGAATACTTGGAATTAGGCATGCTTATACTCAACAGCCACGGGTATGCGTTGTACCAGGATCAATCGAACATATAAATGAGAACATTGGGATGTTTATAATTGGTATACGATCTGATCTTAATTATGTCTTATATTCTGATAGTTTTCATTACGCATCAAGTCACTTGAAGCTTAATCTAGCCTCTGTAGTGGGGGAGCTATCGAATTATCTAGGCAACTTTTTCCTTAATTCCTGGGTTCTGTTTCTGATGGTTACTTCTGTTACTCTTGCAGATGCCGCAAGATCAGTCTGAATTCTATGTTCATTACTATCGCGGGACGATAGCTAAAGCACCGATGCTGCCAGCCCCAAGGGATCATTTCCTGCAGCCAACTCATTATCATTATTCTTATGCATTAAATCGATTGCTCTTCATGGTAGTTAAAGTCTTGACTATTAAATTGATTATTCCAGATTATACCCAAATCTAGTCCAAATCTTGACATGATAAATGACACTGTGTTTAATGCATTACCACGACCGCAACTTGAATTTGATTTAGGAGAAGAAGGAGTTGGCTACCATGATAGCATTAGGGGATGATTTGGGTATGATTTGGGTATTTTGTTAAATATTCGAGATGAAAAAAACAACTATATGTTACCTAGTATAAGATCATCAAAACAACTAAAGGATTTGGCATGTAGACCGAAGGTCATGATGCTTGGAGGTATGGCGACAATGGCAGCAGGAATGGTTCTTACTATAGTTGCGCTTCTATCGCATACAACATGATATATTTGAAGTGTGTGTAATTTCTAGAAAAGTTCGGCTTGGTCAAAGCGTATGATGAGTCGATGTGAATATAATGCCGCTCTATCTTCCTTACAGGAAATGGAGCTATTCACAGGTTCTCAAGACAGAGATCTGAAATGTCATCTGGTAATTACAATGAAAACAGAATCGTCACCAATTAATGAATTTTAGATAAGGCATGGTTAAACTTCTCTTCTCTCCTACCAGAACCATGAGAAGCATACACAAGAAGACGCTTTCTTGCGATTCTTAACCTAGCTACAAATTTCGTTATTTCTTCAGTAAAATAAAACTCTGGAGAAACACATGTTACTTTACTTAACTCCTTCCTTTCCATATGCACTGAATATATGACTCCAAAAACTATCATTTCGCGACTTAGCAGGGTAGCTTTGTTTCCACAAGCTTGCATTTCTATTCGCTTGGAGGCAGTTAAAGCCTAATGGAAGCAGCGTCTGGCTGAGATTAGCGATGAAGAATCAAGACTGATTAGATTATTATCCGAACTATACGCTTGAGCAAGAGAGAGCATCCGATCAAATATGTTTCTGTCTGATTTATTTAATGAGTTTCGAGAGAGCATCAAATGAGAATTTCTGTAAGAATGTGGCATGATGGAATATCAGTAGAACAATGATATAAGAACATAAATGATATGGGTGATTTAGAAACCAGAATAAAAAGAGTCGCTGACTTCTTGAATTTTTATTAAACTAACTTCACCAGCGCAGCGAGGGAGAACGGAATATTCATAATGGGTATGAATCCCTGACGATAATTATAGGCTTCTTTTCAGGAGGGGTCTAGGAAGAATATTTCATAGCTGAAGCAAAACTTAGGGTGTGAATCTTACAGAGGTTAGGTTATTATCATTCCCCATCTACGCTAGATAGTTATGATATTCTAGAAAGTCAAAGTGCTAGTAAGCATATGAAAAGGCCTCAACATGAGCCTTACAGACCGCTGGTAGAACCAGCTGATCACCAGGAAACACGCTGCGGGCTCGATTTATTTTACTTAGTTACATTTGAGCTCTCCTTAATATCTGGCCGCTCGCATCGACCATCGACATAAATCCAATATTTCTTATGGGAATGAGTTGCCATAGGATTCAGGTTCGTTCATCATTACAGGGCCCATCATCATTACAGGGCCCATCATCATTCCCATTCCAGGAATCATCATCATTGTTGGGCTCATAGCCGTCATCACTGCACCATCACGAATCATATCCATCATGGATAGTTGATGAGACGACAGGACTTTGCCGTTTCCAACATCTACTGTAACGTAATGGAAGTTAGAGTCACTATCTGTGAGCAATATTGTATATACTAGAAATCCATGTACTATCCCAAGGCGAGCTAATACCGCATGTGCATTAGTACCGACAGATTTTTCTGCAGTCGCAGTTGCATTCGGAAGGCTAGTGTGTATTTGTGATGCTGTTGATTTAGATATTGTAGATACAATTGGTATAGAACCGGTGATATTTGGTCCGCCAGGAAAGCCTATAATCATATTAGAGCTCATAGTTTGATTTTGGCCACTACTACCTCCAATAATACTGCCAGTCATGTTACTGTTCACCTGAGCGTTTGCGTCGTATATGGATGCAATAGGCGCTGTTGATAATTTGATACTAACTAATATGATGGCGCCTATTACCAACAAAACTACATTCTTTGTTGTTTTTGTATTCATATCTAGAGTATTCTACAAGTGTTAGATATATTAACAGTCAGGCGTCAATATATGAATTGTATTTGCATTAAACACAATAAATTAGCAACTATCACATGAAATTTGATAGTCATTTATTTATCTTCTTGGAATCTCATGCCGTCATGCTGCAATTGTCTCCACTCATAAGTATATACATCAATTAAAAAGACTAATTTTCGATGTTTGCTATCATTGACTATCTCTCGAACTTTCGAATAAGAAGCTCCAAACCGTGTTATGCATTCATCAGTATTCATGATTGATACTCCTACATTTTTTAACTCTTGTAGTGCTATATCGTAGATAAACGATGTGACATCTTTAGCGAGAACAATTCTGAAGTCCCGTTCACCTGGTTCGTAGATAGTTGTTCTAGGACAGTTAGGAAAATTACATCCACATACAACTACTGTATTAGCATCTATACTGTGCAAATGCCTTTCTAATTCTGTTTTATAAAATGCTCCTCACCTAGGCTTATACATTATCTATTCCAAAGACCTACTTTGTTGAAGATTACCGGAAAGCAATAGGCTTGAATTCAATCTAATAGTAGGAGAGGGCTTGAGTTCATCCATCAATTCGGCACCATCAATTCCAGTAGTAACCATTAGATTCGATTGCTTTCCTCCGACACAGATCAACATTAGAGCCGTCTTTATTGTAAAGTCTTATAACATGAACTAAAGGATGACCTACCTCTCTATAGCCCTGGACTAAACTCTTGATATATTGCACAGACGTTAACGTGCCTGGTATTTCGGCTGCACCACCTTTTAGAGTAAAATCACGTTGGACGTCAATGACAAAAAGTGATGAATGTTTCCTGTCAGGAGTAGTGTATTCATGACGATAGTTTTTATGTGTCTGTATTTGTCATGTTAAGGTGTGTTGTATACAGCCTCTAAGAAATACGTACCCAATGATCCGAAACATTCCAAGACGAATTCGTAGACTAATCAACAAAATGATAAACCAGAATAAAAATAGCAGACGCGAGATGATTCGTTCATACAATACATACAATGATTATTAAATCGTTCATCGCCTTCAGCTATCGAGTGAAACGAACCTTTCTGTAATCTTTTTCAAAGTATCAAAATTCTGTTCTGCTTCAATAATCAAATTATTGAATTCATACTTGATATTGAATGATATTAGTACAGTACGGAATAAACTAGATTTCTTACCATCTTCTGTGATATCGATTTTAGCAACTACATGCAGCTTTTCTTCAAGAACACCCGATCTTTCTATAAGCAGTAGTATGTGGTATTTCAGTATCTCGAATAATATAACTAACTGATTTCGAATTAAACACCGTTGCATCCAAGATCTTTTGTAACTCGGTATCACCCAAAGCAGCAAGGATGGCACGTTTTGGTCTCTCATTTTTGACTATCATGTAGGGGTTAGAACTCCTAATTTGGAGCCGAACTTCAAATGCCTGTTTTTGTTCCTTAGTTATTGCTCTGGTCATGGGAATCATGCAAGTTTATATCAAGTTCTTGGTATATCATCGTCATCTGACTCTTTATTCCACCATGAATGATAGTATAACACCTAGGAGTCATTTTGTTGGTTTTGTTCTGTGTCATTTCGATTGACCTCTTGTTGGATTTAAAAAAATTTGGGGAATACAATATTGTGAATCCTTATCCTCTTTTTTGTTGATCACCCTACTTGGATTATTCCCTTCATTGTTGTAGGATGGTATAGACAATGATACTGGAATACTCCTGTTACGCTCGGTTTAAATGAAAGCAATCCAGAGCTGCCAGACGCTATGTCTCCGCTTGTAAGCTGTTTACCATTAACATCAATGATTAGTTGATGCTTGGTATCTGTTGGATTTTGCATCTGTATTGTTTTGTTGGTATTTACAGCAAAGTTCATGGTAGGATTAATTGCTCCATTCGTGGCGTTTATCCACCTATAACCTCCTGAGGCTTCTTTGGCTGATAATTGAATTGCGTCTTTGATTGGTGGTTGTTGTTGCTGTGTTGCTGCGCTTGTTGCTAATGTTGTTGTATCTGGTGTTGTGTCAGGGCTACTGCTACTACTACTAGTTCCACTGTTGTGTTGGTGACTTTTTTTGGCATCTGATATTTGTGTGTGGTATCCGTACAAACTCAGTACTACACCAAACAGCAATGCCACTGATAGTACTGATGCCAGTACTATGGTTTGAAGATTAGAAATTGATCTCTTCATAGCGCAGTTATGAATATGTTATGATTATAAAACTAGAGACGAATGCCACTTGTGGGTTCCACAAATGGGTTCCACAGATGGAATTCATGTCTTCTTTTATTAGTATATGATTGTATAGACATAATATGTTAATGGAAATGACGGATGCAAATATCTAGCAGCGGGTCGTGGTTGTATAATCAGGCGAAATGCTAGAAACTCAGCTTCATTTTATCAGTGCCATTGCTATCCTTCTAGCTGCGGTAGTCCCAATTTATCTTACTCTAAAATTAAAAGACACTCTAAGAAGACTGACATTAATACTCACAATTTTTATACTAACTCATGCCATTTTTCACGTAACAGGATTTCTTGGCTTTAATTTCTTGGCTGAAGGAGTCTTTGAACCGATTTCTGTCGCAGTACTCATATTCTTCGGAATCGCTTTTTCTGGATACACTAAAGCAGCAAAAACAAGTATGAAAAGTATGGCCGTAGTTTGGAGCCCTGCCACTTTTATTCTTATTTTTATGAGCAATATTACAGTAATTTTGCTTTTCGTAGCATTAGGTATGTTTGTGTGGTTGGTAGCCAGATCTAAGAGCATTAGAAGCTTTCAATTTCAGATGTCTTTATTTCTTGTAGTTTGGGTTTTAGGGGAGATTGCTGGTAGTCTTCAGGTTAGTGGAATAATCGTATTTACAGCTCTACAAGGTGATATTGGATTAGAAATACACGTTTTATCAATGGTCTTTTTTAGCATTATGTTATGGCTTAGGTTCTATTATTCGGAAAGAAGTGGCAAAAACATGATTGAAGGTCTGGATACTACATTAAGGTGAAAGTGGAAAAAATTCTAGTATGTATAACTCTTATTCTGATTCAGCCACAACAGGGATGGTAGAAGATTTTTATGTCGGTCTGGCAGTTTTTTATTAGTACGCCCAAGTACATCTTTGCATTCAGACTAGCTTGTTCATTGCTTTCCTATTATTTGCTGCTTATACCGGCCTGGGAGTTGATTTTTTACGAATAGACTACCTTCGTATTCTAATTAAAAGAGTAATATTTAGTTGAATGTCAGAGTTTATTGCATCAACTGCACTCAAACTTAACTTATGCATTAGGATTATTTATAATTGCTTGAAGGTGTCGTTTATCGGTTAGTAAACGTGCTGCGGATATAGACTAAGAACAAAACCACGCAACTTGAAATACAAAGCAAAATGGAGATCAAGAAAGGAAATAGAGAAATCTAGACTACTACTATCATCATCATATCATTAGCCACGATTGATATCTGTACGCAGGCTCGGATATCAGCAGAACAATGATATAAGATTTGGATATTTCAAGAAATGCCGTCAGGCCATTTCTGTAACTCGATTAGTATTCAGTGCCATAATATACACTTGATTTTTCGATCAATCCATCCTTATTGAATTCAAACTTTTCCATTACAGACCAGTATATTTTATTGTCTGGTGTCCCCTTATATTCGAATATCACTATATGATCCTTCCAGAAATACTCTACTGGTACGAATTGTAGATTTGGAAATTTCTTTAAGCCAAGAGAAAAATATTCTTCTAAATCTTTCTTGTTTGTTATCGTTATAGACGTTCGATTAGGATATACCAATTTTACTTTAGGACTATGGAACAGTATCTTCTCAGAGTAATGGGAAAGAATATCTTTCAGATTATGATCATTCCATGCCTTAGTCCATCTATTGATGTGCTCTTTTGCAAAAGAATTATCAATTTCCATCGTAGACCAAAATATGAATGTCGTAACTATTAAAAGTGCTTACACTCGTTTGATACCATCTAGCTCTATCAGAGCGTGGACAGCATCCTTTTCTTGATTTTAAATATTTGAAAATTATGATCAAAGTCATTGCTCTTAAATTTCCTTCTAGTTTATGACCAGTCAAGAACAAACCAATCGCCATTAACCATAGAGTGATTCCAGTAATGGGATTAGTATGTAAATCGATAAAATAAGCTACAATTAATACTATCCCAGTAGCATAAATGGGCAACCCGATACAATGTAAAATCCTATTAACTGGGGTTTTGTGAGTACTTTTTATCGCTTTAACTAGTCTAAAGTGCATCTGGGTAACCATTATATTCGAACCATAAATTAATTTTTATAATCTTTATTTAACTCGAGGTTTGTTGCGCTGCCTGACTTGCATTGTAAATGCCGGTGAATTAATTTCTCCATAACGCAGACAAATGGCCTGAATCAGTAACTTATTCTCTATTTAATCAAAATATAATACACAGAGCTAGTGTGTTGTGGGCAGGTTTTATTTTCATCTCCTTTTTGTTAATTGGTCAACTGGAAAGAGCTGCACGCATATATCAGAGCTCTAGACTCACTCTGACAGTAGCGTCTTAGGATATGCCCCACAATACAAGGCCTTCCAGGTCACGGCTCAACGTTATCGTTAATTTTGTTGCAATGAGCCTTCAAATCCTTTATATTACGTAACTTCGAAAATATTTCGAATGAATAAATCACTTATCATAGCTGGCATGGTAT
>Ga0193747_1000577_pt1 | contig 11853 bp, 7 predicted proteins | sample L1m2metaG_FD_143048 | JGI IMG/M metagenome (GOLD analysis project Ga0193747, IMG submission 143048) | Soil microbial communities from a riparian zone of the East river system, Colorado, United States - L1m2 | ecosystem: Environmental > Terrestrial > Soil > Riparian zone | place: USA: East River...
GTTGGAACTCAGCGGAACGAGCGCGGGAAGCCCGGTCAAAAAATAGCGCCAGATAACGGCGGTGCTGTAATTCCCCAACAGCAGCAGGTTTGCGAACAATCCTACGGCCGTAATCAGCAGAATGATCGAAAGTCTGTGCTTGCGCCATTCGCTGACGATGGCGAAGGGTAGCGTGATTGGAACTAGCGGGGCAGTCGCCAGAAAAAAAGCGAGCCACGGCCAGACAATGCTAAGAGAAACGGGATGATGCGCCGACTCAGCGCGCATTGATTCTCGCCAACCGTACCAGGCCGCCCGATAATTCGGATCGGCAAGAAACCAGAATCCAAAAGCTGAGCCGGCGCAGATTAGGAAGATCAGTGAGGATGCCGCGATCAACATTAAGGTCCTTCGAGTGACGGGCCATCCGCAAACAAAGGGAGCAAGTATCAACCACGGCGCATAGAAGCTAACTGTCTCGCGCAGGTTGACGCCCGCGCCAAGTAGCGCCGCTCCTATTATCATTAACACGATTTTTCGTTGTCGCAGCCCGCGAAGATGAATGATTAGCGCGACCGTCGTTAAGAGCAGGGCCGGCACGTCTGTCATTACCTGGCCGCTGTACAAAATAAAGACCGGCGAGAAAGCAACCAGCAAAGCCGCAATCGTTGCTGCATGGCGCGAGTGCGTCAGATCGTGAGCTAGTACCCAGCAAGCGATAATTGCCAGCGCGCCTTGCGCAACGACTATGTACTTGAACAGCACGTAAGCCCTATGCGGCGGCAGGGCGAAGAGCTCATGGGCAATCAAATAGAGCGCGTGATTGTAGAAAATGAATAGGCTTCGGCCGAGCGCCATCGACGAAGGAGCGCCACGCAACGCGCTGAGGGTATATTCAAACGCGTCCCAATCTCCTATGAATGGATCGACAAAAATTAAACCGAGGATCAGAGACAGCACTGTAGGCGGCAACCACCAGCGCCAAAATGTCAGACAAGCTTTAGCTTGTCCCTTACGATCGACAAACTGAAGTTTGTCGGACATTACTTGACGCTGGGGCGAGAGACTCCTGGTTTGTGAATTTGATTATGGTTCGAGGGCGACACTGAAAATTGAAAATTGCAAAATGCAAATTTCAAATTGCTCGGTGCCCATTCTTTCAATTTGCAATTTTCAATTTTCAATTTCGTAAGTTCATGGACGCAGTCCTTCTGGCCGTTTCACCATTCTCAGCCGCGTGCCCCGTTCACTGTACTCAACCTCATCCATTATGTTGTAGATCAGCAGCACGCCGCGGCCGGACGACTTGAATAGATTAACCGAATCGCGCGGATCTGGAATCTCGCGCACATCGAAACCTTCGCCTTCATCTTCGACGGTGAAGATTGCCTCGCGGGCCGATAACTCGGCCGTGACGCGCAGGAGTTTGGTAGTGTCGTTCCGATTGCCATGCTTGACGGCGTTGACGAAGGCTTCATCCAGCGCCACAAACAGATTCGACTGCTCGACTTTAATCAAACCGAGTCGGGCCACGCGACCGACCAGATATTCGAGCACGCCATTCATCAAAGTCAGATTGCTGGGCAGTTCCAGTTCGATCTTCTCGCGTATTTGGTCGGTCGGCTGAGCAGCATCGATGCGCCGCAGTTTGAACGACAGGGTCTTCTGAATGATGTCATGAACTTCGCCGATCGTGCGTCGCGCCTCTGAACTGGTCACAGCCATTTTGAACGACCGCACCATATCGGGCTCGGTCGCCGAAGCCTGATTGACCAGATCGCTCACCAAAAGATCGAACTGGCCGCGGTCTTCCAGGACCAGTGCTTCGTTTCGCGCGCCGGCCACCGTAACCGTGTGGCCCAACTGGCGCAGTTCCTCGGCGAGACCGGCGCGGAAGTCATCGCTGTTTTCGACAACGAGAATGCTGCACGTTTCCTGTGCGCTCTTGATCATCAGTTGCAAATGTCAGCGGCGGAGAGACGGCCCCGTTGGTTCTTTCTTAATTTGCCATACGAAATGTCCGCCGAACGCGTTGCAGAATATATCAAACGAGCAGAGATGTGACGAGCAAAGGTTTGCCCCGTTCTCAGACGTTGTGCTTTGTACTTTGTGCTTGGTGCTTTGTACACTCAGCGCTCAATCGCTTCGACTGATGAATAAATCCAAGCGACAGATTAATTTCGAATACCTGCTCGCGCGTTCTCTCATCGCGGTTTTTGGTTGGTTGCCTTTGCGGATATCAATGCTCGTCGGCGCAAAATTCGCGGGCGTCGCCGGCTATTTTGGCGGGCGGCTCCGTCGCACGGGCAGACGGAATTTGGAATTGGCATTCCCTGATTTAGCGCCCTCCGAGCACAAACGTTTGCTACGCGGCTGTTTTGAAAATTTGGGACGGCTGCTCGGAGTCTTCAGTCACTTCGCCGCAGGACACACCCACTCTCTGAAGGGGATCATCGAATGCGAAGGATTAGAGCATCTGGACGCGGCCCGCGCGAATGGACGTGGCATGATTCTTTTCACCGGACATGTTGGGGCGTGGGAATTTTCCAGTTTCGGGCTGTCACTATTCGGTTACCCTTTGAGCTTTCTGGTGCGCCGGATCGATAATCCAAAGGTCGAAGCGCTCGTGGAGCGCGCGCGTACGCGCTTGGGTAATCGCACGATTGACAAACGATCAGCAGCGCGCGAGATGCTTCAGATCCTGCAACACAGCGGCACGGTCGGAATTCTGGTTGATCTGAACACTCTGGATCGCGAAGCCATCTTCGTTGACTTTTTTGGCGTGCAGGCAGGGACAACTTTCATGGTAGCGAAACTCGCCCTGCGAACCGGAGCTGCGGTGTTGCCTGTGTTCGCGCCATGGGATAAGAAGCGAAAGTGCTTTCGCTTGAAGATCGATGAACCGTTAAGCTTCCAATCCAGTGGCGACCAAGCAGAGGACGTGCGCGGCTTGACGCAACTTTACACGGCGGTCGTGGAAAAATACGTGCGACGTTACCCCGATCAGTGGCTGTGGATTCACCGCCGCTGGAAAACGCGGCCGCCGGGAGAGTCGGAGATTTACGATTGAACTGGAAGAGGTTAACTAGATCTTGATTAAGCCGAAATTGCAAATTGAAAAATGAAAATTGCAAATTGCAAATTGGGGCGAAGACGATTGGGCGGGCTGTCAATCAGCGGCCGAAGAATCAACTTCGTAATGACGGTGGGGAACAATTTGCAATTTGCATTTTTCAATTTCTAATTTTCAATTCTATTCCTTTCATCAGTCATGCAATCGACGTCCAACCTCGATCGAGCCTACGCTTTCGCCAATCTCTCGTCTTATTCGCTGAAAGATCGCCTGCTGATTCGCGCCGCCGATCTCGCCTTTTTCATTCTCATCAAACTCATCGGCCGCACTATCAGATTTGAAATCGAAGGCTGGGATAGTTGGGAAGCCGCATCGCGCGACGGGAAGATTCCGATCTACACTTTCTGGCACAACCGAGTATTCCTCGCAACTTACTTTTGGCGCCGCCGCCGCATAGTCGTCATGACTTCGCAGAGTTTCGACGGTGAATATATCGCGCGCTTCATTCAACGCTTCGGTTTTGGCGTGGCGCGCGGCTCTTCGACGCGCGGCGCGACAGGCGCCGTGGTCGAAATGGTGCGACTGATGCGCGCCGGCTGTCCGGCGGCGTTTACGATCGATGGACCGAAAGGCCCGCGCTATGTCGCCAAGATGGGCGCCGTCCTGCTCGCGAAGAAGACGGGCAATCCGATTCTGCCATTCACGATTACGGCGCGGGAGTTTTGGGAAGTAAAGAAGAGCTGGGATGGTTTTCAAACGCCGAAACCATTCACGCGAGCGCGCATGTACATCGCGCCGCCGATTTACGTCCCATCAGATGCCACTGACGAAGGGCTCGAAGCGAAGCGCGATGAGCTACAACGCGCTCTCGACCAAATCAATCAGCAAGGCGAAGAATGGCGGCAGACCTCACCCGCCTAATATTTCTTTGCGCCTTTCCCCTCTTTCTTGGCGTCTTTGCGTGAAACTTGCCGCCGAACCTGGTCCATTCAAGTGTTCAGCAATACGTGAGGCCAAAGACTGCTCGCCGTGTCCCGTCTTGATGTAGTAGGATTGCTCGAACCTGAAACACCTTCGGAGGAAGAATGATCAACCAGGAACGTATCAAGAACTTGCTACTCGAACTTGTCCAGATCGACAGCCATTCGCGCAAGGAACGCGAGGTGGCCGAACGCATCAAGAAGTACTGCGAAGAAATGGGAGCGCAGGTGGAGATTGATGACGCCGGCGAAAGAGTCGGCGGCAACACCGGCAACGTCATTGCGCGCTTCGCGGGCACGATACCCGACGCTGAACCGATCATGATGAGCGCGCACATGGACACCGTCGTTCCGGGCGAAGGCGTCAAGCCAATTATCGAAGGCGACATCATTCGCACCGATGAAACGACCGTGCTCGGCGGCGATGACAAGAGTGGCTGCGCCGTGATCATCGAAGTCATTCGGTCGCTGCAAGAGCAGAACATTTCGCACGCGCCGATCGAAGCGATCTTTTCCATCTGCGAGGAAGTGGGTTTGCTCGGCGCCAAGAATGTCGATGTCTCGAAACTGAAATGCAAATACGGAATCGTCTTCGATTCGGATGATCCGGGATTCCTGTTTACGAAAGGCCCCTCATCGAATCACATGGAATTCACGATTCGTGGTTTGGAATCGCATGCGGGCGTCGCCCCCGAAGAAGGGATTTCGGCAATCAAGATCGCGGCTGAAGGTTTGGCGGCGATGAAGCTTGGCCGCATCGATCATGAAACGACTGCGAATATCGGGTTAATTGAAGGCGGCATGGCGACGAACATCATTCCCAATCTGGTCGTGCTTAAGGGCGAAGCGCGCTCGCACAGCGAAGAAAAACTCGAAGCCCAAACCGAGCACATGAAGAAATGTTTCGAAGACGCGGCCGCGAAATACGAAGTCACGGTCGCGGGAAAAACCACTAAAGCCTCGGTCGAATCTCACATCGAACGCGACTATTCATCGATGGACGTGCCGGACAGTTCGCACGTCGTCCAACTCGTAATTCAAGCGGCGAAGCGCATGGGTCTCGACGTGAAGACGATGGCGTCCGGCGGCGGCTGCGATGCGAACGTCTTCAATCGCAAAGGCATCGAGTGCGCCAACCTCGGCACCGGCATGCGCGCTATCCACACCGTCAAAGAATGGCTCGACGTGAAAGACATGTACGCCGCCGCCGAGATGACTTTGGAAATTATGAAGCTGAACGGCGAGTTGGCGATGAAGAAGTCGGCGAGTGGCGCGTGAACAAGATTTGATTCTTCAACTGAGAATTTTCGCGGTTGATTTCTAATGAGTGATGAAGAGGAGCAAGGGATCATAATCGCCGAGCCACGGCACGTTGGTTCCTCACGCCGGATCCATCTAGTCAAACACGCCGATGAAATCGAACGAATATTCACGAAGGCAGTACGTCACGAGCTTTGGATACACAAACGTCTCGGCAATCCAATAGCTACTTGGAAAGATGGCAAGGTTGTGATTATTCCGCCGGAGGAGATTCCGGTCGATGATCCGGAATGAGATAATGGACTCGCGTCCCGTGGACCGCGCAAGTTTGTTTACTCCCTTGCCTTGATCAAGTCAGCATTCGTTCAATCACTTCATAACTCGCTTGCAGAGCTTCAGTGAGTTTTTCCGGTTGATTGCCGCCGCCTTCGGCCATGTCGGGCTTGCCGCCGCCACGGCCGCCGATGATGGGCGCGAGTTCTTTAATAACCTGGCCGGCGGGAACGCGTTTCGTAAGATCGTCGGACGTGCGCACGATCAGCGAGGCCTTGCCGTCATTGCTGCGGCCGAGCACGACCACGCCTGATTTGATCCGCGCCAACAAAGTATCGGAAAGCTGGCGCATGCCGGCGGCATCAAGACCGCTGGCTTCGCGCGCCAGAATTTTCACTCCCGCGACTTCGCGAGCATCATCGCCATTTGACCCGGCGCTGCCGGCGGCGCCGGTCGCGATCTTCAGACGCAATTCGTCGGCTTCGCGTCGTGCTTTCTTGAGTTCATCCTGCAGACGCCCGATCACCACCGGCAACTCGGCGCGCGAAGTTCTGAGATTGCTGGTCACTTCTTCGATGATCTCTTCGTCTTCGCGAAAACGTTCGTAAGCGTCGATGCCGGTCACCGCCCGAATCCGCCGCACGCCGGAGGCGATCGATTCGTCACTCGTGATCTTGAAGACGCCGATGTCACCCGTCGCCCGCACGTGCGTCCCGCCGCAAAGTTCCTTCGAGAACCCAGGCACCGTCAACACCCGCATCATCCCCGAATATTTCTCACCGAACAGGGCCATCGCGCCTGCGCGAATCGCATCTGCGACCGGCATGATGTCGGTTTCGACTTTCACGTTGCGCAGCACTTGTTCGTTCACCAGCCGCTCAACTTCTTTGATTTCGTCTTCCGTCATCGGCTGATAATGCGTGAAATCAAACCGCAAATAATTCGGCGCGACGACGGAGCCCGCCTGCTTGACGTGCCCACCCAGAACTTCGCGCAGCGCCGCATGAACTAAATGCGTCGCCGTGTGGTTGCGTCGTGTCGCGTCGCGCTTTTCGACATCGACTTCAGCCATGACTGTGTCGCCAACCTTCAAAGTTCCTTTATCAACTTTGAGTTTGTGAACAATTAAGCCTTGAGCCGGTGAATAGGTGTCGAGGACTGTCGCCATGAAGTCAGTACCACCCGCGGTAGCGGGTGGTTGATCGTTTGATATCGGGACGCTCCGATCTTCAGAAATCAACCGCCCGCTGTCGCAGGCGGTTCTGACAATCTTCCCAACGTCGCCGACTTGTCCGCCGGACTCCGCATAGAATGGAGTTTGATCCAGAACGGCCTCACCTTCTTGCCCTTCGCCAATCTCCGTGACTTCTTTGTCGCCGCTAATCAACGCCAGCACTTTGCCATCATCAACTCGGGTCGTCTCGTAACCTCGGAACAGCGATTTGATTCGACCAGAAACTTCCATATAGACAGGCTTTGCCTTTGCTTTGCCTTCAACCTTTTCAGCGACGCCTATTTGCTGAAGTTGACGAATGGCATCATCGAATAATTCGTCAAAGGTTTCCTCATCTTGAGCCCAGACTTCACCGCGTTCGGCCAAACTGATTCTGATCAAGTCGCGAGGGACACCAAAAGTGTCATAGATACGTGCGGTTTCCACGGCGGAAATCATTCCATCGCCGGGCGACATTGCGAAGAGCTCATCCAGCTTCTGCAACCCAACGGTCAGCGTCGATCCAAATCGCTCTTCTTCCAGCTGCACCATCTTTTCGATGAAGTCACGATGGCTCTCGAGTTCCGTATAAGCGTCACCCATCTGATCGACAACGAAATTTGTTACCTGGTGAAAGAACAATCCTTCGAAGCCGATCACATGTCGTCCCTGATAGATCGCCCGCCGCATAATCTTGCGCAAGACGTAATTTCGTCCTTCATTGGCCGGCAGGATTCCATCGGCGATTGAGAAAGCGGTTGCCCGCGCATGATCGGCGATCACGCGCATGGCAAAGCCTTCCTGAGTCTCTGCTTCGTACTTGCGTGCGGCTAGCTTCGCGGTGAAATCAACGATCGGTCGAATAAGATCTGTGTCGTAGTTTGAAAACTTACCTTGCAGAATAACTGCCGTGCGTTCCAAGCCAAGGCCCGTGTCGACCGAAGGCTTGGGCAAGGGTTCCAGCTTGTATTCACCCGGCGAGACCTCGACGCGGTTGTATTGCATGAAGACCAGATTCCAAATCTCCATTGTTGTGTCGCCGGGGCCATTGACCAGATCGACGCGATTGAAGTTGGGATCTTCCGGGTGCTCGCCGAGGTAATAATTAATCTCAGAGTTCGGCCCGCACGGACCGGTTTCAGCCATCTGCCAGAAATTGTCCTTGCGCCCGAAGCGCAGGATTCGTTCCGGTTTGGCTCCAACTTTTTCCCATAACGCGGCGGCTTCATCGTCCGGCGGCACCTCATCATCGCCACCAAACACGGTGAACCACATTCGCTCCGGATCCAACCCGAGTTCGTTGACCATGAAATCCCAGGCAAACTTGATCGCGTCTTCTTTAAAGTAATCGCCGAAAGAAAAATTCCCGAGCATCTCAAAAAATGTTTGATGCCGAGCCGTCTTTCCCACTTCGTCGAGATCGTTATGCTTGCCGCCGGCGCGCAGACACTTCTGCGAAGAGCAGGCACGCACATAGTCGCGCTTCTCCAAACCAAGAAACACATCCTTGAACTGATTCATACCAGCGTTGGTAAAGAGCAACGTCGGATCATTCGCGGGCAGTAAGGGACTAGAGCGCACACGCGTGTGGCCGTGCCGCTCAAAATACTCAAGAAACTTTTCGCGAATTTCGTTACCAGTCATAATCAGGGGTCAGAGGCCAGAGGTCAGAGATCGGAACAAATTACCAAGTACTGACGACGGACTACTGCCTGATCGAAGTTTAGCATGCAGTGCGCGACGAGCGAAGTTTGGTAGTTTTCTTTGTTGCATTAGGGCGCGAGATGACGTGTCACTAAGTCGCCTATCTGGTCGTTATCGACGATGGTCGTAGCAGCAGGAGTAGAATCGGAAGACCCACTCGAGGCCAGCCCGGGCGTTTGACTCACAACCTCTCTGTCTGTCATACAAGAAGAACCATCACAGAGAAAACATCGTGCCCAAATTCGTACATGGTTGTATCGTCATAGTGATAGTTGGCTGCGCACTCGCCGCCGCTTGCACTCAGCCGACAAAACCCATCGGGCCTAAGTTCAGCGGCCGCCTGCTGTTCCTGGCCGGAGCAAACCCGAATGGAGCCGATCTGTTTGAGCTGAGGGCATCCTCTAACGGCCCAGGTTACGACTATTCCCTGGTCACCACGGGTGTGTTTGAGGCAGTGCCAAATCCCGACCAAACGCAGCTTCTTTATACGACGAAGGACGGAATTCTGCTGCGCGATCTTCGCAGCGGCGCAGTCAAATCACTAGTCAAGGGAGAGAACTTCTGTCTTGGGTGGGCGCCGGACGGCGATCACTTTAGCTATCGACAGAAGTCTCCGGCAGATGAGAGAGCGCCTCTCAGCGAATCGGGTGCTCATACGAAGCTTTACGTTTCAGATCTGGATGGCAAGAGCAAACTGATCTGGGAGGATCTCACATCGACTTATGCTGCCAGCTCACCGGGGCAGTCTGCCGCTCTCGAGAGAGCTGCCGCGTCTTCCGATTGCCCGCGTTGGATTGCGCGCGACCGCCTTCTTTTTGATCGATTCCTGGGGGCGTCTTCCAAACAGCGCGGTGAGGTGCTTAAGCCGAACACCACAACCATAGCCACGTTGAGTGATCCCGTGAAGCTCTCAGACACGGATCGAACCTTAGCCGTTGAAGCTGTTTGTCAGGCAGGAAGCGACGCGGTGCTGCGACCGCACGACGAAGCTCAGCCTCTTTCCATGGCCCGAAATCTCGATCAAATGAAAAGTCTCCATACTGCTCCCGTTCCGTGTTCCGGTTGTCGATTCATCGGCTTCGCCGCACAGAGTTGCGTGCCCTTCTTCATTGAAGACGCCACGAGTACCAGCAGTGATTTGTTTTATCTCAATCCAACGAACTGGCAAAGACAAAGAGGCGCGCATATCGGCCAGACGTTTTCGCTGAACGCCAAAATGCTGATCAAATCCTCAGCCAGGTTGATGATCGTAGGAGATGCTCCCGCCTCGTTGCTCTTGATCGACACGGAAAGCGGTGAAGCCGTGCCGTTGGTGGCAAAATCTTCTGAGACGGCATCAAGCGACCCCCGATTGATGTTCCCCATCCCCGTCGTCTGGATCGAAAAATAATTACGCAAACCGAAAGAATATAACGTTCGCGAGTGGCATCAGTGGTCGAGAGCGGATGGTCATTGGCTGCGCGCAGCGGCGATCAAATTGTTGTGGTGGTCAAATGCTTGTACCGACCACTCGAGTTTACCTTTTACCTTGGCCAGCGAAACCCTGGTTGGTCCGATGAAGCCATTCCGCGCATTCAACGTCTTATGCGGGCGGCCGTTCACGAAGACATCGACGCGTAAAATTCGCTTTCTCTTATCTCGCGGGCGAACCTTCGAAGATGCGCCGATACGCAACGCGTCTTTCATGCGTTCGATTGAAAGCGAATAGATTGGCTTCGTACTAAGAATCTGCGCTGCCTGTCGGATGAGATCGACGTTGCTTTCGAGGAGATCGCATTTCGTCATGTAGTGACGATGGTCAGGCGCAATGCCCAACTCCTCGAGCGGGCGGCCATCACGTTTGCCGACGCGAATGCTGCGCCGCATCGCAAATACGAGGTCAGCGTCCCGCGGCAAGGGCTTGAAAAGAGATTGCGATTTTCTGCCTAGAGCTTTTCTCAAGTCGTCGTAGCGCCAAAAGTTCGCGCCGCCGGCGCCCGTATTGTCACTCGTGCCGAGGATCTTCCCAACCTCGTTGTCTTGAAAGCCCGCAGCAAACATGTCGGTCGAGCTATAGGACAGCGCGTCGGTAATCAGAATTACCGGTCCGTAATACACCTGGCCAATGTTGTTGCACTCTTCCTCAGAGCTAACCGGGAACCCGAGCGAGTAGGTCGCCCCGGTCACGACGGCTTGGGCGATCGAATTTGCCCAGGGGCGATAGAGTGGGTCGCGCCGGCAAATCTCCTGATTCAGCGGCGAGTTGATGAATTCAAACAGCTCGGGTTGTATGCGGCGCGGTGTGAAAAACTGAAGCGACCGTTCGCCCGCTCGAATCTTGCCGCCGCCGTTTCCTCGCACATCGATGATCAAGCCTTGCTGCGGAAATCCGTCGGCGGTGATTACACGTTTGAGTTCGCGCACCAGGTCATTCGAATTATCAACTTCAAAACTGAAAAGCCGGATGTAACCGTAGTCTTGCCCGCCTACTCGCCTGACCTCACTATAGAAAATATCTGCAAAACGCTTACCGGCGCGAATACCACGCGGTGAAAAGAACTCTCTCTTGACTTGATTGATCTTTGTCTTTTTGAGATCGATGGCGGCACGTCTCTTCCTCGACATCATGGCCGTCAGCGGTTTGTCATCCGACTTATAAACCAGCCATTTCAACTTTACCGTCAGCCGCTCTTCAGCGCTCGTCTGATACGTGATGTCCACCCACTTTTCGTCGGGTGGCAACGATGTGTCCAACGGCCGGATGGTCAGATTATCCAGTCCGCGCGCGAATAGCGCTTCCGGGTTGCTCCCGGCCTGGGTCTGGCCATTGATTTCGATCGCCCGCTCGATCGGAATTCCGTTCCAAAAGAGCACTTCGACGCCAGGCTGAAACTGAGCGGCTTCGTCTCCCGCGTTAGGGTCGATAAACTCATCGACCACACGCGTAACCAGATACTTATCTATTAGCTTCTTACCTTGCTTCTCAAAATACTGTTCGATCAAGAAAGGCAGAAACGCGGTGTGATTTTTGAAGGGAGCGGGCAAAAGATACAGCGTGTGCAGATCGCGCAGCGAAGCGAATATCTCAAGCAGACGCCGGTTGAATTGCATCCCACTCTCCATTTTGCTGCGGTCGTTGGTTTCAAGACGGAATTTCAACAGCTTTAGCTGCTGAATCGGATCGATAGCGTGCATCGCTCGCTTGAGCGGGAGATGCACGTAGTTCATCTCGAGTAGCAGCAAGGCCTGATCGATGATGCACAGGCGCTCTCGGCGCGACAAAGCACTCTGCCGTTCGATGGTCCTAAGAAACTTCGCGAGCGGTATTACGGTTCGCGCTTGCTCAATCTCCTGGACGGTGCCTCGTTGGCCTGTTTCCTTCTCCGTGAATA